>Ga0070679_100000889_pt1 | contig 25938 bp, 22 predicted proteins | sample KBSC63BmetaG_FD_65652 | JGI IMG/M metagenome (GOLD analysis project Ga0070679, IMG submission 65652) | Corn rhizosphere microbial communities from Kellogg Biological Station, Michigan, USA - KBS C6-3B metaG | ecosystem: Host-associated > Plants > Roots > Rhizosphere | place: USA: Michigan... | reverse complement strand
AAGACGCCGCGGTTCGGCGCCAGCAGCCCCGCCTCCAGCTCCCACCAGCCCGAGATCTTCACGATCACCGGCTTGCCCACGATGGCGCCGATGAGGCACGTGAGCGCGCCCATGTTGTGCCCGATGTGCACGTGCCACGCGTCGTAGCGATCGCGATTGGCGATGAGGAACGCGGCGAACTTCAAGTTCATGATGCCCGCGCCCACCACCTTCCAGCGCGGATACTTCACCCGCGCCACCGCCAGCCCCCAACAGCGCTCCGCCGTCGTCTGCGGCCCATTGGCCGACAGCGGCGTCATGATGGCCACGCGCTGCCCGGCGCGCTTGAGCGCGAGCGCGATGGTGCGCAGCTGCGACTCCGCCCCGCCGCCGCCCCGCTTGGTGAAGTTCGACTCGAGCACCATCAGGATGCGCAGCGGCGGCGCATCACGATGCATCGACGTACCTCCGCAGCCACAGCTCGAGCATCAAGAGGCGGAATAGGTAATCCGAGTGGTCCCAGCTGCCGCTCTCGTGATCCGCGATCAGCTTCTCGATGAACTCGCGCCGCCAGAAGCCGCGCGCGACGGTGCGCGCGTCGAACAGCGTCTCGCGCATCATCTTCTGGAACGGCGGATCGGAGCGCATCCACACGCTGATGGGCAGCCCGAAGCCCTGCTTCTTCTTCTTCAGGATCTCGTCGGGCAGGATGCCGCGCGTCGCCTGCTTGAAGAGGTAGCGCTTGGTCAGGCCGCGCACCTTGTACTGCGCCGGCAGCCGATTGACCCAATCGACGAGCCGCGGATCGAGATAGGGAAAGCGCACGCTCACGCCGCGCGCGCGCGTGGCGCTGTCGACCTTGCGCAGATCGTGTTGCGCGATCGCGTTCTGCAGATCGAGCCGCATCACCCGGTGCAGCGGCCCGCCCGTCGAGCCCTGCCGATACACGCCGCGCATCCACTCGAGCGACGCGTCGCGCCCGACCGCGCGCCGGAACTCGGGCGTCAGCATGTCATCGTAGTGATCGCTGGCGAACGAGTCGTCGGTGTAGAAGCGATCGGGATTGGGCAACGACGCGCGCTCGAAGAAGTTCTCGACGCGGTTCAAAAAGAAGTTGCCGCTCCGGCCCGCCACGCCGCCGACGGCGCGCCCCACCGCCTTCAGCGGCTGCGGCAGGGCGTACCACGTCTCCATGATGCGATCTTTGGCGTAGCGCTCGTTGCCGCCGAAGATCTCGTCGCCGCCGTCGCCGGCGAGCAGCATCTTCATGCCCTTGCCGGCGGCCAGATCGGCGCACGCCAGCGTCGGCACCGACGACGTGCCGCCGAACGGCTGGTCGTAGGCCTCGACGACGCGCCCGACCAGCGCCTGCGCCTCAAGTTGCGACACGCTGTGGAACGTCGGCTCGGCGCCGCACGCCTGCGCCGCCAGCCGCGCGTAGCCGAGCTCGTCGTACTTCTCCTCGGCAAAGCCGATGGAGAAGCTCTTGACCGTCCCGCGCCGCGACAAGATCGACGTGATGCTCGAGCTGTCGGTGCCGCCCGAGAGAAAACAGCCCCACGGCTGCGCGTCGGGCGGACGGTACTCGTTGACCGACGCGATCATGCGCTCCTGCATCTCGCGCGCGAGCGTCTCGTCGGAGCCGCGCAGATCGTCGGGATACTCGGGCAGCCACCAGCGCTCGTCGCTGCCGCGGCCGTCGCGCCAGAAAAAGCGTGTCGACGGCGGCAAGCGCCGCACGTCGCGGAACAGGCTCTTCGGCGCCGGGATGTGCGCGAAGTTGAAGTAGTGGTAGATGGCTTCGAGATCGAGCGCGCGCTTGCACCACGGCGCCGCCGACACCGCGCGGAAGTCGGTGCCGACGACGAGCGTGCCCTCGTGCTCCATCGTGTACAACGACAGCGTCGAGAAGTGATCGCTCAGCGCCACCGCGCGCCGCGCGTCCGGATGCCACGCCGCCACGGCGAAGCGCCCGCGCCACTGCCGTTGCGGCGCGCCTCCGTCGAGCGCCGCGACCGCGCCGGCCAGGTCGCCGCTCACGAGATCGGCCACCGCGACCCAGCGCGACCCGTCGGGCGCCCGGCCGTGCCGCGCCTCGCCGCGCACCGCCGCCTGCGCCGGCTCGCCCGGCTCGCTGACGCGCGTGTACCCCTCCAACCCGCCCACGAACTCGCGCGCGCCGTCTCCCCACGCGAGCACGAACTCGCCGAGCACACTCGGCAGACCACCGGATGACATTGGGCCCATCAGTGTACCACGCTCCAACATCTGCTATCGTCGATGGCGCCGGACGAACCCCCTCGATGCCCCGAGAGACCTCGCCCTTCCGACGCCTGCTGGTGCAGAGCTCGCACTACGGGCTCACCAGCCTGTTCAGCATGATCGCCGGGCTGGTGACCTTCCCGGTGCTCACGCGCCTGTTCTCCGTCGCCGACTACGGCACGATGAACCTGATCGCGGCGACGCTCACCATCTCCGTCGCCATCGCCAAGGTCGGCGTGCAGCACTCGATCGTCCGCTACCACAGCGAGATCGAAGCCGGCAAGAGCCCCTACTCGCGCGTGCAGCTCTACTCGACGACGGCGATCGGCATGACCGCGACCGCGCTCATCGTCATGCTCGCGCTCACCATCTTCGGCCACGTGGCGCCGTCGCGCTACATCGGCGATCCCAAGCTGCGCTCGCTGTTCGCGATCGCCTCGCTGCTCGTCGTCGTGCAGGGCACCGAGAGCGTGCTCACCAACTACCTGCGCGCCGAGCAGAAGACCGCGGCGCTCATGAAGTATCAGATCGCCAAGAAGTACACGTCGCTCGCCTGCATCCTCGTCGCGGTGCTCTTGATCGCGCGCACGCTCACCGCGTTCTACTGGTCGAGCGTCTTGGCCGAAACGCTCGCGCTCGTCGTGCTCACCGTCTGGTCGCTGCGCGCCGCCGACTGGCCGCGTCCGCGCTCGGGCGCCTTCTCGGCGCCGCTGTACAAGGAGCTCATCCGCTTCGGCATCCCGATGATGATCGGCTACGAGCTGTCGGGGCTCATCCTCTCCGTCGGCGATCGCTACGTCATCCAGGGCATCCTCGGCGAAGAGCAGCTCGGCCTCTACGCCGCCGCCTACAACTTGTGCCAGTACGTGCAGGCGCTCCTCATCACGTCGATGAGCCAGGCCATCATGCCCATCTACGTCAAGATGTGGGACACCGAGGGGGTCGCCGCCACGTCGGCGTTCATCAACCGCTCGCTGCGCACCTACGTGATGTTCGGCGCGCCCATCATCGCCGGCCTGAGCGCCGTCGGGCCCGAGCTCTTGCCGGCGCTGGCCTCGAACAAGTACGCCAGCGCCGAGCTCATCCTGCCGTGGGTCATCGGCGGCATGGTCGTCGACGGCACCAACGCGTTTTTCGGCGCCGCGACCTTCATCAAGCGCAAGACGGTGACGGTCATGGTCATCGTGCTCTCGGGCGCCGTCCTCAACATCGCGCTCAACATCGTGCTCGTGCCGCACATCGGCATCCGCGGCTCGGCCATCGCCACCTTCGCCTGCTACGCCTACGTGGCCGTCGCCTTCGCCATCTCGAGCCGCAACATCCTGCCCGTCGCCATCCCGTGGCGCACCGTCGTCACCGCCGGCGTGGCGGCGCTCGCCATGTACTACGCGGTCCATCACATCATGCCCGGCCGCCGCCTGCTGTCGGTCGGCGTGCGGGTCTTGATCGGCGCGCCCATCTACACCGCCGCCATGGTGCTCATCAGCCCCGAAGCGCGCGAGCTCGTGCGCAAGGCGCTCGCCCGCGTGCGCGGCAAGGTGGCAACGTGAGCGCCGTCGGCCTCGTCAAGCGCGCGGTCAAGCGCGGCTTCGCCACCGGCCTCGGCTGGCGCTCGCTCGGCGCGCTGGTGCGCCAGCCGGGCGTGATCGTCCTGACCTACCATCGCATCCTCGGCGACGACCGCAGCTGGTCCGGCCTGCCCGTCGAGGACTTCGCGATGCAGATGCGTTGGCTGCGCGCGCACTGCGATCCGATCGCGCCCGACGCCCTCGTCGAGCGCGCAGGTCGTCCGAGCCGCCTCGGCCGCCCGCCGGTGCTCGTCACCTTCGACGACGGCTACCGCGACTACCACGATCTCGCCTACCCCGTGCTCGAATCGCTCGGCATCCCGGCGGTGGTCTTCCTGGTCACCTCGCTCGTCGACGACGGCGGCCTCCTGTGGACCGAAGAGGTGCAATCGGCCGCGCAGCTCACGCGCCAGGATCGCGTGACGCTGCCCTGGTCGCTCGAAACGCTCGCGCTGCCCGACGCCGCCGCGCGAAGGTCGCTCGGCGAAAAAGCGCGCGCGCACCTCAAGACCATCCCCGACGGCGAGCGCCGCGACGCGATCACCGCGCTCCTCGCCGAGCTCGGCAATCCGCCGCCGGTGGCGCGCCAGATGCTCACCTGGGACGAAGTGCGCCGCGCCTCGCGCCTGACCACCTGGGGCGGCCACTCGCACACGCACCCGATCATGTCGCGCCTCGGCGCCGACGCCGCCGACCACGAGATCCGCCTCTGCAAGGAGCGCATCGCCGCCGAGACCGGCCGCGCGCCGACGACGTGGGCCTACCCCAACGGCCGCCGCACCGACTACACGCCCGAGACGCAAGCCATCCTCCGCCGCCACGGCTTCACGCTCGCCTTCGCCACCTCCGAAGGCATCGCCGGCGCCGACAGCGACTGGATGGCCATCAAGCGCCTCCCCGCCGAGATCGCGCACGATCCGGGCGCGCTCGCCTGGCTCGCTGCCGGCATGGGCGCCGATCCATCGTTGTAGGCGGGCTCTAGTCGCCGACTTCGAGCGTGAGCAGCGTCAGGTCGTCCGGCCGATTGCCGCCGGTGCGCTGCTCGACGAGCGACACGATGCGCCGGTTGATCTCGTCGAGATCGCGCGGCGCCTTGGCCAACAGATCGATCACGCTCCACAGCCCGAGCTGATCGTCGTCGCGATGGAGCGCGTCGAGCACGCCGTCGGTCATGAGCAGCACGATGTCACCCGCGTCGAGCGGGAAGACGTCGTCGGCGTAGCTCTGCGCCGGCAGCATGCCGACCGGCGGCCCCGACGCGCGCCCGAGCGGCATCACCGCGCCCGACGCGCGCCGCACCAGCGGCAGCACGTGCCCGGCGTTGGCCACGGTCAGCCGCCGCGTCGAGCGGTCGAGCTTCACGCACGCCGCCGTCACGAAGCTGTCGTCGACGCCGAGCGCCGAGAACGACTCGTTGAGCTGCGTCAGGATCTCGCGCGGCGCCAGCTGCGCCACGCCCGCCAGCCGCCGGATCTCGCTCGAGATGCGCGACATCATGAGCGCGCCCGCGACGCCTTTGCCCGCGACGTCGCCGATGACCGCGACCAGCTGCCCCGGCCCGGTGGTGATGACGTCGTAGAAGTCGCCGCCGACGTCGTACGCCGGGCGGTACTCGGTGGCCACGCGGAAGCCGTTGACCGCCGTCGGCAGCGACGGCAAAAAGCTGCGCTGGATGCGTTTGGCCGCCTCGAGGTCGCGCTGCACCATGCGCGAGCGCCGCTGCCGCACCACCGTGCGCAGCTGCTGCAGCGCCATCGAGATCTGCGCGGTGACGCCGGCGAGCGCGTCGTGATCCTCTTCGCTGAAGTCCTCGGCGCCCGCCTCCGCCTCGATGACGACGAGCCCGAGCAGCGACACGCCCTCGAGCACCGGCGCCGACATCATCGGGCCGCGCTTGCCGTCGCCGGCGATGAGGCGCGGGATGGCGAAGTCGGCGCGATACTCCTCGGGCAGCGCCTCGATGCCGCCGCATTGCGTGGTCTGCAGCGCCCCGCCGCGCTCGCGGCAGTAGAGGCGCGACTCGGTCCAATCACCGTCGGCAACGAAGACTTCGACCAGGCGCGTGCCCTCGAAATACGAGAGCAGGCTGTCGAGCACCTCGGTCAGGAGCTCGACTTCCGTCGACAAACGCGGCAAGCGCGCAGCGATGCGCGACAGCGCGGCGAGGCGTCGTTGCACTTCCTTGTAATCGCTGGCGAGCCGATGCGCGGCGCTCGGGCTCGGCATCGGGTTCAGTCTCAGCGCGGTACTCATCAGTGCGGCTCCCTGGAGGCGCGGATCCCCCTCCTCCTGCTTAGCGGGATCCGTGCCAGAAGTAGTGGAATCCCGCGGTGGGAGCTGCTGTGCCATTATTTCACTCGTGGTGGCGCTTACTTAAACCGCGAAGATTCTATCGAGGCGCAGGAGGCGGAAGATTGCCAGCGGTTGGTCTTTGAGGCCCACCACCTCCACCTTGGCCCCCAGTGCCTTCATTCGTTTGTAGAGAGACACGATCGCGCCCACGCCGGAGCTGTCGATCAGTCGTAAATCCGTGAGATCTACAGTAATTGCCGGACGCTTCTCGGCCACCAGCGCGTCGATGGTCGGTCGAAGCTCGGGTGTGGACAGAGCGTCCAGAGATCCCGAAATCCGGAGAACCGTAACATCTCCGTCATCTTCGCGATTGAAATTCATTGGCGACTATCGCCCCCACCACTGTCCTGAAGTCGGTCAGATGGCTGCCGCACTTGCCGGCGAGCCGGGTCGAGATATTTCGTCATAGAGAGCACGTTTGGCGACCCGGCCACGTACTTCACCTCGTCCATGAACGAGCGGATGATGTACAGCCCGAGCCCCGATTCGGGAAGAGCATCGAGGTCAGGTAGCGGGACCTCCTCGATGGCGAAGCTCTTTCCATAGTCGATGAGTCGAATGGTAATGGCCGAGACGCCCGCGTCGACCTCGATGTCCACATCGCCCGGTTTGCCGTCGTAGCTGTGGATCGCCGCGTTGTTGAACGCCTCCCCGAAGGCCGAGACGACCTCGTTGTCCCACTGCGTATTGCGGATTGGCCCGGTCGTTTCGTCGGGTGTCCCGACGAGCTTGCAGGCCGAGCCGACGACGCGCACCGCAAGATCGCGGTAACGCAAAGTCCCCGGCACGCGCAGGTGGATCACGGCCCCATGATACCGCATGCGCGGGGCGATCACCCAATCTTCGCTTCGTGAGGTAGACTGCACTGCTGTGACCCCTGCCGTGAAGGTCGCCAAGCGGGCGATCGACGTCCTCGCCTCCGCCGTCGGATTGGCCCTGACGGTTCCGCTCTATCCCGTCATCGGCGCCGCCATCTGGCTCGACTCGCCGGGCCCGCTGTTCTACCGGCAGAAGCGCGCCGGCGAGCTCCTCGGCTCCGACGGGCCGGGCCGCTTCCGATTTCGTGAATTCCAGATGTTGAAGTTCCGCACCATGCGCCCCGACGCCGAGCGCACCACCGGCGCGGTGCTGTCGTCGGAGGGCGATCCGCGCGTGACGCGCATCGGCCGCGTTCTCCGGCGGACGCGCATCGACGAGCTGCCGCAGTTCTGGAACGTCTTGCGCGGCGACATGAGCCTCGTCGGACCGCGGCCGGAGCGGCCCGAGCTGCTCAACAACCTGGCGCTGGCGATCCCGTTTTTCGAGGAGCGCATGCGCAACGTCAAGCCGGGCATCACGGGCCTGGCGCAGATCAACCTCGGCTACACCGGCTCGGCGCCCGAGGGCAGCCCGATCACGGCGTTCAAAAAGCAGCTGACCAACCCGTTCGAGCTCGACGGCGCCGACGACGCGGAGGCCGACGACATGCGCCTGAAGATGCTGTTCGATCTGGCCTACTCGGCGACGCTCGAGCAGTTCAGCTCCTTCCTGTCGACGGAGCTGTCGGTGATCGCCAAGACGCCGATCGTGATGCTGAAGGGGCTCGGCCGCTAGTGGCGCTCGACGAAGGGCTGTCGATCGAGATCGTCTGGGACGACGGCGATCTCAAGATGGCCGTGCTCGACGCCAGCAACGGGCGCTTTCGCGCGCACGCCGAGGCCTACGTGAAGGCGGGCGAGCTCGGGCGCATCGCGCAGGCGATCGACGGGTTCCCGCTCGGACAAAAGGACGTGCGCACGGTGACGGTGGGGACGGCGCGGCTGCGCTTCTTCTGCCGCGAGGAGACGATGGGGCATCCGATGGTGGAGGTGAAGTGCGCGGGCGGGACCGACGAGTATCCGGAGGTCGCGCACTTCTACCTCGCGCTCGAGAAGGATGCCGTCGTCGAGTGGGTGCGGCAGCTGCGGCGCGTGGGCGATCGGAAGGAGCTGCCCGCGCTGCTGCGCGCCGGGCGCGAGCCCTAGGCAGGGAAGATGTCGGCGAGGATGTCGGTGATGCGCTCGGCCGACTTGCCGTCCCAGAAGCGCGGCACGCGGCCGCTGGTCGGCGCCGCGAGCGCCTTGGCGACGTGCTCACGCACCGACGAGAGCTGCGTGCCGGCGAGGAAGTTCGTGCCCTCGGTGATGGTCACCGGGCGCTCCGTGTTCTCGCGCAGCGTGACGCACGGGACGCCGAGCACCGTCGTCTCCTCCTGCACGCCGCCCGAGTCGGTGAGCACGATGCGCGCCTGCGCGGTGAGCTTGAGGAAGTCGAGGTAGCCGAGCGGCTCGATGAGGCGCCAGCGCCGCTCGTCGACGCGCAGGCCGCCGTCGCTGAGGCGGGCGCGCGTGCGCGGGTGCACGGGGAACACCAGCGGCAGGTCGCCGGCGCTCTCTTCGATCGTGCGCAGGAGCGCGCCGAGCTGCGCCGGGTTGTCGACGTTCGACGGGCGGTGCAGCGTGACCAGCACGTAGCCGCGCGCGGGTACGCCGAGCTGCTCTAGGATCGGCGAGCGCATCGCCTGCTCGCGCGCGGCGAGCAGCGTATCGATCATGACGTTGCCGACGAAGAAGGTGCGCTCCGCGGCAACGCCTTCGCGGGCGAGGTGCTCCATGCCCGCCGGATCCGAGACGAAGAGCAGGTCGCTGATCGCGTCGGTGAGCTTGCGGTTGATCTCCTCGGGCATGTCGTCGTCGCGCGAGCGCAGGCCGGCCTCGACGTGGATCATGAGCGGGCGGCGGCGCTCGACGAGCTTGCCGTCGAGGTGGGCGCGGAACGGACGGTCGAGGAAAAACTTCGACGTCACCAGCGCGCAGCCGATCGTGGAGTTGACGTCGCCGACGACGAGCACCGCCTCGGGCTGCTCGGCCTGCAGCACGGGCTCGAAGCGGCGCATGATCTCGGCCGTCTGCATCGCGTGCGACGCGGAGCCGATCTCGAGCTCGATGTCGGGCTTGGGGATGGCCAGGTCCTCGAAGAAGATCTTCGAGAGCTTGGCGTCGTAGTGCTGGCCGGTGTGGACCAGCCGCGCGTCGAATCGCGGGTTGGCGCGGAAGGCACGCATGAGCGGCGCGATCTTGATGAAGTTGGGGCGGGCGCCGGCGACGAGCAGGATCTTGGTGGGCATTCGTTTCTCTCTCTCAGAACCTTATAAGCACGACCGGGCGGGTCAACTTCGTATCGTGGGCGCGGGCCGCCTGGTAGAGGGCGCCGGCGAGGCCCGTGTAGATCCAGAACGCCGCGCCACGGCCGGGCGGGACGAAGACGAGGCTGACCGCCAGCCCGGCGAGCGCGGCGAGGAGCGCGCGCGCCCAGGTGACGGCGACGGCGGCGTCGCGATCGTTGCGGTAACGAACGAGGAGGAGCAGCGCGGTCTTGAAGGACAAGTAGAGGACCGCGAGCGACGCGACGAGGCCGAAGAGCCCGCCGGGGACGCCGTGACGGGCGACACCGCCGTGGACGGGGAAGCAGAAGAGCGGCGCGGCGAGCGCGGCGGCGAGGAGGAGGCCGCGCAGACCGAAGCGCAGCCCGAAGTGCACGACCAAGATCGTGGTGAGCACGAGCTGACCGGCGCGACTTTGCGTCAAGATGACGCAAACTCCGACCACCACTAAAGTCACGATCGACAAGAAGAGGCGCGTCGCGCTGCGCTTGCGCGCGAAGAAGGCGAAGGCGAGCGGCAACGCCAGCGCCGGCGCGCATGCGCGGGCGTCGGGATCGTCGAGCGCCGCCGCCAGCGCCGACGGCGGACCCATCGCCGCCGCCGCCGCGACCAACGCCACCGCCACCAGGACCGCGGCGACGAGCGCGAGCGCGCGGAAGCGCTGCACGCCCTGCGCGAGCAGGAAGAATGTGGTGAAGCCGGCGGCGAGCTCGGCCGCTTCGACGCGCGCGCCCGGCGGCCGCGTGACGGCGAGCGCGACGAGCGCGCCGGCGGCGAAGAGCGCGGCCCAGCCGAGCTGCGGCGCGGCGGTGAGCTGCGCCTTTCGCAGCTTGAGATCGACGACGAGCCCGAAGAGCGCGAGCGCGAACACGAGCGGCACGAGCGGCAGCGGCTGCAGCGCCGCGACGAGCTCCTGCGGATGCAGCCCGCGCAGCACGAGGAGGACGACTATGCCCACCATGGCAAACATCAGCGGAACCGGATATTGTCGCGCTTCACCGAACGGGAGCCTTGGTGATGCGCGCGCTCGCTTCTGTAGCTCTGGTCCTGGTAGCGTCGACGGTGCTCGGCGCGTGCGGGCCCGTGGCGTACGACTATAGCAAGGAACCCGATCCGCGAAAGCAGGAGTTCGTCCTCGGCGTCAACGACACGGTTCGCATCAACGTGTGGAAGAACCCCGAGCTGTCGGGCGACGCGCGCGTACGCCCCGACGGCACCATCACCATGCCCCTCATCGGCGACATCAAGGCGGCGGGGCGATCGCCGTCGTCGCTCAAGGCGGAGATCACCAAGCGCCTGCAGAGCTACGTAAAGGACGAGGGGGCGATCGTGTCGATCGCCGTCACCGACGTGAACAGCTATCGCTTCACGGTCTCGGGGCAGGTGGAGAAGCCGGGGATCCAGACGGCGAAGTACTTCGTGACCGCGGCCGAGGCGATCGCCATGGCGGGCGGGCTCAACCGCTACGCCAACCCGCACCGGCTGGTGCTCATCCGCAACGACATCCACGGCTTCCGGCGCATTCCGCTCGACTACGATCGCATCTCGTCGGGCGAGCATCCCGAGGAGAACCTGGTGCTCATGGCCGGCGATACGTTGTTCGCACAATAAGTCCGCGACTTATTGTCGTTCCGACAAGAAGTCAGTCAGGCGTTGGCGAGCAGCACGCCGAGGTGCAGGTGGCGCGGCATCTCGTGATTGAGGCGGAGCAGCTCGTTCTCGGTGGTGCGGCCGGCGCGGGCGACGACGATGACGCCGTCCATCATCTCGATCGCGGCCAGGTGTTCGCCGAGCATCTTGAAGCCGGTGAGATCGACGATCACGTGCGAGAAGAGCTCGGCCGAGTGCTGGATCACCCGCGCCAGCTGCGGCACGCCGGCGCCCGCTTGCCCGATCTGCGGCGGCACGAGCAGCGCCAGTTGGCCGCGCAGCCAGCGCGTGGCGAACATCGATTCGTCGTCGGTGGCGCTGGTGCCGACGGCGAGGCGCGCGATCGCCGGCCAGCGGACGTTGGCGTCGACGTAGGCGGCGGTGGTGTTGGCGATGTCGACGAGCGACAGCCCGAGCTGCACGCCGACGGCGGTCACGCCGATGTCGCTCGACGCGGGCAGAAGCCCGATGATGCGCCGCCCGGTCTCCTTGACCCGGCGCGCGACGGCCACGCAGTCGGCGCGCACGGCGGTGGTGGTCGCCTCGTCGAGCTTGATGCCGAGCGCCTCGAGCGTGACGTCGTCGAGCAGCACGGCGGTAGCATAGCACCGGCGCTGCGCCACCGTCGCTGCGCGCGTCGTGATAGGCTCGGCGCCATGCCCCGTCGCGCCGAGGTCGCGGTCACGCTCGCCGCGGCCGCCTGCGCGCTCGCCGCGACGACGATCGGCAGGCGCGCCGACGCCAAGGTGACGTGGCAGGGCACCGGGCTGGCGACCGCGGGCTGGACCGACAACATCCTGAACGCGCCCGACCAGACGACGGTGGGCGCGGCGCCGCGCGAGAGCGACGTGTTCTTCCAGCTGGCGCCGGGCGCGCTCATGACGCAGGCGGCGCCGCGCATTCTCGAGCGCCTCGGCTACGTCTTCACGGCCGACCTGTTCGCGCGCCACTCGGAGGCGAACTCGTACACCAACGCGCTCACCTGGTTCGCCGACGTGGCGACGTCACCGACGACACGGCTGACGCTGTCGCTCGACACGACCCAGGGGCGGCTCTCGACGTTCGCGCTGAACCAGTCGTCGGCCGACGCCACCGTCGGCGTGCTGACGCAGAACAATTCGACCAACTACTTCAAGCAGGGCGCGACCCAGGGCCTCGTGGCCACGCCGCTGCCGGAGTGGCGCTTCGCCGAGTCGCTCGCCTTCGGCGCGTTCATTCCGATCGATCGCGGCCGCATGCCCGACAGCTACACGCTCACCGCCGAGCTCGGCGCCGACCGCACCTTCCGCACCAATGCGTTCGGGCTGGTGCTGCGCGAGAGCTTCATCGACTTCGTGCAGCCGCGCGATCCGCTCACCGACGTGCCGCTCGACTTCGACTCGCAGCAGCTCCTGACGACGGCGCTGGCGCGCTGGCGGCGCGACTGGTCGGCGTCGTGGAACACGGTGGCCGAGCTCGGCGTCATCTCGGTGGTCGCGTTCTCGGCGAACCCGGCGATCGGAACGACGACGGCGTGGCAGCCGAGCGCGCTGGCGTCGCTGCGCTGGGCGCGCCTGGTCGGCTCGGTCGAGCTGCACTACGCGCACACGGCGACGCCCAACGTGCTCGTCGGAACGACGGTGGCGGTCGACGAGGTCGCGCTGCAAGGCATCGTGCCCTATTCGAAGTTCAATATGGTGTTCAGCGCCACCGCGGGCTACCAGCACGCGCACATCCTGCCGCTGATCCCGACGATCCCCGAGTCGTCGGCCGACCTCGCGGTCGCCGACGTCACCGTCGCCTGGCAGCCGATCCCCGAGCTGCGCGTGTTCGCGCGCTACTCGCTGTTCGACCAGTTCGGCAACGTGCCGACGGCGATGACGCCGCTGCCGCTGTTGCCCGATCTGACGCGCAGCGTGCTCATGATCGGCGCGACCGTGCTCTACCCGGTGGTGGCGACGGTGCGCGCGCCGACGGGCGCCGGCTCGCGCGTCGATGAGACCGATCAACCGGAGTTTCCCGAACCGCACGCGGCGGAGCCGCAATGATGAGACGGAGGTGACCATGAAGACACTGATGCTGGCAGCAGCGCTGGCCGCGGGGGCCGCGGCGTGCGGACCGCCGATGAAGCAGACGCCGGTCGAGGAGATCCCGAAGCTGGCGAAGCTCTCCGACGTGATGGACAACCAGGCGACGGCGATGGATCCGCTGTTCAAGAAGATCGGGCAGACGCAATACACCGACGCGGATTGGGCGGCGATCACCGCCGCGGCGACGCGCGTGCAGGCGACCAGCCTCAAGATCAAGGACTTCTCGAAGGGCGCCGAGTTCGACGCGCTGGCGATGAAGCTCAACCAGCAGGCGGCGGAGCTGGCCAACACCTACTCGACGAAGGACGCCGCGGCGGCGTCGACGGCGCTCGGCAACATGAAGGCGACCTGCAAGGAGTGCCACAAGAAGTTCCGCTAACGCCCTGACGATCGCGCTGATTGTGCCGACGGAGCGTCGGCCGCTCGGGACATCCGGCCTGGGACTTCCCAAGCCGGTCTTGGCGGCGATTTCGCGGAATGATCGGGATCGCCGATTACGCGTGCAACCAGGACGTGTTGTTCGACGCCAACGAGCGCATTCGCGGTAACTGGCAGCTACTCCTTCGACCACGGCGGCGTGATGCCGCAGCTGCGTGCGTACGCCACGAGCTGTCCCATGTGCTCGCTGTCGTGCAGGATGATGCGCAGAAAGATCGCGTCGACGTCGCTGTCGCGATCGTAGACGCGAACCTTCTTGTGCAGGTCAGCCGGCGTGGTGTGCGCGCGCGCCGCTTTGACGATCTCGAGTGAGCGCTTGAGCCAGTCGATCACCTGCGCCTTTTGCGTCACCGTCTTCTCGAGCTTCTCGTCGAAGGCGGGCGTCTTGGCGCCGGTCAGGCCGGTCAGCCACAAGTTGGCCATGACGATGTGCATGTACACTTCGCCCGTCGAGCGCACGCCCGTCGCCGGCCGCCAGGCGAACTTCTCCGGCGGCGTCGCCTGCGCCAGCGCCAGCAGCCGCTCGGCGATGAGCGAAAATTCGGGGTCGTACCCCTTCCACAAGCCGTCGGGCAGCTTCTCCGCGCGCGCGCCCGCGCACAGCAACGACGACAACAACCCGGCCAACACGATCGTCTTTTTCATGGGCTCCTCAGTCGGTGGGCAGAAGCCTAACGCAGCCCGACCTGTCCGTGCCCGGAGCGCATCAGCTTCTCTGACTCGAAGCCAATTCCATCCTTCGCGGCGAAGGGTAGCTCAACCTTCGCCAGGCTGATCTGCCACGAGCTGTCGCGCTACTGCAAATCGCGGCCGAACGGGAACAGCGCGAGCGGAATCAGCTTGATGTGCTGGATCGCGAACGGGATGCCGATGATGCTCACAAAGAGCACCAACGCCGACGCCAGGTGAGCCAGCGCGATTCCCCACCCGAAGAAGAGGAGCCAGATGATGTTGAACACGATTCTCAGCGTGCTGTTGGCGTCGGGCCGCTCGACGACGCGCTTGCCAAAAGGTGCGAACGTGGCAACGCCGATGCGCATCGACATCATCCCGAACGGGATGCCGACAATGGTCAGGCACAGCAGGAAGCCCGACAGGATGTAGCCAAGCCCGGACACGAGCCCGCCGAAGATCAGCCACAACAGGTTGCCGAGCAGGCTCATGCAGGATCAACGTAGCAGGGTTCGGAGAACTTCCAACCGTCGACACGGCGTGCGTGTACGACTGTCGTGAGTGCCCTGAACGAGGGACCCGGTAAAAGTACCTGACGCGCCGAGGCGCTTGGCGAAGACGACGAACACCGGCCGCTTCCCGAAGTCGGCGAACAGCTGCGACAGCAAGGATCCGGTCCAGCTCGCCACTGGATGCGCATGTACGAACTTACGGTGGAGGGCTGATTCATCCCATGGAACTCTTCGCTCGTTGCGGTGTCCATGAGACGTCTCGGTTCCAGTCCCATGGGACGAGCCGTCGATGCGCGCGCGCCTCCAACCCAGCGATCCATCGCCCCGGACCCCGCGTCGTGCCGTGATGCCGCGCCGGGGGCGCGCTGGTGTGTCGATTGCAGTGGCGCTCGGCCACCATGCTCCTCGAGATCGAACGAGTTCTAAGCCCCGACGATCTGACGGCGTTACGCGCCGTGCTGGCGCGCGCCGAATTCACGTCCGGCAAAGCGACGGCCAAGGGCGATGCCGAGCGCGTCAAGCACAACCTCGAGCTGCCGCGCACCAGCGTCGCGGCCAAAGAGGCCGGCGCGATCGTGCTCCGCTGTTTCCGCGACCACCCCATCGCCGACGCCGCGGCGGCGCCCAAGGCCATCCTGCCGCCGATGTTCAACCGCTTCGACCCCGGGATGTCGTATGGCAATCACCTCGACTGGCCGCTGGCGAGCGATCCGCAATTGCGCTGCGACATCTCGGTCACGATCTTCCTGAGCGACCCGTCGGACTACGACGGCGGCGAGTTGGTCATCGAGACCGACTACGGCGCGCGCGCGTGCAAGGGCTCGGCGGGCGACTGCGTCCTCTATCCGAGCTCGATGCTGCACCGGATCGAGCCGGTGACGCGCGGGTCGCGCCTGGCGGCGGTGTTCTGGATCCAGAGCCTCGTCCGCAATCCCGACTGCCGCCGCATCCTGTTCGACCTTTGGTCGGTGTCGAGCGCGACCGATCTGGCGAACAAGGGCGGGGCGCTGAGCGCGCGCCTGCGCCGCAGCTACTGCAACCTCCTTCGCATGTGGTCGGAGTCATGAGCGGCCTGTTCGAGGCGCTGATCGCGCCTACCAGCGTCGAGGCGTTCCTGCGCGACCACTGGGATCGCCGCGCGCTCTTCGCCAAAGCCGACGCGGCGACACGCGACGCGCGGCTGGCGGCGCTCGGGCTGTCGCCGGCGACGCTGCGCGCGGTGGCGGCGCGCGCGCCGGCGGGCAGCGTGTGGGCCAGCTACAACGACGAGCGCGGCCGTCCCGTCTCGACGATCATCGACGGCGCGGCGGTCGACTACTATCGTCACGCGCGGCAGACGATCTTCGTGCGCAACCTGCAGGCGCTGCACGCGCCGACGCAGCTCTTCGTCGCCGCCATTCAGTCGGCGATCGGCTATCCGGCGAAGGTCGACGCGGTGTCGTTCTGGTCGCCGCCGTCGACGGGGTTCGGCTTCCACTTCGATTGCAAGAACGCGCTCACGCTGCAGCTGGCGGGCAAGAAGCGCTGGCGCCATCAGCGGGCCGCGGCGATCACGGCGCCGCCCGTCGAGCCATTTCGTCAGGCCCACCCGTGGGCGCAGATGGCGCCGCTCGACGAGAACGAGCTGGTCGAGTCGGTGCTCGAGCCGGGCGACGTCCTGTTCTTGCCCGCCGGCACCTGGCACAGCGTCGCCGCCGCCGACGATGAAGAGTCGCTGTCGATCGCGATCGGCTTCGTGCCGCGGCCGATGCACCAGCTCGTCACCGGCTGGCTCGACGACCAGCTGAAGAAGCTTGATCCCTGGCGGCGCACGCCGCTTCTGCACGCGCCGGCCCCGCTCGATGCCGCCGCGGGCCTCGCCTCGCTGCGCAGCCTCGTGGCCGAGCTCACCGAAGAGCGTCTGCACGCCCTCGCCGGCGCGCGCGACGCAATGTCCCCAACCGGAGAATGACGTGGCGACACCCGAGCGGCTCATCCACCTGCATGACGTCACGCGCATCTACTACACCGACGATATGGAGACGCACGCGCTCGACGGCGTATCGCTCGAAGTGCGCAAGGGCGAGTTCGTGTCAATCGAAGGACCATCGGGCTCGGGCAAGACGACGCTGCTCAGCGTCCTCGGCCTGCTCGACACGCCGTCGTCGGGAAAGTATCTCCTCGGCGGCCAGTCGGTCGGCGAGCTGTCGGCGGCCGATCGCGCGCTCGCGCGCAGCCGCAGCATCGGCTTCATCTTTCAGAGCTTCAACCTGATCGGCGATCTCACGGTCGCGCAGAACGTGGAGCTGCCGCTCGGCTACCGTGGCATGGCGGCCAGGGAGCGGCAGACGCGCGTCGCGGCGGCGCTCCAGCGCGTCGGCATGTCGCATCGCGCGAACCACCTGCCGAGTCAGCTGTCCGGCGGCCAGCAGCAGCGCGTCGCCGTCGCGCGCGCGGTCGTGGGCGACCCGCTCATCATCCTCGCCGATGAGCCGACGGGAAACCTCGACTCGAAGACCGGCGACGCGGTCATGAAGCTCTTGTGCGAGCTGCACGCCGGCGGCGCCACGCTCTGCATGGTGACGCACAACGCCGCCTACGCGCGCTACGCCACGCGCAACGTGCAGCTCTTCGACGGCCGCATCGTCGACGAGACGTACGCGCCGCGCGCCGCCGCCGCCGTCGAGGGAGGCCGCGCATGAGCGCGCTCCTCAGCGGCTTTCGTTCGTTCCGCCGCCTCTTTGTCAAGCGGCCGTGGTTCGTCTTCGTCGTCGTGGCCACGCTGGCGCTCAGCATCGGCGTCAACACTTCGGTCTTCAGCATCACCTGGGCGCTGATGGTGCGTCCGATCGATCTGCCCGATCTCGATCGCGTCGTCACCGTACGGGAGACGACGCGCGCGCAGGGACACAAGGACGTGCTGTCGGCCGGCGCCCTCTTCGATCTGGCGGCGCAGGCGCAGAGCTTCCAGGCGCTCGCCGGCTATCAGCGCGCCGACGTCAACGTCATGGGCGGCGACGGACCGGAGATCGCCACGGCGGTCTTCGTCTCCGACGCCTTCTTCGACGCCGTCGGCGGACGCCCGGCCGTCGGCCGCACCTTCTCCGGCGCCGCGGACGACGCGACCACGGTGCTCTTGAGCGACCAGTTCTGGCGGCGCCGCTTCGCCGCCGATCCGGCGGCCATCGGCCGCTCGCTGTCGATCGACGGCAAGCGCTATACGGTCATCGGCGTCATGCCGCCGTCGTTCCGCTTTCCCCAGCGCTTCGCCGATTTCTATGCACCGCTCGATCTCAAGCCGGAGGAGCGCGCCGATTGGGGCATGCGCGTCCTGCGCACCGTTGGCAAGCTCAAGCCCGGCCACTCGCCGGACGAGGCCAACGCCGAGCTCGCGCTGTTGGCGCGGCGGCAGGCGAGCGAGCATCCGGCCGAGAACGTCGAGCGCACGCTGTCGTTGGTGCCGATCGCCGAAGGCGTCGTATCCGATCAATATCGCCATTTTCTGTGGGCACTGTTGGCGGCCGCGGCGCTGGTGCTGCTCGTCGCGTGCGCCAACCTGGCCAACCTGCAGATCGCGCGCGCCGCCGATCGCAGCCACGAGATGATGGTGCGCGTCGCGCTCGGCGCCACCCGCGCGCAAATCATCGGGCAGCTCATCGTCGAGAGCTGCCTGTTCGCGCTGACCGGCGCTGCGGCGGCGGTGCCGGTCGCCTATTGGGCCGTCGATCTGGTGCGCGGCGCGCTGCCCGCGGAGGTCACGCGCGATATCGCCGGCTGGGATCGCATGAACGTCAACCTGCCGGCGCTCGCGCTCACGCTCGCGGTCAGCCTCTTCGTCGGTCTCGTCGTCGGGCTGGCGCCGGCGCTGCAGCTCGGCCGCACCAACGTCGGCGAGGCGTTGAAGAGCGACTCGCGCGGGGCCACCGGCAGCCGCCAATCGCAACGGCTGCGCGCGACGCTCGTGGTCGTGCAGCTCACGCTCGCCTTGGCGCTGGTCATCGGCGCGGGCGCGCTCACGCGCGGCTTCATCACCGTCGCCAACCCCAACCGCGGGCTGGTCTCGGCCAACGTGATGACCGCGCAGCTCGCGCTGCCCGACGAGCGCTATCCGACCGATCAGCACGCCGTCGACTTCGCCAAGCGTCTCGTGGACAAGCTGACCGCGCTGCCCGGCGTCAAAGGCGCCGCCGTGGTCAACAACATCCCGTGGGGCCACCCCGGCACGATGCAGATCTCCGTCGAGAATGCAGACAACCCGGCGCTCGGCACCGTCAATGTCGACGATCGCGCCATGACGCCCGGCTATCTCGCGCTGCTCGAGATCCCGCTCCTGCGCGGGCGCGTCATCGCCGAGAGCGACGATCGCGCCGACGCGCCCGCGGTGGCGCTGGTGAGCGAGCGCACCGCGCGCATCCTGTGGCCCGGCCGCGACGCGCTCGGCCACCGCTTCAAGTTCGGCGCCGCCGACGCCAAGGCGCCCTGGTTCACCGTCGTCGGCGTGGTCGGAGACGTGTACCATCGCGCGCTCGAGCCGCAGCCGGCGCTCACCGTCTACGTCCCGTTCGCGCAGGACGCGTACAAGTATCACTACGTCGTGGTGCGCACTGCGCGCGATCCCAACGCCATCGTCCACGCGATGCGCGCGTCGGTGACGTCGATCGATCCCGAGCTGCCGCTCTACGGCGTCAGGCAGCTCGACGACGTGCTCTTCGAGCGCGTGGCCGGCCTGCGGCTCGCTTCGGGGCTGATGGCGGTGTTCGCGGCGCTGGCGCTGCTCCTCGGCGCGCTCGGGGTCAACGGCGTCATGTCGTACCTGGTGACGCAGCGGACGCGCGAGATCGGCATCCGCATCGCCATCGGCGCGCAGCCGCGCGTGGTGCTGGCGTGGATCTTCGCCAAGGGGATGCGGCTGGCGCTGATCGGCGCGGCGCTGGGGTTCGCCGCCGGCATGCTCCTCGTGCGCGTCGGCGAGAGCTCGCTCGGGGCCATCGTCGCCGTCGACGGGCTCATCTACGCCGGCGCGACGGCGAGCGTGCTGGTGACTGCGGCGCTCGGCATCTGGCTGCCAGCGCGGCGGGCCGCGCGCATCCCTGCCGCGTTGGCGCTGCGCGAAGAGTAGGCGGGGAGCGAGCCGTGAACGCCCGCTTCGACAAGCTGTTCCGCGAGGAGGCGGTGCGCCACCATCGCGCGGGCCAGCGCGCGCGCGGTGACGTGCTGCGCCTGTCGCCGCGTTGGGCGGCGGCGGCGTCGTGGAGCCTCTACGCCGCGCTCGCCGGGTGCATGCTCTTCGCGGCGCTCGCTACCGTCGACGAGTACGTGGCCGGCCCGGCCGTCGTCTGCGGCGCGGTCGATGGCGTCGACGCGCGCGTGCCGCGCTTCTCGATCGTCGCGCTCATGCCCGGCGCAGCGCGCCCGGATTTGCGCCCCGGCCAGCGCCTGCGCGTGACCCTCGCCGGCTATCGCGACGCGCGCATCATCGCCATCGTCGACGAGGTCGCGCCCTCGGTAATCGGTCCCGCCGAGGCCAGGCGCGCGCTCGGAGCGCACGCCGATCTCGTCCCCGTCGCGGGCGCGATCGCGATCGTCCGTGCGCACCTCGCCGCCGACGAGCCGCCGGCCGGCGGCGCGGCGCTCGAGCTCTTCGACGGAATGAGCGGAACGGCGCAGCTGCGGCTGGCCCGGCGCAGCATCCTCGCGATGCTGGTGCCCTGGCTCTTCGACGGAAGGCACCATGCAGGCTGATCAAGCGAGCACGCTCAAGTTCCTCGGGCGCTTCCCCGCCCTTCAGCGGCTGTTCTCCGCGCGCCGAGCCGGCGACGTGCCGTTCATCGGGCAGCTCACCGTCACCGAGTGCGGCGCCGCCTGCCTCGCGATGCTCCTCGCCTACTTCGGCAAGGAGCTCTCGCTCGAGACGGTGCGCGAGGCCACCGGCGGCGGCCGCGACGGCGTGAGCGCGCAGGGCCTGCTGCAAGCGGCGCAGACGTTCGGCCTGCGCGGCCGGGCGCTGCGACTCGAGGTCGAAGACCTGCGCTATCTCGACCAGCCCGCGATCCTGTATTGGGGCTTCAACCACTTCGTCATCTTCCGGCGACTCGGCAAGCGCGGCGTCGCCGTCGTCGATCCCGCCAAGGGGCGGCGCACGGTGCCGATGGAGGAGTTCCGCCGCGCGTTCACCGGCGTGGTGCTGCTCTTCGCGCCCACGCGCGACTTCGTGCGCGAGGCGCGGCCGCGGGGATTGGCGCGCCGCTACGTCGGTGCGCTCTTGCGCAGCTCGGGGCTGTTGCCGCGCATCATCGCGACGTCGGTGCTGGTGCAGCTGTTCGGGCTGATGTTGCCGGCGCTCACCGGCGTCGTCGTCGACCAGGTGGTGCCGCGGCAAGACGCGCACCTGTTGACGGTGCTCATGAGCGGCGCCGGGCTCATCGTCGCCTTCCACTTCGTGGCGACGCTCATCCGCAGCCACCTGCTCCTGCACTTTCGCACGCTGATCGACGCGAAGATGACGCTCGAGTTCATCGAGCACCTGGTCGATCTGCCGTACGGCTTCTTCCAGACGCGCACTGCCGGCGATCTGACCGTGCGGCTCAACAGCAACGCCACCATCCGCGAGCTTCTGACGGCGAGCGCGCTCTCGGCCGCGCTCGACGGCAGCCTGGTGCTCGTCTATCTGTGCATCCTCGTCTTCGCCAGCCCACCGATGGCGGGCCTGGTGCTCCTCCTGGCGCTCGTGCAGCTCGTGGCGTACCTCGTCAAGCGGCGGCAGCGCGCCGAGCAGGTGGCGGCGAACGTGGAGAGCCAGGCGCGCTCGCGCAACCAGCAGCTCCAGATCCTGCACGGCATCGAGACGCTCAAGGCGATGGGCATCGAGCGCGGCGCCGTCGCCACCTGGTCCGACCTGTTCGTCGACGAGCTCAACGCCGTCGTCGCCGTCGGCCGCACCGAGGCGATGATGAACACGGTGCTCGGCACCATCCGCCTGTTCGGACCGCTGGCCATCCTCTGCTTCGGCGCCTGGCAGGTGCTGGGCGGCCAGCTCAGCCTCGGCGCGATGCTGAGCCTGAGCGCGCTCGCCGCGGGCTTCCTCGGTCCGGTCAACACGCTCGTGGCCACCGCTGCGCAGTTCCAGCTCGCCGAGAGCCATATCCGTCGCGCCGAGGACATCTTGTCTGCGGCGCCGGAGCAGGACGCGGCGCGCGCGCGGCCGGCGCCGAAGCTTTCCGGCGTGGTGACGCTCGAGGACGTCCACTTCGCGTACTCGCCGTCGCTGCCGCCGGTCGTGCGCGGCGTCTCGCTGACCATCCGCCCGGGGCAGCAGGTCGCCATCGTCGGCCGCTCCGGCGCGGGCAAGTCGACGCTCGCGCACCTGCTCATCGGCCTGCAGCGCCCGACCGCGGGGCGCATCTCGTTCGACGGCGTCGATCTGGCCGACGTCGATCTGCGCTCGTTGCGCCGCCAGATCGGCGTGGTCACGCAGCAGCCGTTCCTCTTCGGCGCGACGGTGCGCGAGAACATCGCGCTCGCCGATCCGTCGCTGCCGCTGGACGCGGTCATCGCGGCGGCAAAGCTGGCGCAGATCCACGCCGACATCGCGGCCATGCCGATGGGCTACGAGACCGTCATTGTCGACGGCGGCGCGTCGCTTTCGGGCGGGCAGCGGCAGCGCATCGCGCTGGCGCGCGCGCTCGCGACCAACCCGCCCATCCTGCTCCTCGACGAGGCCACCAGCGCGCTCGACGCGCGCACCGAGGCCGCCGTGCACGACGCGCTGCGCTCCTTGTCGTGCACGCGCATCCTCATCGCTCACCGCCTCAGCACCATTCGCGCGTCCGACCGCATCCTCGTGCTCGACGACGGACAGATCTCGGAGCAGGGCACGCACGAGGAGCTCGTCGGCAGCGACGGGCATTACGCGCGGCTGCTCGCCAGCCAGCTCGGCTGACCCATGGCGCACGACGACGGAAGGCCGCTCACCGCGCTGTTCGCACGTCCGCTGCACGGCGCGGACGCCGAACAGCGGCGCGGCGATCTGCTCGACCAGCGCGCGCGGCTGTTCGGGCGGCGGCAGCCGAACGGCGCGCGCGACAAGGTGCTGGTCATCGCGCTGCGCGGCGAGGCGCACGCCGACGCGGTCGTGGCGCGCCTCGTCGCCCGCGGCGTGCCCGTCTGCCGCTTCGACGTCGACACGTTCGGCGACGAGGCCGAGCTGTCGCTGACGACGGGCGAAGCCGGCATCAGCGGACGGATCGTGACCAGCGCGGGAACCTTCGCCACCGAGGAGATCGCCGCGGTCTGGCTGCATCGCCCCATCTTCGAGCTGTTCGGCGCGGGGCCGACGCGCGACAACCTCGGCAGCTTCGTGCGCCGCGAGCGCGAGGCGGCGCTGCGCGGGCTGTTCGATCTGGTCGCCGACGCGTTCTGGGTCAATCCGGCGGCGGCGCTCTACGCCGCGACCAGCAAGCCGATGCAGCTCTGCCATGCGGCCGCTGTCGGTCTGACGCTGCCGCGCACGCTCGTGACCAATCGCCCCGACGAGGCTGCCGCGTTCTTTGCGGCGTCCGGCGGCCGCGTCATCGCCAAGGCGTTTCGCGGCGAGATCGGCTCGGGCTGGCACGACACCGAGATCGTGTACGCGCAGCGCCTTACCGAGGCGCACCTGGCCGAGCTGCCACGGCTGCGCCACGCGCCGTGCATCTTTCAGGAGCTGGTCGACAAGGCGAGCGAGCTGCGCGTCACCGTGGTCGGCGATCGACTGTTTCCCGTCGAGATCCGCTTCGCCGACGGCGCGCCGCCGCCGGACGACTATCGCCGCGCCGAGGTCGAGGCCAGCTACGCGGCCTGCGCGCTGCCGCCGGAGCTCGAGCGCGCGTGCGCGCGCCTCGTCGAGCGCTGCGGGCTCGGCTTCGCCGCCATCGACTTCATCCGCCGGCCCGACGGCGCCTTCGTCTTCCTCGAGCTCAACGCGTACGCCGCGTGGCTGTGGCTCGAGGCGCTGACCGGCATCGCCGTCTCGGACGCCGTCGCCGAGCTGCTCGCCGGCGCGGCTACGGGAAGCAGTGCGGCGTCGGGTTGAGCTCGTCCTCGCGCGGCGGCGCGGCACGCTCACCCATGCGCACCGGCGCCTCGTAGAGCCGGCGGCCGCCGAGGCGAATGCCGTGCGTGCCGAAGCCGATCGGCTGTAGCCCGGGGACCAGCACGCGCACCACCGACAAGCTCGTCGACGCCAGCTCGGGCGCGGTCATGTCGACGACGATGACCTCGAGGCCGCGGCCGTCGAGCCGGGCGACCAGCTCGGCGAGCTGCGCCGCCGGCGCCGGCGGCGTGGCCGCGGCCGCGGGCAGGCGCCGCCGCCTGCGTCCGCTCCACAGGAAGCGGGCACGCGGCAGCCACGCGGGGTGCGCGTAGGCCAGGCCGTGATCCTCGAGGCTGCGCACTTCGTCCTCACCGTAGACACGGCCCGGTTTCCACGCGCTGGCGAGAGACTCGCGGAAGGCGCCGTGGGCCTCTAGCAGCGCCCGGCGCGTGGCGAGGTGCGCGTCGAGATCGGCAGCGGCGCCGCAGACGAGCGCCGGCCCCGCCTGGCCGCTGCCGATCATCAGCGCCAGCGTCGTCGGCACGCCCAGATCCGTCGTCAGGTCGACGAGGAACGCGTCGTAGCCGTGCGCGCGGATCTCGTCGAGCGCGGCGCGGCAATAGGGATCGCCGGCCTCGTCGAGATCGATGAGCGGTAACGACAGACGGTGGAGCCACGCGATCATGAAGGCGTCGCGCTCGATGAGCTCGAGCAGTGCGCGCAGCGTCGCTTGCGCGGGCGAGCCGTGCGCCGCCATGCCGCTCGAGCATTCATCGAACAGCTCGCCGCCGCGCGTGCCGTAGGAGACGGCGCACTCGGGCACGAGGCGCGGCGTGCGCCCGGTCAGACTGAAGCCTTCGCGCCAGCTCAAGGTGCGGGCGGGCGAGTAGGGCGCGAAGGGGAAGCCGGCGAGCGCGTACTGGCGCTCCGAGAAGAGCGGCAGCGTTGTCGGGCAGACGGCGCGCTCGCCGAGCTCGTCGCGGCGCGCGCGGATCGGCGCGTCCGGCGCCGGCCGGATGCCGCAGTAGCGCTCGAGCGCTTCGGCCAGGGCGACGAGCCGCGCCGTGTCAGCGTCGGCGGCGCAGGCCTGGCTCCAGGCGTTGCTCACGCCCGCGCGTGGATCGGCGTCGACGATGGCGAAGCGGGCGTTGGCGCGCGTCAGCAGTGGCGCCGACGCGGCGCCGGACGGCAGCGTGCGCACCGCCAGCTTGCCGACGATGCCGATGCGCGCGTCCGCCAGCGCGGTCAGCTCGCCGAGGAGCGCCGGCTCCGGGAGCGGCGCGCGATCGAGCGGCGGCGCGGCCATCGGATCGCGTCGGCGCGGCGGCGGCGCGCACAGCTCGCAGGCCGGATGCGGCAAGAGCGGCGCGTCGCGCGCTTCGTCGCGCGTCAGGCTCATGAAGGAGACGCGCGGCACCGGCCCCGCCGACGACAGCGACTCGACCAGCGCGCGCACCGCCGCGCCGGCGACGACGGTGGCGTGCGCCTCCGCGTGGGCGCGCTCGCGCCGCCAGCCGCCGCGGCGCAGGTGCTCGAAGAACGCGTTCTCGGCGCCCACGTCCTCCGCCATGCCGAGCCAGCGCAGCTCGAAGCAGCGGAAACAGCCGCCGTCGTCGCCGCGACCGAGCACGCCGGCGATGGCATGGTCGTCGAGCATCAGCGCAAACACGCAGGCGACGCCGCCGCGGCGCGCGCGCTCGTTCGCCGCTTCGACGAGCGCGAGCTCGGGTCCGTCGGGGACGATGACGCACGCATCGGCGCCGTCGAGCTCGCCGGTGGCGTGGCGGATGACGCGCGGCGCGCCGGCGGCGGTGAGCGCACGCGCCGTCTCTTCGGCGGTGGCGCCGTCGCCGACGACGACGAGCCGGCGCGGCGCTCGTCCGTCGGCGAAGCGCGGCGAAGGGGCGCGCCGCAGCAGCGGACCGGGCTGGGCGCTGCCGTCGTCGATGATGCCGGCCGCCGTCAGCTCGCCGAGGAGGCGCAGAGTCGCGACCTTTTCGCAGCGATCGACGCCGGCGAGGATCGCGCTCGCCGGCCGCCCGTCGACGAGCGCCAGCACGCGGCGCGCGAGAGCGACGCGGTCGGGTTCGCGCACGGTGCGGCTCGCCTCGCCGGCGCGCACGAGGAGTCCGCCGGCGAAGTCGACGACGTGACAGCGCGGATGCAGCTGCAGGCCGGCGCCGGCGGTCGCGAGCTCACGCATGCC
>Ga0070679_100000888_pt1 | contig 26006 bp, 13 predicted proteins | sample KBSC63BmetaG_FD_65652 | JGI IMG/M metagenome (GOLD analysis project Ga0070679, IMG submission 65652) | Corn rhizosphere microbial communities from Kellogg Biological Station, Michigan, USA - KBS C6-3B metaG | ecosystem: Host-associated > Plants > Roots > Rhizosphere | place: USA: Michigan... | reverse complement strand
ACCTTGCGGATTCGCAACCTTCGACAGGGAAGTCAGTTGAAATGTGGGGAGAACTGCCGGACTAAAACAAAAAACTGCTCCGGGTCAGTTCCGGGAGCAGGCAGAAGTGCAGAAGCCTATCAGCTTTCTGACTAACAACAACGGCTCGCCCGGACAGCATACGCTGAGCAGGAACAACAACGGCGCGAGTTCGGGACAGAGAGTTTCATCACGTTGTCTGGTTACTGTACGACAGGTCCGTCCAAATTGAAAGCGTGGCGTCTGACGTGGCTCTATGCAATCCAATCTGGCATTAAGTACTCGCGTAGTCCGGAAGCGGCCCAGTCGACTTGAGCATCAGCACATTTCCGGCGGTTCCGATCAGCGGAATCCATGGAGGAACGATCGCGAGTGGTGCTTCTATTGTTAGAAGGTGAGGTCGCTGGTTGCCCCTATGAAGATCGTTCGTTTTTTCGGAGCTGGATTGGTGGCCGGCCTGAGCGTGAGTGCCCAGGTAGCGATCGTTCATCCGGGTGCTGTGGTCGATCCGTCGCGGGCGGTGGAGCATGTGCAGACGGTCGGAAGTTTTCATAAGGCGTTGCCGGAGGAGTACATCTGGACCGCGAACGATGCGGCGGTGGCGACCGGCGGCCAGCAACTGAGTCAGTTGAAAAGGAACGACTGGAAGGTGGAACCGCACTTCTTTCGTGCTGCGTTCGTTGTTGCGAAAAAGCCGTTGGCAACCACGTTGTATGTCGCAGGGCCGCGGCGTGCGCGGGTGTTTGTGAATGGTGCACTGGTCGCGGATTTGAAGTATGCCGGTGGGTCTCACATGAGCTTTACGACGATGACTGCGGATGTGAGTGCGGCGCTGCATGTGGGCAGGAATGTGATCGCGATCGAAGCAGTGCGTGGGTACGGGAGCCATCATCATACAAACGCTCTGAAGACTGCGTGGTTGAACTCGGGTGAAGTGCTGGCGGTGAAGATTGTGCCGCAGGCGTTGGATCTTGATGCTGCGGCGTTAGTCATCAGCGATGGGACATGGAAAAGCGCAGTGGGAGCGAGTGAGGGTTGGGAGCAGCCTGCGTTTGACGATGCAGCGTGGAAGCCGGTTGCGAGTCTTGGCGGCATTGAGAGTAGCCCGGATTTCTTTCAGTGGAATGCCGATGCGGGCATGTTCGATTGGCCTGGATACTTTGGTGCGGCACCCTATATGGCTGCGTATCGGCTGGACGCGATGAAAAGTGAAACGCGTGCGGATGGCTTGTTGCTGGACTTTGGGCGCGAGTTGAGTGGGCGTGTCGTGGTGAGCGCGGGGCGCGCCGATGTGAAGGCGCATGTGCGGTATGGGGAGTCTCCAGGTGAGTTGATGCATGCACCGTATATGGGCGATGTCGCGTTGCACGCGGTCGCCGGTCATGAAGCGCGGGGGCCGAAGAGTGGGTTTCGGTATGCGATCGTTTCGTTCGATGGCGATGCTGCGGATGCCAGGGTTTGTGCGGAAGCGTTGTATTACCCGGCGAAGCAGGTGGGGTCGTTTGAGTCGAGCGACGAAAGGCTGAATCGGATTTGGGAATCGGCGGTGTATACGGCGCATTTGTCGATGCAGGATTCAATTCTGGATGGGATCAAAAGGGACCGCGGGCGGTGGATTGGTGATGACGAAGTGATCGATCGTGTGGTCGCGGATGTATATGGCGATGGGCGGTTGGTGAAGGCCGGGCTTGAGGATGGGATTGGGCCGCCGCCGGTGGTGGAGGATGTGAATGGGCTGCCGGGCTACTCGGCGTGGTGGGTCGTGTCGGAGGCAGAGTATGTGCGGCGGTGGGGCGATGTGGAGCAGTTGCGCGGTGTGAAGGCGCGCATGCTGGAACTGCTGGCGCGGATGGAGGGCGAGCTCGATGCGCGCGGCGTGTATGCGGGCAAGGGCAAGCCGTATGTGGACTGGGCGAAAGGATTCAGCGGGGACTCTCCCGAGGCCAGACGGGCTGTGCACTTTGAGTACATGCTGGCGTTTCGGGAAGCTGCGTGGCTGCTGCGGCTGGATGGGGATGCGGTTGGGGCTAACAGGTGGGATGCGCGCGCGGATGCGATGAACGCTGCGGCAATGAAGTATCTGGCGGATGCCAATGGAGGGTTTGGGGACCGGTGGCAGACCAATGCCATTGCGGTGTTGTCGGGCGCCATGACGACCAATGCTCAAAGAGAGGCTGCGTGGAGCGTATTGCAACGGACCGTCGCGGGGCGAAAACCAGGCGATGTGATTACGCCGTATTACGGAAGCTATCTGCTGAGTGCGATGGCGCGTTTAGGACATCGGCGTGAAGCGCTGGAGTGGATGAAAAATTATTGGGGCGGGATGCTGGATGCCGGGGCCACCAGCTTCTGGGAGGCCTGGGACCCGGCGTGGGCGGGAGACGATCCCCACGCAAAGCTCGAGGCCGATGACAAGGTTGGCTATAACGCAAGCCTGGCGCACGGATGGGCGAGCGGGCCCGCGGCCTGGCTGGCGGAGGAAGTGTTGGGCGTGAAGGCGCTGGAGCCGGGATTCCGGAGAGTGCAGGTGAGGCCGGAGTTAGCCGGGCTGGCGTGGGCGAAAGGTGCGGTCGCGACTCCTCGTGGCGCGGTGAAGGTTGATGTTCAGGCGAGAAAGATGACGGTGACTTTGCCGCCCCGTCTGGAGGCGGATGTTGTGTTGCCTGTCGGCAAGCTAACCATGAATGGTGTTGCGGTGCAGGGTGAGTTGGTCGAAGGTGGATCGCGGCAGAAGGTTATGGTGAAGCGGTCTGGAACCTCGGTGTTTGTGGAGGAGGGAAATTGAGACGTTGGGTGATGCTGTCAGCTTTAGCTTTGAGTGCGGCGATGATGCAGGCTCAGGACGGGTTTATTTTTCAGCCGCTGTCGAGCGGCAAAGCGCTGTCGGGGACGCAACGCGATAGTCACGCGTCGACACTGGTGGAATTGAGAGACGGCGGCGTTTTGGCGGCGTGGTTTGCGGGAACGAAGGAAGGAGCGCCGGATGTGGCCATCTATGGCGCCCGGTTAACGGCTGGGGTTTGGAGCCCGCCGGTCGAGTTGGCAAGGGCCGATAAGGTGGCTTGCTGGAATCCGGTGCTGTTTCATAGCAAGGACGGGAAGCTGTGGCTGTATTACAAGTATGGGACGAAGCCGAGCACATGGATGGGCGCGCGGAAGTGGAGCGGCGATGAGGGCAAGACGTGGAGCGCGGAGGAGCGGCTGCCGGATGGAATACTAGGCCCGATTAAAGACAAGCCGCTGGTGCTGAAGGATGGGTCGATCGTGAGCGGCTCGTCGGTAGAGAACGGCAAGTGGAACGTGTGGATCGAGCGCTCGCCGGATGGCGGGAAGACGTGGACAAAGTTCGGGCCGATTACGGTGCCGGAGTCGGCGGACGTGCCCGATGCTGAAGCGATTGCGGCGGCGGAGGAGGTGCAGCCCGCGGGAGGTGATGAGGGGGCGCATACGAAGCTATATCCGCCCTCGAAGACTACGGTGGGGATTATTCAGCCGGCCGTGGTCTGGTTGGGTGGGCACCATCTGCGGTTCTACGCGCGAGGGCATACGCGGTCGGCGAGGGTAGCGGTGGCGGACTCGATGGACGATGGAAAGACATGGACTCAGGCGCGGTTGATCGATTTGGCCAACCCTAACTCAGGGCTGGATGCCGTGAGGATGAAGGATGGCCGTGTGGTGCTGATCTTCAACCACAGCTATAACCGGCGGACTCCTCTGAACCTGGCGGTAAGTGAGGATGGCGAGCACTTCAAGGTCTTCAAGACGCTCGAAGACGGGCCGGGTCAGTTCTCGTATCCGGCGATTATCCAGGCGGCGAATGGGGACTTGTTGATGACGTATTCGTGGCAGCGGCAGACGATCAAGTTTGTGCGGGTAGCGCTGAAGGATGTGCCGCAGTAACCACCCAAACCCCGGAGGGTGACAAGGTTTTGGAAGGCGGTGAAAAGACAAGGGGGAGATGCCCAGGTATCTCCCCCTTGTCCTGGTTCCTGGTTGAAGTTAGAAGACTACGCGTAGACCCTGCTGGAGGACGCGGGGAACGCTGGAGACGCTGGTGATGGTGCCGAAGGTGGCACTGGTTGGCGACGTGTTCGGGGCACCGAAGCTGGTGTGGTTGAGGACGTTGAAAGCTTCGAAGCGGTACTGAATGCGGAAGCGCTCGCCGGCGTAGAAGTCCTTGAGAATGGAAGCGTCAAGGTTGTTGGTGGCATCCTGCCGGCCGTAGAAGAGGGGAAAGGTGCGGACGTTATAGGTACTGCTGGGTTGCGCTGTGGAAGTTGTGTTGAAGAGCGTCTTGTCGAACGCACCGAAGTACTGGCGGGGGCTGACCTTCAGCTTGGAATCGTAGGCTGTTCCGTTAGCGAAGTACGGCATCCCCCAGGAGAGCGCAGCGCCAGAGAGGTACTGGTAGATGGTGTCGACGGTGAATCCACCGATGAGCTCATCGACGATGCGCGGGGCGTGACCGAGGAATGTTTTTCCGCGGCCGATGGGGAGTTTGTAAACGTTGGTGATGGAGAGATGGTTCGGGAAGTCCGAAGCGTTTTCCTGGTAGGTGAGAGGGCCGCCGGGGTTGAGCTGAGCTGTTTGCAGATTGTGCGAGTAGGTGTAGTTGACGTTGGTGGTGAGGCCGTGGGAGTTGCGGATGTACAAGCGGAACAGCAGAGCGTTGTATGTGGCGGATTGTCCCGGAACGAGTTGCTCGGTGACGCTGGAGTACTCAGGGAACTCACCGAGCAGCGTGAGCTTGCTGACTGTGGAAGCGGTGGCGAGGGTTCCGGTAACACCGGGCTGGCCCTTGAAGGGGTTGGCGACACCAGCGCTGAGGTTAGACTGCACCGTCGGATCGTTGGTGGGGGACTTGCTGAGGAAGGGTAGTTGCGAGATGCAGCTGACGCAGTTGCTGTAGGAGAGATGTACCTGATGGTTGCCGATGTAACCGATGTTGACCATCATGTTCTTGGAGAGTGCTACCTGGATGTCGGCGTCCCAGCGTTCAGAGTAGGGCACCTGGACGTTCTTGGGACGGAACACGAGGCTGGAGCCGAGGTTCTGATTGAAGCCGAGCGAAGAGCCGGTGGGCTGGACGATGGGGTTAGTCGTGGGGAAAGGGTCGTTGAGGGAGGTTGCTGGAGAGAGGTTGGAGTTGTTGGAGGCTACCAGAGAGGTGGTGGAGCTGAAGCCGTAACTCTGAGGCGTGTAGTAGTCGTTAAAAGGGTTGACGTAGATGCCGGTTCCGCCGCGGAACACCAATTTGTCTCTGAAGACCGGCGGGGCGTAGGAGAAGCCGAGGCGCGGGGAGACGTAGGCCGTGGGAGTGTTGTATTCGCTGCGGTTGCTGCTGGATGCGTAAATGACGCCGCCGGTGGGGGCGAAGGAGGCAGCGGGCATTTCTGCGAAGGCTGTTGTTGTGTAGGCTGCCTTGGCGCCAGCGGTTGCGGAGTTGACGATGGTTGGGTCGAAGCCGACGATGGCGCGGTTCCGGCTCTCGTTGATGCCGGTTTCGGTCTCGGCACGGAAGCCGAGGTTGAGGGAAAGGTGCTGGTTGACGCGCCAGTCGTCCTGAATGAAAGCGCCGTAGTACCAGTTGTTGTATGTGAGTGGCGGCGCGATGTTGTAGGTGCCGCTGACGGGAGTGCCAAGCAGGAAGGAAGCAAAGGAGCCTCCATAGAGCGGACCCGCCACGCTGGTGCCGGCGCGGAGGAATGTACTGTCGAAGCCGAACGTGCCGGAGGAGTAGCCGGGCGAGTAAACGTTGTTCTTGTTCTGACGAAGGTCAGGACCGATCTTGAAGGTGTGGTGTCCGCGGACCTTGGTGAATGCTGAGAAGAACTGAATGGTGTCGAAGGCAGCCAGGGTGCCGGGCTGGGTACTAAGACCGGCATATCCAAGATTTGTGGACCCCGACTCCGTGAATTGGAGGCGAGGCAGCGCCGTAGATGGGTTCTGATTGAGGTAGCCGGGGAAGCCAAGAGAGGTGGCCTGAAATCCCTGGCTGGGGAGGCTGCTGTTCTTGTACGAGCGCGTAAGACTGATGCGGGAATCAAGCGTTGCAGTGGGTGTGAAGGTATGGACGAAGTCCAGCAGTCCACCCTGATAGACGGTGTAGGAACGCGAGCCGGTGGCGATGTTCTGGAAGATGTTGCTCGCAGTCTGGATGTACTCGCTGCGGTGGGTTTCGAAGAAGAGCTTGTTCCTGTCGTTGATGCTGTAGTCGAGACGGCCGGACTGTGAGGTGTAGTTATTGGTGGTGGGGACGTTGGAGAAGAAGTTGTTTTCTCCGTCCGCGGCACCGGTCTGGTTGGGAAGCGGGTAGTACTTGAGGTAGGCCAGGGCAATGGCATTCAGACGGCCCTGCGGAAGAACGTTGTTCGGGATGGCGGTGCGCAGGGCCTGGCCTGGGCAGTTCGGATCGACGACGCCTGAGGTGGGGTCGAACAACTGGTAGCTGTTGTAGGTGGTGGTGTACTTGACACCACCGACGGTGCAGCGAGTGCCGGTGACCTGCGTCCCGAGGCCGAGGAGTGCGGAGAAATCACCTGTGCGCTCTGCGGCCGTGGGAACCGTGGAGGTGATCGGATTGGGAGTGGAACCCTTGAAACCCTCGTAGGAATAGAGGAAGAAGAGCTTATCTTTGCCGTTGAAGATTTTAGGAATCCAGACGGGTCCGCCGACGTAGCCGCCGTATTGATTCTGGCGCGTGGCGAGCTGCTTGGACCCGTTGGAGAACCAGCGCGTGGGAGCGTTAATGGCGGAGAATTGATTGAATTCGCTGAGCGCTCCGTGGAAGGTGTTGGTGCCGCCCTTGGTGACGAGATTGACGGTGCCGCCGGAGGTGTCGCCTACGCTGGCATCGGACTCGAAGAGGTCGACGCGGACTTCCTGCACGGAATCCTGAAGAGGACTGTAGCCAGGAAGGCGGCTGGAGTCCTGCATGTTGGGGACGCCGTTGAGGAGGTATTCGTTCGACTGGGAGTTGCCGCCGCCGAGGGAGTAATCGCTGGCTGCCGAGTTATCGAAAGGGCGGGCCTGGACGACGGAGTTCTTCTGCTTGGCCACGACACCGTACATGGACTTGGCGAGGCCGAGAGGAGACCGGCCATTGTCTGGGAGGTCTTCGACTTCTTCCGCGGTGAGGACCTGGCCTGAGGTGGCGGTCGCAGTTTCGATGAGAGGAACGTCGGCGGTCACATGCACTTCCTGATTGACGGAACCGACCGTGAGCACCATGTCGGCGTTGACCTTGTCGCCGGTATTGAGGGTGATGCCTTCACGGAACGACTTCTGGAAGCCGGCGGCAGTGACTGCGATGCTGTACTTGCCAGGGAGGAGAAAAGGAACGGTGAACTCACCGGAGGAGTTCGATGTGCTGTTTACGGCGACACCGGTATCGCTGTTGGTGACGACCACGCCGGCTTGGGGAACGATGGCCCCGGAGGGGTCTGTAACGCGACCGGAGATGGTGGCGCGGAATTCCTGAGCGGAGCAAGTGATCGAGAATGCGAGGAAAGCGATAAGTAATAGAGCGCGTTTCATTGATAGGACTCCGTTAAGACTTCCAGGGCTGCGTTTAGCGTCCCTACAGTAGTAAGCGGTGAAAACGAGTGTCAAGGTCGATGTGAAAGCTATGTGATGGAAGCTTGCAAAATGTGGCGTTTATTTTCGAGAAAATGCAGATATGGGCGAAAAACGATGTTCAACAGTGAAAAAATATTGTTTGACGTGTGCCGCATGCCGGAACGATCCAAGAAGGTTTCGACAAAAAAAGGGGAATGCCAGTGGCATTCCCCCTCTTCGCGGCGTGGATACCGCGCTTTAGAAATGAGCTTCGACAGCGAATTGGAGAATCCTGGAGGTGTTTCCGGCACCACCGATCTTTCCGAAGCTGGTACTTGAAGGATCGGTGGTGGGGTTGGAGTAGACCTGGTGGTTGAGAGCGTTGATGGCCTCGGCACGAACATCCATGTCGACACGCTCTTTGTATACCCGGAACTTCTTGAGAGCGCCTACGTTGAGGAGGTTCTGGTAGTCCTGGCGGACATTGTTGAAGCGCAGCGGGTACGTGCGCAGGTTGCTGACCAGAGCGATATTGTTGGCGTAGCCCGCATCTTCGTTGACGTTGTAGAAGGCGTGCGTGTTGAACCACTGCGTGTAGTTGTGCACGGAAGGCCCATTGATATTGGCGAAGGTGTTGCCTGGGCGGAGGACCGCGCCGGCGCTGTTGAAGGTAAGAGGCTGGCCGCTGGTGACGCGATAGGTGCCCTGCACCTGGAAGCCGCGGATGACTTCATCGACCCAACTGGGAGCGGTGCCGAAGAAGGGTTTGCCGTGACCGAAGGGAAGTTCGTAGATCGCGGCGGTGGAAAGCACCTGCGGGTAGTCGCTGTTGGAGACGCCGTACCAGGGCTTGGCGTCGCCGGCGTTAAGGAAGCTGATGGCGTCCATGGTGCGCGACCATTGGTAGGAAACGCTCATGTTGTAGCCGTGCGAGAAGCGTTTCTGGGTGGAGAGTTGCAGCGCGTGGAAGTTGCTCATGCCGGAGTTATCACGGCCGGTGAGGCCGGTGAACTCGGGAAAGGGTTTGACCAACTGGCTGCCACTGATCGTCGTTGTGTTCTGCGTGCTGCCCGGGACAACGATACCGTTGAAAGGGTTGGGATACGTCCCGGTGAGTTTTCCGTTGGTGGCATTGTCCCTCACCGGGGACGTGCTGAGGAAGCTGTCTGGGACAGCGTTGAAGTCGCGGGTGATGGTGAGGTGGCGGCCAAAGCTGCCAACATAGTCAGCTTCGAAGATGATGTCCGCGGGAAGTTGGTATTGGAAGCCGAGGGAAAAGCGCTCGTTGTAGGGCGTTTTCGGATTCTGCTGATAGAACTGCGAGATGGACTGGCCAACGTTCTGCAAGAGACCGTTGGTGTTACCGGAAGGCTGCACGAGGCCGTTGGGGAAGGGGTTCTGCAAAGTGGCCTGAAAGGTAACGCCGTTATCGACGGTGGGAACGGTCGTGGTGGTCTGCGTGAAGCCCAGCGGATTGCCGTACTGGACATACTCCCCGTAATGCTGGAAGAACAGGCCGAAACCGCCACGGACGACGATCTTGCTGTAGGGGTTCCACGAGAAGCCGACACGCGGAGAGAAGTTGAGGGTCTGCGCGTTCCATAGGTCCTGGCCTGGGCCTACGTAGCGGACGCCGCCGTTGGTTGCGAAAGCAGCTACGGGAACGAGGGACTGTTCTGTGGCGTTGGAGGTTGCAGCGTAGTTTGCCTTGGCCTGCGCGGAGATGGGATTGGTCGCGGTGAAGTCAAAGTAGGAGATGCTCTTGCCGTTGCGTTCGTAGATGGGGCTCCCGTACTCGTAGCGAAGGCCGAGGTTGAGGGTGAGAGTGGGAGTGGCCTTCCAATCGTCCTGGAGGAAGGCGGAGTAGTACTTGGTGTTATTTGAGGTTTGCGCGTTCAGGCGCTCGTTCGTACCCTCAGCGATACCGAACTCTATGGAAGCGAGCGACTGGCCGAGGGGAGAGTTGGAAAGTGAGTTGGAGGGGCCCTTGGTGTAGGTGCCGCTGCTACTGATGAAAAGCTTGGAGTTGGTGAGGTCGGACTGGTTAGCCTGGTACAGGCGCCAATCCACACCGAACTTGAGAGTGTGCCGGGCGAGAACTTTGGTGGCCGTGACCTGGGCGTCGTGAATTGTGTCGTACTCGAAGCTGGGGTCGGCGTTGCCGAGTTCGGCAAAACCGCTGGGGGCAAAGTACGGGAAGCCGAGGCCTACAGCCGGAACTCCCGCCGTAGCGTTGGCGTTGATGCCGAGGTCTGTCGCGTTGGTGAGGGCGTCGCTGATGGAGGAGGTTGTGAAGCGCGTCAGAGAGTAGCGAGCGTCGAGGACCAGCGTGCTGGAGATGGTGCCGACATAGTCAAGTGCGCCGCCCTTATTGCGAAGGATAGACGTCCTTCCGCTGGCACCCGGGAAGAACAGGTTCTTACCGGGCTGGCGCCGGTCGCTGATGATGTAGTGGCCGAAAAGCTTCTGGCGCTCACTAAGGTTGTAATCGATGCGGGAGGCGACGTCCCAGGCGTAGTCGACGTTGGATGCGTTCGACACGAAGTTATTCGCCCCGGCAGCAGTTTGCGAAGCGGAACCCGTGGGGTCGGGATAGTAGCCGATGATCTTCTTGGCCACTGGATCGATAGGTCGGACGTTGGTGATGATGTTACCCGGGACGGGATCACGGAGGTACAGGGCTGGGCAGTTGGGGTCAACGTGGGTGGAGTAGGGGTTGAAAATCTGATAAGTGTTGTACGGCGCCGTTGTGATCTTGACGTTGTTTGTGGGGCAGGTATAGGTCGACGTGGTGGTGGTGCCGACGCCCAGAAGGGCGGAGAAGTCGCCGTTCTTTTCAGCTACTGTAGGGACCGTCTGTGTCGTGGTGCTGGCGGCCGTCTTGTTGTACTGCTTTTCATAGCCGCCGAAGAAGAAAAGCTTGCGGGGGAGGATCGGACCGTCCACTTCAACGCTCTCGCGGTTGTATTTGGCCGCCGGTGCGGTGGAGACGCCCTGGGAGAACTGCGGAGCGTTGACGTTCGGGAATTGGGCGAAAGCCTGGGCGCCGCCGTGGAACTGGCGGGAGCCTGCCTTGAGGCTGGTGTCGAGCGAAGCACCGGAGGTGTGGGCCAGGGAAGCGTCGTACGGAGAGGTGATGAGCTTGAATTCCCCGATAAAGTCGCGGGAGGGGACATAGGCGGTGGTGACGGCTCCACCGTTGCGGGTGTCGGGTGCGCCGTCGAGGCTGAATTCGGTGCGTCCGCTTTGGGAGCCACCGTTGACGACGGCGCTCTCCGAGCCCCCTTCATAGGTGTGGTTGCCGATGCTAAGCGAAGTGCTGGAGACGCCGGGAGCCAGAAGCTGGAGCTCGAAAGGATTGCTGTACAGAATGGGCAGCTCGGCGGCGGAGCGGGCTTCTACAGTGAAGCCGAGGATGGCGTCCTCGGTCTTAAGATGGGCGCCGCCGGATTCTGTCACCGTCACTGTTTCGGAGGTTTCGCCAAGCTGGAGCTTGGCATTGACGCCGACGTGATCGGCCACTTCGACGCGGATGTGTTGCACCTTAAACTGCTTGAAACCCGTCGCCTGCACCTGCACGGTGTACAGGCCGGGATTCAAAAGCTCGAAGTTGTACGCTCCGGCGTCGTCGCTGACCTTGGTAATCACAACACCGGTGCTCTCGCTGCGCAAAGTGACCTGGGCATGAGGAATGACGGCGCCCGAAGGATCGGTGACGAGGCCGTTGATGCGGCCACGATCTTCTTGTCCATACGCGACTGCGGTAACGAGGAAGACGAAAAACAGGAGAATACGCTTCATTGCAAGGACTCCGTAAAAGCTCAACCGAGCTAAGTGGCAAGCGCCCCCAACCATAAAGAGCAGGTTGTAGAGTGTCAAGAGTAATTTGGAAGATATCGGGTGTATGTTGCGAAATCATGCGTTTACTTTCACAAACGACGAAGGACATGCTTTTCCTCGTTGCGACCAGAAGTGAGCTGGAACCGCTGTGCCGCATTGCGGAACAAATTTAGCTCGCGGCGATGCGGGCGGCGGCTTCGAGGACAGCGTCGCGTGTCTCTTTCTCGCGCGCTGCCGTCATGCGGACGACCGGCGTGGAAAGACTGATCGCCGACACCACAGGCCGGCCCTCCGCGCGAATGGCCGCGCTGAAGCAGACGCCGCCCAGGATGGATTCTTCGCGGTCGCAGGCGACGCCGGTCTGGCGGACTTCCTCAAGTTCGTTGAAGAGGTGGGAGCGATCGACGATGGTGTGTTCGGTACGACGGGAAAGGCCGTAAATCTCGATGATCTGGTCGGCGAGTGCGCGGCTTTGGAACGCTGTAATGGCCTTGCCCATCGCGCTGCAGTGCGGGGGAAGGACCCGCCCGACGCGGTTGGACATACGGATCTCATGGTAGCTTTCGACCGAGTCGAGGACGTGGATGCGGTCGTCGTAGAGGTAGGAAAGGCTGGCCGTTTCATTGAACTGGTTGGCGAGGCGTTCGAGCTCGGGACGGGCCTTGTCGCGCAGGGTGTTGGCCTGTTCCACAAGCCAGCCGAAGCGCAGCTTCGGCGCAAGCTGGTAGGTGCCGTCGACTGCCTGTTCGAGGTAGCCATGCTTTTCCAGGGTAAGCAGCACGCGGAAGAGCGTGGACTCGGGCAGGTCGGTGCGGGTGCCGATGTCTTTGAGGGCGAGCGAGGCTTTCCCATCGAAGCAGTCCAGTACTTCGAGCGCGCGGCCAATGGAGCGAAGGTAGTACTGCTCGGACGAGGCGGTGTCGGTGGAGGACTGCAGGGCCCACTTCGGGATGCGGCGGCGGATGGCTTTTTCGGCTGGGGGAGCAAGTTTCGTTTTGGATCGTGCTTTGGTTGCCATGGGTCTACCTTCGCCTGTGCGTGCTCAATTGCTGACCCTTTATACGGCCAGAAAGGGTCGCCGCGCAATAATTTTCATTTTTGTATCTTTAGTTTGACATGCTGTCTGGGGCTGTGTAGAACGGTCTCGGCTACGGCTGGCTGCATTTCATCCGCGGTATCGCGACGGCCGGTCGCATGAATCTGGAAATCTTGAGGAACAGAGAACGATGAATCGTCGAGAGTTGGTGAAGCTGGGAACGGGCGCGGTGGCGGGTGTGCTGGCGCCGATGGGCAACGCAGCCGTTGCGCCGCAGACGGGTGAAGCTGTGGAGCAGTGGGGGGTGTTTGAAACCCAGGTGCAGGGGCCGGCGAGTGGAAACCCATTTGTCGAGGTGACGTTTGGCGCGAAGTTCACACTGGGCGCGCGCACCGTGGAGGTGCCGGGATTTTACGACGGTGACGGAGTGTACCGGGTGCGGTTTTCTCCCGACTCGGTGGGGCGGTGGACGTTCATTACTACGGGCAGCGCGAAGGAGTTGCAGGGCCACACGGGCGCGCTGACATGCGTTGCCGCCAGGGCCGCAAACCGCGGTCCAGTAGGCACGGCGCACAAATTTCACTTCCAGTATGCCGATGGCACACCATACTTTCCTTTTGGGACGACGTGCTATGCGTACGGGTTCCTCGGCGAACCGTATGAGCAGCAGACTCTGGATGAATTGAAGCGCGTGGGCTTCAACAAAGTGAGGATGTGTCTGTTGCCGAAGCCCCTGGGCAAACGCAAGGTTTTTGCGATGCCATTTGAGCATGCGGGGCCCGCGTTGCCGGCGGGTGCGGAGGACCTTGCGGACGATTCGAAGAGCGGGGAGGCGTTCGATCTGACACGGTTGAACCCGGCCTATTTTCGGCATGTGGAGAAGCGGATTCAGGACCTCGGTGCGATGGGAGTGGAAGCGGATGTGATCCTGTTTCATCCCTACGATGCGTGGGGGTTCAAGGCGATGTCGCCGGAGCAGGACGACCGTTATTTGCGTTACGCGGTGGCGAGGCTTTCCGCATACCGGAATGTCTGGTGGTCGATCGCGAACGAGTACGACCTCGTGAAAGCGAAGTCGATGAAGGACTGGGACAGGTTTTTCAGGATCGTGCAGGAGAGCGACCCGTATAGCCGGCTCCGTTCGATTCATCACAGCCAAGTGATCTACGACCACTCGAAGCCATGGTGCACCCATGCGAGTCTGCAGGAGTCGGACTTCGAGAAGTCGGCGGAGAGGCTGGCGGCGTGGAACAAGCCGATTATTTACGACGAGATCAAGTACGAGGGGAACATCGCGCGGCGGTGGGGGAACCTTTCGCCGATGGAAATGACGTATCGCTTCTGGCGAGCGGTGGCGGCCGGTGTGTATGCCTCGCATGGCGAAACGTATATGACAACCGGGGGTGAACCTGTCTGGTCCGATGGCGGAAAGCTGCATGGAACGAGCCCTGAGAGGATTGCGTTCCTGCGCAGGCTGCTGGAGAAGACCGGGACGACAGGGCTGATGGCAAGCGGGGAACAGTACTACCTGAACGCGGCGAATCCGGGCGAGGTGTATCTCTGGTACTTCGACTACCACTGCGTCGCGGAGTATGAGTTTCCGTTGCCCGAGAAGGGGAAATTCAGGATGTCGATGGTTGATCCATGGGAGATGACGGTAACGCCAATCTCCGGGATGTTCAGCGGGAAGAGCAAGGTTACGCTGAGCGGCAAGCCGAACATGGCGGTGCTGGTGGAGAAGGTTTGAGGCTTGTTGGGGAGTTGAGGCAGAGCGGTTGGAACGAGCTATGAGCCGCGAGCTACGAGCTAGACAACTGTGCAGGCGAACGCAAGGATGCTTGCGCGGAGGATGGGATGAAGTTTGGTGCGTTGGTGGTGGCGGGTGCGTTGTGCGTTTCGGCGCAGGCTGCGGTGAAGGTTGTTGTGGCGAAGGATGCGTCGCCGCGTGAGGTGTATGGCGCGGAGAGATTGCGTGCGGCATTGGGTGATGTGCATGAGCCTGCGGGGACGAGTGTGGTTGCGGGGTTGTGGTCGGCAGCGGAGGTGAAGCGGTTCGATCTGCCGGAGTTCTGGCCGCAGGCGAAGGAAGCGTTTCTGATTCGGCAGGTGGGGAAGACGTGGGTGGTGTCGGGGAGTGACGCTTCTGGTGTGTTGTACGGCGAATTGGAGCTGGCTTCGCGCGTGAAGGCTGCGGGGAAGTTGCCGGAAGGGATCGATGACACCGAGCATCCCGCGTTGAAGCTGCGTGGGACGGCGATTGGAATGCAGAAGACTGAGCTTACGTATGACAACGCCGAGTACGACTATCCATATACGCCGGAGAATTTTCCGTTCTTTTACGACAAGGCAGCGTGGACGAAATATTTAGACATGCTTGCGGATGAGCGCTACAACACTCTGTATTTGTGGAACGGACATCCATTTTCGAGTTTGTTGAAACTGCCGAAGTATCCGGAGGCGCAGGAGATTCCGACGGCCCAGCTTGAGCAGAATATTGCGATGTTCAAGTGGCTGACGGAAGAGGCTGGCAGGCGTGGGATATGGGTGTTGCAGGGGTTTTACAACATTCATCTTTCCCATGCGTTTGCGCGCGCACACCACATGCCGTATCACTTGTCGACGCCGAACCCGGAGGCGAGTGCGTATACGCGTTATGCGGTGGCGGAGTTTACGCGGGAGTATCCAAATGCAGGCTTGATGATGACGCTGGGGGAAGCGCTGTCGCCGCATAAGGGTGTGGAATGGCTGACGCAGACGATCGTTCCGGGCGTGAAGGATGGGATGAAGGAGCTGGGCATTACGGCGGAGCCGCCAATCGTGGTGCGCGCCCATGCGACGGACATCGACGATGTGATGGCGGCGGTCAAGCCGCTGTACTCGAACATTGACACGATGTTCAAGTGGAATGGTGAGTCGCTGACGTCGACGAATATCCGCGGAAGTGTGCTGGACCGGTTCAAGATGCTGGCGGAGAACTCGAATGTGGCGATTGCGAATGTGCATCTGCTGTCGAACCTCGAGCCGTTTCGTTGGGGCGATCCGGATTTCGTGCGGCAGACGCTGACGAATTTTCAGCGCATCGGCATTGGTGGGTTGCATCTTTATCCGCTGCGTTACTGGGAGTGGCCGGTGGCGGGCGACCGGACCGATCCGCTGCTGTTGCAGACTGATCGCGACTGGATATGGTTTGAGACCTGGGGACGGTATGCGTGGAACCCGAACCGCGATGCGGAAAAGGAGCATGTGTATTGGGCCGCGAGATTTGCCGAGAAGTATGGGACGCCGGAGGCGGGAGAGAAATTGCTGGCAGCGTATACGGTGGCTGGTCCGGCGCAGCCGCGGTTGCTGCCCTGGATCGGGATTACTGAGGGCAACCGGCAGGCGTTTGCGTTGGGAATGACCATGCCGCAGTTGATCGACGCGGCAAGGTTCAATCCGGCGCAAACGCTGTGGACTGGAGATGCTCCGGCTGGGGAACGCCTGGACGAATATGTTGCGAAAGAGATAAAGCACGAGGCCCATCACGGCGAGACGCCGTTGGGTGTGAGCGATGAGGTCCTGGAGGGGTCGCGCAAGGCGCTGGAAGAGGCGGAGGCCGCGGCGCCGTTTGTGACCAAGAACAAGGATGAGTATGCGCGCGTGGTGACGGACATGCGTGCGATCAACCTGCTGATGCAGTTCTATAACGCAAAGACCAGGGCCGCGGAACAGGTGATGTTGTTTGGATATGACCACGATGCGGCGCGCTTGAAGACGGCGGAGTCGCTGCTGGCGAAGAGTGTCGAGGACTTTCGCGCGCTGACGGATGTTGCGGGCAAGGCGTATCGCACGGCGACGAGCATGGAGACGAGTCAGCGGCAGATTCCGTTCCGTGGTGGGCCGACACAGTTTCCGAACTGGCAGGAGTGTCTGCCGATGTATGAGAAGGAGCTGGCGACGTTCCGTGTGAGGATTGCGCAACTGGCTTCCGGAAAGACGGCGACGGAAGAGAAGGTGGAAAGGCTGCCTCAGGTGGCGTTTACGCTGCATCCCGGCGCGGGCGAGGTGTTCGATGTTGCGGTGGGGGCTGCTTTGTTTCAGGGCGCGCCGTTGAAAATGACCGCCGTGGCGCCGGAGCTTAATGGGATGAAGGGGATTCGGATTTCGCCGAGTGAGGGTGGAACGCTGCGGTTCGACCTTGCGAAGCCTGCGCAGATTCTGGTGGGCTTTGTGAAGAGTACGTCGAAGAAGAATTCGGTGCTTGACCCGGAGACGGAGCAGTGGAACCTGGTATTGCTGAATGCCGTGAGCGCGGTGAAGGTTCCGACAATGGCGGTGTGGGCGAAGCCGCTGCCGGCAGGCGCCAATGAGTTGGATCTAGGCAAAGGTCAGTATGTGGTGCTTGGATTTATTCCCGAAGACCTGCATGTGAAGACGCGGGTGAACCTGGCGCAGAGTTCGGAAGATGGTGGGCCGGCGAATCTCGATTGGATGTTCGAGTAGAGGGATGAGGAGATGCAGGTGGTGAATGGTGAGGGACAGTTGGTGAGTCCAGATCGCGGGTTAAGGCGAGTTTTGAGTGATCAGTTTTGAGTTGTGAGTTTTGGTGGATCGTGGCGCTGGAGGAGGCGATCGGCTTCAGCCGCGGTGATCTTTAGGAAGCTGCCGTGCTTGCAGAAGGCGGGTAAATCGATTTGTGACGTGATGTCTTCCCAGTGCTTCCAGTCGGTGGTGGCGACGGCTTCGAAGCGCGCATTGGGGGGGCGATAGTGATCGTAGAAGACGAGGTATCTGTCGCCGACCTTGATGGCGCTGGGGCCTTCGGACCACGGTTCGTTGATGAAGCCGGAGATGTTCGACCAGGGGCCTTCGAGAGTGGGGCCGGTGGCGACGCGTTCCTGGTAGGTGAGTGGGTCGGTGGATTGTTGTTTGAAGATGAGGCGATAGGATGCGCCGGGTTCGTGGAAGATAGTGGCGTCGATGACTGTGTAGCCGGGGTCGAAGAAGATGGTGGGTTTGCTGAAGGTGATGAAGTCGGGTGTGAGGGATGACCAGATGCGGTTGCCGTCGGCGGAATCTTTCATGGAAGACGACCAGAGGATGAGCCACTGTTTTTTGGCGGCGTCCCAGTAGGTTTCGGGAGCCCAGACGTTGTTGGTGGCGGGGTAGTCCTGCATGATGGGGATTTGTTTTTGCTCGGACCAGTGGATGAGGTCGGGTGAGGAGGCGTGGCCGAGAGAGTTTCCGCGCCAGTTCCATGTCCACACGGCCTGAAAGATGTTGTCGGGGCCGCGGGTGAGGAAGATGTCGCGCATGTCTTCGCCTTCTTTGGGGTTGGGGCGTGGGTCGATGGGCACAAGCCAGGGTTGGCCGTCGTTGAGTGCGGTGTAGTGCAGGCCGTCACGGCTGAGGGCGAGGTAGATGCCTTGATTGCCGGGTTCTTTGAAGTAGGCGAAAAGGTAGGCGTCTTGCGCTGCGGCTGTGGCTGTCAGGGCAAAGAGGATTGCGGCGATGACGGAAAGCGGTCGTTTGCTACCGCAAACGATACCCCACCCTTTCGAGATGAAGCCTCGAAAGGATGGGCCACCCGGATTCGTGGTGAGATGTTTGAGTAAGCGGTTCATTGGGCGTCCGGGAATTTCACGTCGAGGAGCGTTTTGTTGTGCCAGTGGGAGAGAGCGGCTTGGTGGCCGGTGGTATCGAAAGTTTGCCATGTCCAATCGCCATCGAGTTCGTGGATTTTTTGCCATTCTTTTGAGCCATCGATGCGGTAGAAGACTTCTTCGCCGATAGGTTCTCCCAGGTGGAAGGTGGAGGTCCACATAGTTTTTCCATTGGCATAGAAGAACTTCTGGGGGCCTTCGAGAAGAGTGCGTCCGTCGTTCGCGATGCCCTGCGACCACGTGGCGAAAGCATTCATGGCAAGGTTCTTCTCGGCGTGTTTCGTCACGAGAGAAATTTTGGTTGGAGCCGGTGAAGATGCATCGTCTTCGCTCATGATCCAGGCTTCGTTGAGTTCGACCTCGTAGTTATTGGGATCGTTCTTGGACGTGACGATGTGGATGAGGCCGTCGCGGGACTGGGTGGCGGTGGTGTAGCCGACGGTGATGATGTCCTTGGGAAGATGCTTGATGTGCCATGTCTTTCCTTCGTCGTCGGAGAGAGCGACCTGTCCGCCTTCGTTGTGGTTCTTGGGGCGGCCGGTGGGGTTCTGGTCTTCGACGAAGAAGAGTTTGCCATCGGCCAGGCGGATGACGGAGGGACGTTCGCCGGAGCCGAGGACATCGAACGCCGAGGCTGACTTGGTATAGGTTTTGCCGCCGTCGGTGGAGATGGCGAGAGGCATGCGTTTGTCGATCGCGGAGTTCTTGCCGCCGAAGGCCATGAGGGCGCCGTCCTTGCGGAAGACGATGGTGGAGTGGCGGCCACCGGTGCGGCCGCCGGTGTCGTACCAGGTCTTGCCGTCGTCGTGCGAGACCCAGACGACGGACACGGAGGAGTTGCCGTCGGGCTGCTTGCCGGTGGAGTCGGTGGGGATGTAGATGCTGCCGTCGGGGCCGCGGACGACGCTGTTGATGGGCTGCGAAACGTAGCGGCCGATGGGGGCGGGGAAGTTGGGGATTTGCACCGGCGACCAGTGCACGCCGTTGTCGGAGGAGGTGGTGTAGTAGAAAGGCTTGTTGCCGATGAGGCGTGGAGTGCCCCAGAACATCCAGATTTTGTGGTCGACGGGATCGTTCCAGATGACGGGGGCGGCGTTGGCGGCGTCGGCGAAGTAGGGGAAGGGCTCGGGCATGTCCCAGACTTCGGAGCCGGCGCGGCGGCGCATGATGACGACTTCCTGGTCGGGATCGTCTTCGAGCTTGAGGTTGTTGTAGAAGGCGGCGAGGAAGTCTCCGTTGGGAAGCTGCTGGATCGCGGAGTTGTGCCAGTTGATGCCGAGGCCGCGGGGAAGACCCAGACGCCAGCCTTCGTTGGGCATGGTGCGGCCGAGGTCGGCTTTGGTCTTGGGGTCCTGCTTGCCGCCGATGTCGGGAAAGAGGAGGCGGGTATGGTAGTAGGGCTTCGATGGATCGGGACCAGTTGTCGGCGCTGTAGTGGATTGCTTGACCGCGGTCTGGAAGAAACCGAAGTAGTCGGGCGCAGGTGCAGAGGTTGGCATTGGGGCCTGCACAACGCGGAAGGTGACGTTGCCGTTCGGCGATGTGAAGGTGGGCGCAAGGCTGGCGCGGTTGGCGGGACGCGCGAAGAAGATCGACGTGGAGGGCGGGCCCTCTTTGGTGGAGTTCTTGGCTTCCTTCGAGTCGAGGCCGCCGCCGCGAAGGACTTTCATGAGACCGTGGGCGGGGCCGATGGGATTGATCTGTGCGCCGGCGCTATAGGGTGCGTACCAGTCGAGTGTCCACTCGGGGCGGCCTGCTTCCATGTTGGCTACGCCCCATGGGTTGGGGGCGTCTAGTGCGAGAGGGGTGTCACCTGTGGAGTAGATCGTGTGCGAACCGGCGCGGGCAACGTACTCCCATTCGGCTTCTGTGGGCAGGCGGTATGGCTTGCCTTCTTTCTTTGAGAGCCACTGGCAGAAGGCGACGGCGCGGGCCCAGGGAACGCCGGTGACGTAGTCGGGATGTGCAGGATTGGGCTTATAGGCGGGATCGAATTTTTGATACTGCGCGGTGGTGACCTGCGACGCAGCGATGCGGAAAGGTTTGGTGATGGTGACTTTATGCGCGGGGACTTCGTCGAAGTCGCCGTGAGGCGGGCGGGCGGACATGACGCCTACGCCGTCGGTGATGTTTTTGGAAAGTTCAGCGGCGTCGGCGCCCATGGTGAAGGTGCCCGCGGGGATCGGCTTCAGGGTGATGCCGATGGTGTTGGTCTGTGCGAGGCACGGTGTAGCGAGGAGTGCGAGAGTGATGAGGGTTTTGAGCATAGGGAACTCCTTGGAACTGGAAAGCAGAAGCAAGAGCAAAAACAAAAGCAGTGCGGTGGTTGAACGCTTCGAGCGGGCTGCGCGGTGCGGGCGGTGGTGCAGGTTCCTTCGACAAGCTCAGGACAGGCACTTAGGCTACGCTGCGCTCCGCTCAGGATGACGAAGTTGATGTTGGTTGAGAAAGAGCAACTGCAACAGCAACAGCAGAAGCAGATTCCTACGGAATGACAAACAAAGAACAAGCCCGAAGAATTAGTGCGGCAGTTGGGTTTCGATGGGGCCGAGTGTCGAGCGGTCCGCTAGTTTTTTGCCGTCTGCAAAGACGGTGAGGCCACGGCCGCGGTTGTAGTGTTTGCCGGTCTGGTCATAGACGATGGTGAGGATGTGGCCGTGGTATGGGAGGCCGTCGAGGGCGAAGTAGGTCCACGTGTTGGCGGGCAGCAGTGGGTGGAGGACGAGCTTGTTGTCCGATTGAGGACGCAGGCCGACGAGGCCTGTGATCAGGGGATCGGCGAAGCCGGAGTGGTTGTAGTAATTGCCGCGGCCCACTTGCTTATTTTTTGCGGCGAGCATGCGCTTGGCGATCCAGTCGTCGGTGTCGGCGTCGAGGTCTTCGTCGATCCAGTCGATGGTGCGGCCGCTGGCGAGCGTGAGGTGCTGCGAGAGCACGTAGTTGGAGAAGAGTCGATAGTAGTCGGCGTCGCTGATGTAGGTCTGCGCTGGGCCGTTCAGCAGATTGGCCAGGCCAAGCAGTGTCTGCGTTGTGGCATAGGGCCAGGAGGGGCCGTTCCATGTGCATTGGTCGCTGGAGGCGAAGCGGAAGCGTGGGCTGCGGCGCTCGGCTGTGGTGGGACCGTATTTGCCGGCAAAGCCCTGCGGGTCGAAGAGCTGTTTCCATGCGATGGCGTGGTCGGGGGCGGGCAGGTTGAATTGCCAGGGGATGTAGCCGATCAGTTCGCGGACGCCGGAGAGTTGGAGCTGTGTGCCTGGGTCGAGGAACTTCTTTTGCTTGCGGATGCCGGAGTCGGCGGAGGGTGAAAGGTCTTCGTAGAACTGATCTTTCGGATTCCAGAGTTTGGTTTCCACAAGGTGCTGGAGAGTGGTGGCTTTGGTCGTGAACTCCGCCTTGATTGCGGGATCGGTGGCGATGGCGGCGATGGCGCGCGCGTCGGCGAACTGGTAGCTGTTGAGCGGAGGGCGATAGCCGTCGCCGCCGATGGATTTTTCCATGGCGTCGCGCGTGTCGATTTGCCAGTAGAGGCCGATGGCGGGATCGAGGTTCGACTCTTCCCACGCGTGGTAGTTGGCGATGAGCGCGGGTAGAAGGTCGGTGGCGAGCTTTGTTTCGCCGGTGGCGAGCGTGATGTTGCGGACGGAGTCCGCGGCGGGGTTGGAGTATTTGCGCGGCGTGCCGTCCGGGGAGAGCCAGAAGCGGGCGTCGTCGCCGGCGATCTTTGGATTGCGCAGCCAGCGGGCCTCGGCGAGGTGGAACATCGCGGCGTCTGGCAGAGCGCCGAAGAACCCGTCCGCGGCATCGGGTTTGGGGAGCCATTCAGTAATGACGAAGCCGCGTTTGGTGGTCACGACGTGCTTTTGCCAGGCATACCAGCGGAAGTAATACATCTCTTCGAAGCGCTTGTCGGAGCTGTCGAACAACGGGATGTTGGCCTGGAGCCACGGCCACTCGTCGGGAGCTTCTTTACCGGTGGCTTCGTGTTCGTCCGTAGCGAACTGGGTAATGTAGTGGTGATAGGTTTCGGGCTTGAGGACTGTTTGCGCAGCGAGAGGCGTTGTGCCGATGAGAGCGATAAGAGCGAGTTGGCGGAGGAGGGTCATGGCTGTGCGTCTATATCGAAACAGAAGTGAGCAACGATAGTTCGGTGGTGGAGTGGCGTTCGGCCCTGAAGGCGGCGATGTAGATGGACTCCGCGTCCTGTTGGGTCATGGCGCGGGGATTGTTCTTCAGCAGGCGGGTTACGGTGAGACCGGAGGCGGCAAGCGAGGGTATCGCAGATTCCGGAATGCGGAGTCCATCGACGAGGATTTCGGACAGGCGCATTTCGAGACCGGTGGCTTCGATGAGTTGCCACAGGCGATCGATGCCCGCGATGGCTGTGGCCTCGGCGGTGGATTGCCGGGTTGCGCCGAGGGCGAGGGCGATGGCGGCGTAACGCTCGGGCGCCGCGGAGATGTTGAAGCGGAATACGTGAGGAAGCAGGATGGCGTTGGCGTGGCCGTGGGGAATGTGGTATCGGCTGCCGAGGGGGTAGCTGAGGGCATGGACGGCAGCGGTGTTAACCGGGCCGAGGCAGAAGCCGCCGTAGAGGCTTCCGCGAGCGACGTCGGTGCGGGCTTCGAGGTTATTGGGCTCGCGGACTGCGGTGGCCAGAGACGCAGCGATAAGTCGGATGCCGTCGAGGGCCCAGGTGTCGACGAGGGGGTGAGCGAAGTTGTTGGCATAGCCTTCGATGCAGTGGGTAAGGGCGTCGAGGCCGGTGGCTGCCGTGACGTGCGCCGGGACTGTCAACATGAGTGCGGGATCGATGAAAGCCGCGTCCGGGACGAGATACGGGCTGATGACGGCTTTCTTCATCTGCTCGGCTTCGTCGAGCAGGACCGCGTTGGGCGAGACTTCGCTGCCGGTACCGGCGGTGGTCGGAATGCAGAAGAGTGGGAGCCTGCGCGGGCAGAGTTTGCCGATGCCGAAGGCGTCTGCCAGGGGTTGACGGGCGGTGGCCAGGGCCGCGACGAGCTTTGCGGCGTCGAGTGGAGAGCCGCCGCCCAGGCCGACGATGATGTCGGGTTTTATTTCTCTGGTAGTGGCGATGAGGGTTTCGAAATGGGTGACGGTAGGTTCGGTGCGCGTGGTGTCGTCGATGTGCGCGTTGGGGTGAAGGGTTTCGGCATGGACGCCGTTGGAGGGAGACGTGATGATGAGCGGGCGCTGAACGCCGAGGGCCGCGAGGTCCTCGCGCGCTGTGGCAAGGGCGCCAGGGCCGAAGACGAGTTTAGGGACTTGATGAAGGGTGAGCATAGGAGCAGTGAATAGTGACTAGTGAATTGTGGCTGGCGTTGATGGGGTTTGGGTGGAGAGGATTTGGGTGGCTTCGGCGAGGCTTTCGGCTGCGGCTTTTTTGAGGCAGGCGATGTCGTTGGTGCAGAACAGGAGGTCGATATTGAGCGAGAGCCAGAAGGGGAAGTCGGCCTGGCCGCAGGCGCTGGCGATGCACTTATCGTTGGCGCGAGCGGCGCGGACGATGTCGGCGGCGGCTGCTTTGACGACCGGGTGATCGGTCTGACCGGGAAAGCCGAAGCTGGCGGCAAGGTCCGCGGGGCCGATGAAGAGATCGACGTCAGGGACGGCGGCGAGATCTTCAAGGCGGTGCATGGCGTCGACGGTTTCGATCTGCGCCATGAGGCAGAGGTCGGTGTTGAGGCCGCGTTGTTTGGAGACCACGCTGTCGGTGATGCCAAAGTCGAGAGCGCGGGAGACGGAGAAGAAGCCGCGGCTGCCTTCGGGGGCGAAACGGGCGTATTTGCGGAGCTCGTTCATCTCCTCGGGGCGCTGCACCATGGGGACGTCGAGGATATCGGGGCCGCATTCGCAGGCCTTGAGCACGTTTTCGCGGCGGGCGTCGGCGATGCGGATCATGGTCAACATGCCGGTGCCGGCGCCCATGCGGCAGAGGTCGGCAGCTTCGGCGAAGGTGATGTGGCCATGTTCCATTTCGATCCAGATGGCCTGATAGCCAAGGTGGGCGCAGATCTCAAGAAAGATAGGGTCATAGAAATACATGGCGGCGCCGAGCAGGGTTTTGCCACCGTTTTTCTGTACAGCCTGACGCAGACGATTCATGGAGTTTCTCCTAAGGGAAGGTGGTTCTGAGTTGGTTCTGGGTTCTGCGTTGTTGGTTTTGAGTTGCCTGTTCCTGCTTTAGTGCCGCGGGTGGCGAGCCAGTCCCAAAGAGTGTTGGTGGAGTGTTGTGCGCGGGGTGAAAAGAACGCGACAAGAAGGCCGGCGAAGAACAGCAGAAGGTTGCCGACAGCGCCGATGGTGTACTCGTGCCAGGGGTAGTTGCCGGCGTGAAGGTTGAGGGATTTGCCTCCGTTCATGGTGAGGGTGGCGTAGGTCGTGAAGATGAGGCTGATGACGATTCCGGTGATCGCGGCAGCGCGTCCGGCGCGGCGCGAGAGGAAGGCCAGGAGAAAGAGGCCGGCGAGGCCCCCGGCAACGATGGCTGTAGCCGTGTAATAGAGAGCGAGCGCGGAACCCTTGGTTTCGGAGAGGCGAAGGGCGACGAGGATGGCCAGGGCTCCGGAGACGATGACGGCGAGTTTACCGAAGCGCAGACGCTGGCGGTCGGTAGAGCGGGGGCGGAAATGGAAGTAGAAGTCCTCGACGACGATGAGGCCCAGGCAGTTGAGGTCGGAGGCGAGCATGGACATGGCCGCTCCGAAGAGCGCCGCGAGGAATAGCCCGGCAACGCCGAGCGGCATGTGCGACACCATGTAGTTGGGGAAGACCTGGTCGGGGCGGGTGACGGAGGCAGGAAGATGTTCTCGGGTGAGTTTGTAAAACGCCCACAGCAGCGAGCCGATGAACATGAAGGCGGTCCAGATCGGCAGACAGAGCGAGGCTCCCAGCCACATGCCGCGGAGGGCGGACTTGTCGGTGCGGGCGGCCAGGTAGCGCTGCACGACGGTCTGATCGGCCGTGTACTTCTGGATGTAGAAGAAGAGGCCGTAGATGGCCATGGTCCAGAAGGTGGGTTTGGAGAGGTCCCAGGAGAAGCTGCCGAGGCTGGCTTTGTGGCTGCTGGCGATGGTGTGCAGCATCATGGCGGGCGTCACGTGGCTGGAGAAGAGAAGCAGAAGGATGGTGACGGCGACCCCGGTCCAGAGGAGGAAGCCCTGCACGACGTCCGTCCAGATGACGGCTTCAAGGCCGCCGATGAAGGTGTAGAAGATGGTAATGATGCCCAGCACAAGGATGATGAGCGTGATGGGCCAACCGGTGATGCCGGAGACCGAAAGCGCAAGCAGGTAGAACACGAAGCCCATCTTGGCAAAGTGGCCCGCGGCAAATGCAAATGAGGCGTACATGCGAACGCCCGTACCGAAGCGCTGGCCGAAGTACTCGTACACCGACATGGTGACGGCGTGACGGAAGAACGGAACGACAACTGGCCCAATTGCAGCAATTACGGCCACAAACATAATGCCGGGGACGAGGAGTGTCCAGTCGCCGGCGTAGGCCGCCCCGGGGTAGGCGATGAAGGTGACGCTGGTGATAATGGTCGCCAGCAGGGAGAGACCGGCGGCCCAGCCGGGGACGGAGCGGTCGGCGACGAAGTAGGTATCGGTGGTTTTTTGTCCGCGCGACACACGCAGGCCGATGGCTATCAGGGTGAGCAGATAGGCGGCGACGATGGCGATGTCCAGGGTATGCATGCGGTTCCTGTGGTGCGAACAAAGACAAGAGCAAAGACAAAGACAGACGCAGATCCCCTGCGGGGATGAGAACAAGAGAGGCTAAGAGGCGAGTTTGCCTGCCGCCATTTGTGCGGCCAGGCGCATGGCCGCTTTCATATTGGTGGGGTCGCCGATATTTTTGCCGGCAATGTCGAATGCCGTGCCGTGGTCGAC
>Ga0070679_100000886_pt1 | contig 26031 bp, 20 predicted proteins | sample KBSC63BmetaG_FD_65652 | JGI IMG/M metagenome (GOLD analysis project Ga0070679, IMG submission 65652) | Corn rhizosphere microbial communities from Kellogg Biological Station, Michigan, USA - KBS C6-3B metaG | ecosystem: Host-associated > Plants > Roots > Rhizosphere | place: USA: Michigan... | reverse complement strand
TCCACGCCCTTACTGTGGTCGGAGGTCGAGCAGGCGCTACAACAGCGAGATCCGGGCGCGTTGGTGTTCGGGCCCATGGAGGTGTTGCAACGGACGGACCGCCACGGAGATCTCTTCGCGCCTCTGCTACGGGATCGGTGAAAGCGGCTGGGTAACGAGCACGAACGCTAGGGATTGAACCGTCGACTTCCACGCGACCTTGGCGCGGGGCGCGTCCGGTGCGCGGGGCAGCCGCGCCATCGAGATCACGGCAACCACGAAGACCAGCCCGCCCAGGATCGACATGGTCCGGCGGACCCCGGCGTGGCGAGCCGACGACGACGAGCCCAGGAAGAACAGGGACAGCGCGAACAGGACCGTGTGCAGGACGTAAAGGTCGCTGTGGCCGTTCGCCTGGTTCGAGGCCTCGGAGGCGGCCCGCCCCGCGGCGCTCAGCTCTCGCGCCGACTTCAACGCGGAGATGCAGAAATGCGCTGGCCTCGCTCATCTCGCGCACCGAATCGAACTGGGCGGCGCTCGCTTCGGCGAGGGCCCGGATCTGATTGCCCGTCCAGAGCGCCGCCTGATAGGCGCACCACGCCGACGCGACCGTCGCCGCCGCCATCAACGTCGCAGACAGGATGTCACCGCCTCCGGGGACTCGTTGGTCGGCCAGCGCCAGCAAACTTGGGACGGACTCGGACCGGTCAGAGGCGCCCCTGGATTCAGGGTTCGCCTGACGACGACGCCGTTCCATCCGGGGCCTTCTTCCGCTTCGCGTGCATCGTGATCACGCTCAGGCGCTCATGACACCACCGGCGCACACCAGGGGAGACAGATGAACGTCTCTGCTGGAGCGCTCCTGGTGGTCTGGGCCGCAACGACTCTCGCGGCGCAACCGACCGGCCCGTCGCCGGGGCCGCCTCCCGCGGATGACACGGAGGTGTCAGACCTGACGCCGAATCGCGGCGCCGCCGCGAGCCCCATAGAGCTGGTGCCCAGGCTGGAGATTCGGCAGTCGTACGTTCGGGTTGGGTCCGACCTGTCGCTTCACGACACGACCACGGAGATCGACATTCAGTTTCTCGATCGGGTGCTGTTGCGATACGAGGCAACGCTGCGTGTGGTCGGGTCGCCCTCGGGCCAGACGTCCGGGTTCGGCGACCTTCGCCTGCAGGCCATCGGGATCCTGGCCTCGGCGCCGCGCTACATCGCGGGGATCATCCTGGGCGCCGTGCTCGACACGGCCAGCCAGCCCGCGCTGGGAACCGGCAAGCAGCAGGTCTTCTTCGGCGCCGGCGGCACGTTCAAACCGGTGCGGTGGTGGTTGCCCTACCTGATCGTTCAGGACCAGCTGTCCGTCGCCGGCGACGACGCGCGACCCGACGTGCACCAGCTTGTCGTGAACGCGGGCAACCTGGTCTTCGGCAGAGGCCAGACCTGGTACAAGCTGGATCTCGTCACCGCCGTCGACTTCATCGCCGAGGCGGGCCGCTTCTTCGGCACGCTCGAGGTCGGCCGCCTGCTTCTGCGGAGGACGGGCCTGTTCTTCCGGTCCAGCACGCAGCTGGCCGGCCGGCGGGAGCTCGACTACTCGCTGGAGGCCGGCGTCCGCTACCTGTTTCGCCTGAACGACTGACCGGCATGGTCCCCGCCCGCGCCGTGATCGTTTGCGGCAATGACCGACGTTGCGCGCGATTGACGTTTCGCCTGGCGACGCCATCTGGAGAGGGTCCGCGACGGGGCGGCGGAAGGAGAGGGGACGATGACCAAGCTCGAATGGGGCCTGCTGGCTGCGACGGTGATCGCGTTCCCGGCGGCCATGCGGGTGGCCGCGCAACCGGCCGACCAGCGGCCGGGCTCCCCTTCCGCGGCGGCCTCCATTTCCGGCCGGCAATTGCCGGCGCCGCCTCCGCCCTTCCGTGGACGGATCGAGAAGAACGCCGCTCAATCGACGCCGTCCTGGCCGCCGCGCGTGGTGCCTCCGCGCGGCGCGCCCAACGTGCTGCTCATCATGACCGACGACACCGGCTTCGGCGTGACGAGCACGTTCGGGGGCGTCGTGCCGGCGCCGACCCTGGACCGCGTCGCCAGCAACGGGTTGCGGTACACGAACTTCAACTCGACGGCGCTGTGCTCGCCCACGCGCGCCGCGTTGATCACCGGCCGCAACCATCATTCGGTCGGCTTCGGCGTCGTGTCCGAGCAAGCGACCGGGTACCCCGGGTACGACAGCATCATGCCGCCCGACAAGGCCACGATCGGCCGCATCCTGAGGGACAACGGCTACCGCACGGCCTGGTTCGGCAAGAACCACAACACACCCGCGTTCCAGGCCAGCCAGGCCGGACCGTTCGATCAATGGCCCATCGGCCTGGGGTTCGAGTACTTCTACGGGTTCCTGGGCGGCGACGCCAACCAGTGGGCGCCCAACCTGTTTCGCAACACCACGCCCATCGAGCCATACGTGGGCAAACCGGGGTGGAACCTCACCACCGCCATGGCCGACGACGCGATCGACTACCTCAAGCGCATCGAGGCCATCGACCCGGACCAGCCGTTCTTTCTGTATTACGTGCCGGGCGCGGTTCACGCGCCGCACAACCCGACACGCGAGTGGGTCAAGAAGATCAGCGACCTGCACCTCTTCGACCAGGGGTGGAATCAGCTTCGCGAGACGATCTTCGCCAACCAGAAGCGCCTGGGCGTCATCCCGCAGGACGCAAAGCTCACCCCCTGGCCCGACAAGCTCCTCAAGCGGTGGGACCAGCTCACCGCCGACGAGAAGAGACTCTTCATCCGTCAGGTGGACGTCTTCGCCGCGTACTACGCCTACGTGGATCACGAGATCGGCCGGGTCGTCCAGCAGATCGCCGACATGGGCAAGCTGGACAACACGCTGGTCATCTACATCGCCGGTGACAACGGAAACAGCGCCGAGGGCTCGCTGGCGGGGACGCCCAACGAGGTGGCGTCGCTGCAGGGCATTCAGGTGCCGGTGAAAGATCAGCTCCAGCTCTACGAGGCCTGGGGCGGCGAGCGAACCTATCCGCACATGGCCGTGGGATGGACCTGGGCCTTCGACACGCCCTTCTCCTGGACGAAGCAGGTCGCGTCGCACTTCGGCGGCGTGCGACAGGGAATGGCCATCTCCTGGCCGGCACGCATCAAGGACCGGGGCGGCATCCGCGACCAGTTCCATCACATGATCGACATCGTGCCCACGATCCTGGAGGCCGCCGGCATCGAGGCGCCGAGGACCGTCGACGGCATCGCCCAGAAGCCGATCGAGGGCGTCAGCCTCGCCTACACCTTCGACGCCCAGAACGCCCACGCGCCGTCGCGCCACCACACTCAGTACTTCGAGATGCTGGGGGACCATGCCCTCTATCACGACGGCTGGATCGCCAGCACGAAGGTGATGCGCCTGCCCTGGGACGTGGCGGGCGCCGTGCCCCAGGACCCGGCCGCCTACCCGTACGAGCTCTACGACCTCACCCGGGACTGGACGCAGGCCGAGAACGTGGCCGACAAGTTCCCGCAAAAGGTCAGGGACCTCGACGCCCTGTTCTGGACGGAGGCGAAGAAGTACCAGGTGCTGCCGCTCGACGCGTCGCTGTCCACGCGGGTGGTGGCGGCGCGCCCGGGCCTGGCGGCCGGCCGGCGGCACTTCGCCTGGACGGGGCAGATCACGGGCACGCCCAACGGCGACGCGCCTTCGATCCTCAACTCGTCGTTCACGTACAAGGCCGATGTCGACGTCCCGACCAGCCGCGCGAGCGGCATGATCGTGACCCAGGGGGGCCGGTTTGGTGGGTACGCGCTGTATCTGCGCGAGGGCAAGCCGGTGTTCGTCTACAACTTCGTGGGCTTGGAGCGAACGCGCTGCGAAGGTCCGGCGCTGGCCGCCGGCCGGCACACCGTCGAGTTCCACTTCACCTACGACGGTCTGGGGATGGCGACCCTGGCGTTCAACGACTCGAGCGGCATCGGCCGCGGCGGCACCGGCGTGCTCGAGGTCGACGGCAAGGAGGTCGGCCGGCAGCGGCTGGAGCACACCATCCCGCTCATCATGCAGTGGGACGAGAACTTCGACATCGGCGCGGACACGGGGACGCCGGTGTCCGAGGACTACGCGGTGCCTTTCCCGTTCGCCGGGCGGATCACGCGGCTGACGCTGGACATCGAACGACCCAAGCTCACGCCCGAGGACGAGAAGCGGCTGCAGCAGACTCAGCGCAACAATCGAGCGAGCGAGTAGGCGCATGTCGGAGCCTGGTGCCCCGACGCGCCGGCGGGCCGGCGGCGGCCTGGCTTGCGCGCTGCTGGCCGCGCTGGTCCGGACGCTGAGCTCCCAGGCCGGCGACCGGCGCGCCACCGCCGCGGGGCCCTCGTCGCACGACGCCCGCGCCGCCGGGACCGACGGCGCGTTCGGACCGACGATCGCACTGTCGGCTGTTCCGCCGGGCCCGGCGCCGCCCGGTATGGTCTGGATCCCCGGCGGCGAATTCTCGATGGGCGGCGACCCGCAGCTGTCGGACGCCCGGCCGGTGCACCGAGTGTCGGTCGACGGCTTCTGGATGGACCGGACCGAGGTGACGAACGCGCAGTTCTCCGCCTTCGTCGAGGCGACGGGTTACGTCACCCTGGCCGAGCGGGACCTGCGTCCCGAGGACGCGCCCGGCGCCCCGCCCGAGATGCGAGCCGCCGGCTCGGCCGTGTTCACGCCGCCGCCCGGGCCGGTGCCGCTGGACGCGAACAGCCGCTGGTGGGCCTACGTGCGGCAGGCCAGCTGGCGTCACCCGCGCGGCCCGGGCTCGGGACTGGCGGGCCGCGAGCGCTATCCCGTCGTTCAGATCGCCTACCAGGACGCGGAGGCGTACGCGCGTTGGGCCGGCAAGCGCCTCCCGACCGAGGCTGAGTTCGAGTTCGCCGCCCGCGGCGGGCTGGCCGGCCGGCGCTACGCGTGGGGCGACGAGGCGCGCCCGGGCGGGCGCTTCATGGCCAACACCTTCCAGGGCAGCTTCCCCGACCACGACACGGCAGAAGATGGTTGGCGCGGGCTGGCGCCGGTGGGCAACTTTCCACCCAACCGCTACGGCCTCTTCGACGTCGCCGGCAACGTGTGGGAGTGGTGCAGCGACTGGTACCGGCCCGACACCTATGCGGTGCTGGCCGCGCGCGGAGGCGTCGTCCACGCCCCGGCCGGGCCGCAGGCCAGCGCCGACCCCGAGGAGCCCCGCGTTCCGAAGCGGGTGCACCGCGGGGGCTCGTTCCTCTGCTCATCGAGCTTCTGTACGCGTGACCTCGTCGGCGCCCGGGGGCGCGGTGACATCTCGACCGCCACCGACCACCTGGGCTTTCGCTGCGTGCGTCCGCCGTGAGCCGCGGCCGTCGCCGGTGGGCGAAGACGTCAGGGTGGGCGCGCGCGTGATCGCGATGTCCAGAGCATTGGGGCTTTCCCCCAGGTGATCGAGGACGCTCGATGCATCCCCCTCGGTGAGAGCGGCGACGATGCGCATGCGTCCGTGGCAGCGGGGGCACTTGACCCGGGCCATTTCGGGCCACGCGACCGAGCAGATGCAGCAGCACGACAGCACGGTCGCGCAAACCGGGATGCGCCAGCGGATCGCCAGATCATCTCCTGGGCCGGCGTCCGAGAGGCGATGACGTCAGGTGGTATGGAAGCGGTATGGACCGGCCCCAAGAATGGAAATGGCCAGGTGGGCTCTCTGAGTCCCAACTGGCCGACTTTCGCTTAACTTTTTTCTGTGGGCGTTGAAGGGATTGAACCTTCGACTTCCACCGTGTGAATAGGAAGAAGACCGTTTGTGGCCGCAACGGTAGTGCCAAGCAGTTGAAAGCACTGTGGTGGCGTAGCCTGGACGTCCAGCCCGTTACGCCGGCAGGGTGGGAAAAGTGGTGGGAAGATCCGACCGGAGTGTTGGTGCAGAGGGCTGATTGTCTGAGGGAGGGCGAGTCTTCTCGGCTGTGACGAGTAACAATACGGGCGCGGCGAGCCGGGCAAGGCGGAATCCGAGTTCCTATTCGTGTCTGACCGCTTCGATGGGATCTAGCCGGGCAGCACGGCGAGCGGGGAAGTAGCCGAAGACGATACCGACGAGAGCCGAGAACATGAGAGCCACAGCGTTGATGCTGATGTCGACGACGTAGGGCACCTCCAGTAGCCGGGCGAGTCCGATCGAGGCACCCGCCGCGAACGCGAGGCCGACAACCCCGCCGATCGCCGCGAGCACGATCGCTTCAATCAAGAACTGCAGCAGCACGTCGCGGCCCAGCGCGCCGACGGCCAGCCGGATACCGATCTCGCGGGTTCGCTCCGCGACCGACACCAGCATGATGTTCATGATCCCGATGCCGCCTACCAGCAGGCTGACGGCGGCGACCGCGCCGAGTAACATGGTCAGGACCCGCGTGGTCCCAGTGAGCGTCTCGGCCAGTTGCCTCGTGTCCAGCACGCGAAAATCGTCGTCCTCCTTTTCTCCGATCCTCCGCCGTTCTCTCAGCAGCGACGTGAGCTGATCCGTCGCCCTTTGCATCGAAGCGGTTTGCTTCACGGAAACCACGAACCGCGAAATGTCGCCCGTCCCCGTCATGCGGCGTTGGACCGTTCTCAGCGGCATGAGAACGGTGTCATCCTGATCCTGCCCCATCGCGGCTTGCCCCTTCGCTTTGAGCAGCCCGATGACGTCGCACGAGAAGGCGCCCACGCGGATGCTGCTGCCGACCGGGTTCTCGCCGGCGAACAGCTTCTTGCGGACGGTTTCACCCAGCATGCACGCGGCTCGCCCCGATCGCTCTTCGGTGTCGCTGAAGCTCCGACCGGCCGCCGGCTGCCAATTGGTGACCGTCAGGTAGTCGTTGCTGGTGCCTGTCACGACGGTCGACCAGTTCTTCGCTTGATAGACGGCGGTGACGCCCTTGCTGGCGATCGGGGCGATCGCCTGGACGGCGGGTACTTGCGCGCGCATAGCGTCCAGGTCGCCCACTTTGAAGTTGGGCGCGCTGTCGGCGCCGGGGCCAAACCGCTTCCCGGGCATGATGATGAGCTGGTTCGTGCCCATGCTCGCGATTTGATCCGAAACGGACTTCGTGGCGCCCTTTCCCACGGACACCAGCGTGACGACCGCGGCGATGCCGATGACGATGCCCAGGATCGTCAGCACCGACCGCATAACGTTTCGGCTGATGGCGCGCACCGCCAGGCAGAGGGTGTTCCACACCATCAGCTGGACTCCGGGTTGAGTCGGACGGTGTCGATCCGGCCGTCCAGGAAGTGGACCACGCTGTGGGCGTAGACCGCGACGCGCGCTTCATGCGTCACCATGACGATGGTGATGCCTAGAGACTGATTGATCCCGACCAGCAATCGCATGACCTCGTCGGTGGTCCGGCTGTCCAGGCTTCCGGTCGGCTCGTCGGCCAGCAACAACGCGGGTCGGGTGACGATGGCGCGCGCGATCGCGACCCGCTGCTGCTGCCCTCCGGAGAGCTCGGCCGGGGTGTGGTGGCCCCACTCGGCCAGTCCGACCTGGTGAAGGGCGGCGCGCGCGAATTGACGGCGCGTCGCCGCGGGCGCGCGCCGATAGATGAGCGGCAGCTCGACGTTCTCGAGGGCGGTCGTCTTGGGCAGGAGGTTGAACCCCTGGAAGACGAACCCCAGCCTGTGCCGCCGGAGGAGCGCTCGCTGATCCCGGGACAGCATGTCCACGCGAAGGCCTTCGAACTCGAAGCGCCCCTTCGTCGGGGTGTCCAGGCACCCGACGATGTTCATGGTCGTGGATTTGCCCGACCCGCTTGGGCCCATGATGGCCAGGAACTCGCCCTGCTGGACCTCCAGATCGATGCCCCGCAACGCCTGGAAGGCGGCCGGCCCGTGGCCGTAGGTCTTCTCGATCCCCGAGAGCCGGATCAGCGGCCCCAAGCTCACGGCTCTTCTCCCAGCGCCTCGGTGATCACGGGCGTGCCTACGGTCAATCGGCCCCCAACCACCTCGGTCAGTTGCCCGTTGGTTGCCCCGGTCTGCACCGCCACCGCAACCGGCATGGCCGACCCCTCGTTCACGACCCAGACGCGCGAGCCGCCGCCTTTCACGCCGGCTGCAGCCGGCAGCTTGGGCCGGTCGGCCGGGGGCCGCGGCATCAAGCGGCCGAGGATCCCGCCGCCTCCCGGCGGCCCAGCGGGGGGGGCGTCCCCGGCGGTCGGGGAAAAGCGCAGTGCCGCGTTCGGGACGACGAGCGCATTCGCGCGGGTGATCGTCACGATCTCCGCAGTCGCCGTCATGCCCGGGCGCAAGCTGAGGTCGGCGTTGTCAACGGCAATTGTCGCGGGGTAGGACACGACTCCGTCCTTCGTCTGCGAGGCATATCCCAACCGCTTCACGACGCCGCGGTAGGCGCGCCCGGGCCACGCGTCGACTGTGAACGTCACTGACTGTCCCACCTTGACCTGGCCGACGTCGGCTTCGTCGACGTCGACCTGCAGATCCATCTTGTGCAAATCCTGGGCGATGGTGAAGAGCACCGGCGCCTGGAGCGTGGCCGCAACGGTCTGTCCGGGATCGACCTTGCGCGTCAGCACCACTCCGTCGATCGGCGATCGAATGGTCGCCTTGCGTAGGTTGGTTTCGTCGGAGCGAAGCGTGGCCCGCGCCTGGGGGACGTTGGCGCGCGCGATGGTCGCGTTGGCCTTGGCGCGCTCGAGGTTCGCCCGACCCGCGTCCATCTCCGCCCGCGACGGCACCTTTCCGCCAGACAGCCGCGACACCTCGTCGTATCGGTTCATGGTGGCCCGCGCCTCCAGGACTGTCGCGTCGTTCTGGACGACCTGGGCTTCGGCGGCGGCCAGCGCCGCCCGCGAACGCTCGACGGCGTCGGTTAGCTTCGCGGTGTCCAGCTGGGCGAGCGGGTCGCCTTTTCGAACGTGATCGTTCTCCTCGACGAATACCTTCGTCAGGATGCCGGACAGCTCGCTGCCGACCTCGACGTTGTTGGTCGACTTCAAGGTGCCCGTGACCGACACCTTGACGGTGAGTACACCGATCGTCGCCGGCTCGGCCTTGAATGACGGCCGGGCTTGGCGCCGGTCGCCGCGCCGGAGGGCGAACGCCGCGGCCACCCCGAGCACCACCACGATGACCACCAGCCGCCTTGCGCGCCGCCGCCACACCTGGCGGGCGCCTTCCGTCGCCAGCAGGTCCGTGATTGCCCCTGACTGCTCAAGGGACTCCGACGCGCTCATGTCGACTCCTTCGACCAGCCGCCACCAAGCGCCTTATAGAGACTCACGACGCTCAGAACTCCGTCGCCGCGGCTGCTGGCGAGGCTGTCCTCTAGCGAAAGGACTGTCCGATCGGTGTCCAGAACGGACTGGAAGTCGATGATGCCGGCCGTGTATCGCTGGTGCGCCACCTGCGCCGCGCTGCGCGCCGCGGACACGGCGTTCGCCAGCCCGTCGACCCGCTCGCGGATCTGCCCGAACGTGACCAGCGCGTTCTCGACGTCCTCGAGCGCGGTCAAAATGGCCTTCTTGTAGGTCTCGAGGGCCTGCTCACGAACAGCGTTCTGCTCGTCCCGCTGGGCCCGCAGCTTTCCCCCGTTGAACAGCGGCGCCGTAATTCCGGCGAGCAACGAATAGACGCCGCCGGCCGAGTTGCCGGCAAGCGCCTCGAGACCGATCGAGCCCGAGAGCGTGAACGACGGATAGAGGGCCGCCGCCGCGACGCCGAGGCGCGCGGTCTCGGCGGCCAGGGATCGCTCGGCCGCGCGCACGTCCGGCCGCTGGCGCAGGGTGTCCGCAGGGATCGTGACCGCCACGGACGCCGGCAGATCGGGTAACGGCTGGGCGACGGCGAGCCGGCCGTGAAGCCCGCCGGGCGATTTGCCGAGCAAGACGTCCAGGTGGTGCTCGGTTTCAACCAGGCTGGTCTCCAGCGTGGGGATCTGGGCACGCGTCTGCTGCTGGTTGGCGCGCGCCTGCTCGACGTCCTGGACGCTCACCAGCCCCGCCTGGGCCCGGTACTGCGCCAGGTCCAGCGTCTCCGATTGGCTCGCCAGGTTGTCCCGCCCGATCTGCAACCGGCTCTGCAGCGCCCGAAGCTGATAGTAGTTTCGCGCCACCTCGGCGGCGAGCGAGACGTGCGCACTGTGAAGCGCCTCCTCCGACGCCTGCCGGTCAGCGACGGCCGCCTCGACGCTGCGGCGCGTGCGCCCGAAGACGTCGACCTCCCAGCTCGCGTCGAACCCCGCCTGAAGCTGCGTTCCACTGAGACCGACGCCCGTGGTCGTCGCTCCGCTCGGGGGCGTCGCGACCAAGCCTCCCAGGCCGGAGGTGGCGCCGGTGCGGCTGGCTGATCCGGTCGCCGAGAGGCTCGGGTACCGTGCGGCACCGGCGGCGGCCGCGTGCGCCCGCGCCTGCCGCAAGCGAGCTTCCGCGATGCGCGCGTCCGGACTGTTCTGAAGCGCCTGCTCGATCAGATCGGTCAAGAGCGAATCGCCGAACGTCCGCCACCACCGACTGATGTCGCCCGAAACTGGCGAGGTGCGGGCCGAGGTGGCCGCGCTCCAGCGCGCCGGGACCTGGGTGTCCGGCTGCGTATAGTTCGGGCCGACCGCGCAGGACGCGAAGGCGAGCGAGGCAACTACTCCGACGGAACTCGTACGCACGACCCGTCGATTTGCATTCTCGGTGCCATCCGCGGTGAGCGGCCGGCGCTGGTCGCGGGACGTGCTGAGGCATGCGGGATCCGCGCGGTGCTGCGGAAACCGCACCCCGGACCGGCAAGTTCCTGCAGCTGACGACCCGACGGCGCCACGTCGCGGCTCGGTACGGGCGTTGCTTTGTCGAAGGACCCAGGGAAGATTGACGTGGTGACCCGGGCAGCCGTCAACCGATCCAAGCTGGTGCGTTCCCTCGTTCGGACGGGGCCGGTGGGCATCGCCGTCCTGCTGGGGATCCTGCTGGTTGCCAGCTCGGAGCTGTCTTACCGAGACGCGCGCCGCGCCGCGGGAATCGTCTCAGAGCGCGAAGGCATCCGGCTCTTCCAAAGAATCGTGATGATGCTCGCTCCGAAAGGCGAAGAGGAGATCTCCCCGAAGACCCTTCACGAGGTCCTGGAGTCCAACCGCACCTTCGGCCTCACGTACGTCGCGATCTACGACGCGGCCTCGGCCGACTGGTCGGCGCCGGTGGCGCAGGCGGGCCAGCCGCTGCTGGCGGCAACCCCTCCGTTCATCGGGTCGCCGGTCATCGGCAACGGCCGCGTCCGGATGGTGTTCGGTCCGCCCCGCGGCGGTCCGGCGCCCCCGCCTGCCCTTCTGCCCCCACCGCCGCCCTTGCCGGGCCTGAAGCTGGCCATCGAATTCGAGCCCATTGCGTCGATGGAGGCCGTGCACCGAGGGCTGGCCGGCCTGGTTCTCTCGATCGGAGCTTCATTGCTGCTGACCCTCGCCGCGATCGTCCTGGCGCGTCGCGCGGAGCAAGCCGAGCGGGCCGAAGCGGAGCTCACAGCGCAACGCCATCTCGCACATCTGGGCACGCTGTCTGCCGTCCTGGCGCACGAGATTCGCAACCCGCTCGCGTCTTTGAAGGGACACGCGCAGCTCCTGGCCGAGCGGGTCACCGAAGCGGGCCTCAGCGCTCGCGTCGATCGGGTCGTGTCCGAAGCCGTCCGGCTCGAGCACCTCACGTCCGACCTGCTGGAGTTCGCGCGCTCCGGGGCCATCCACGTCGCGCCATCCAACCCGAGGACGGTCGTCGAACGGGCGGTAAGAGCCACCGAGCCCGACCGAATCGACGTGGACCTGGAAGGCGCGCCGGCCGATTGGCGCCTGGACGCCGACCGGATGCACCAAGTGCTGACCAACGTGCTCGAGAACGCGCTGGCCGTGACCACCCCGCCGGCCCGGGTTCAGGTCGCGGCGTTGCCCCGGGACGGCGGTCTCCTGTTCACGGTTCGGGACCGCGGGCCCGGCGTTCCCACCGCCCAACGGCAGCAGATCTTCGAGCCATTTCACACAACGAAAACGCGGGGCACTGGGCTGGGTCTGGCCGTGGCAAAAAGAATCGTGGAGATGCACGGCGGATCGATTGACGTTCGAGACGTGGAAGGGGGTGGCGCCCTGTTCCGCATCTGGGTGCCGGAACGCGCCAGCGGGGTGGCCGCGTGAGCTCGGCCGCCGCCTTCCAGGCTCGCGTCCTGGTCGTCGACGACGAGGAAGGAGTGCGGGCGTTCGTGGCAGACGCGCTCACCGCGTCCGGTCACGAGGTCACGCAGGCCGCGGACGGTGTGTCTGCGCTGGCCCGGATGAGCGAGCGCGCGTTCCACCTGGTGATCACTGATCTGCGCATGCCCGGCCTCGATGGACTCGGCGTCCTCACGGCGGTCCGGCGTGACCATCCGGAGACCGAGGTCATCGTGCTCACCGCGCACGGCTCGATCGAGAGCGCGGTCGGCGCCATGAAGGAGGGCGCGTTCGACTTCCTCCAGAAGCCCATCGGTAGCCCGGCGGAGCTGCGGGCGGTCGTGGCGCGCGCGGTCGAACGACACCGGTTGCGATCGCTGCAGGAGATCGACGAGCAGCCCGAGGGCCCGCCGCTCGGCTATGGCGCACCGGCCATGCAGGCGGTCGAGAATGCACTCCGGAAGGTCGCGCCCACCAGCGCGACGGTGTTGCTCCTGGGCGAGAGCGGAACCGGGAAGGAGGTCGCCGCCCGGGCAGTTCACCGGTGGAGCGCACGCGCGGCCGGGCCCTTCGTCGCCGTCAATTGCGCGGCGCTCTCGGCGGACCTGTTGGAGAGCGAGCTGTTCGGTTACGAGAAGGGCGCGTTCACCGGAGCCATCGCGCGCCGCCGCGGGCGTCTCGAGCTGGCCGAGGGGGGAACCTTCTTCCTGGACGAGGTCGGCGAGCTGGCCCCGCCCCTACAAGCCAAGCTGTTGCGGGTGCTTCAAGAGAAGTGTTTCGAACGGGTGGGCGGCCGGCAAACCGTCGTCGCGGACGTCCGCTGGGTGGCCGCCACCAATCGCGATCTGGCCGACATGGTCAAGCACGGCGGGTTTCGAGAGGACCTCTACCATCGGCTGGCTCTGTTCCCCGTCGAGCTTCCGCCCCTGCGAGATCGGCGCGCCGACATCGGCCCTCTGTCGCAGCGGCTGCTGAGCGGGATCGCGCCGAAGCTGGGGCGTCCGGACCTCCGCCTCGCCGCCGAAACGCTGGCCGCGCTGAGAGCCGCGCCGTGGCCGGGGAATGTCCGGCAACTCGCCAACGTGCTCGAACGCAGTGCCATCCTCGCCGACCGGAGCATGATCACCCCGGCCGACCTCGCGCTTCTTCCCAACGAGCTGGAACCGGCGACGGCGGGAGCCCCCGTCACGCCGACGTCGATGGACGCGCTCGAGAAGGCGGCGATCGAGCAGGCTCTGGCCGCGACCGGGGGAAACCGGCGGCTCGCGGCCGAGCGGCTCGAGATCGGGTTGCGCACCCTCTACGAGAAGTTGAAGCGCTACAAGATCGGCTGACCTACTGGCGCAGGCTGGACACGTGGTGCTGTGCGCCCTGCAAGATGCGTTTGATCGTCGCGAGGGACAGCCCGAGAGTGCGGGCGATCTCTGGCAGGGTCATCCCCTCCACATGTCGCAGGAACAGGACATCGCGCTCGCGGGAGATCAGGCGATCGCAGAGCCGCAACGCATCGAAGACGTCGTAGCGACGCGAGTCTTCGACTGGTCGCTCAGGGAGAGCTCCGGTAGCCGTCAATGTGATGCGCGTTCGCTGCCGCCGCCTGCGGCCTTCCCACTTGGCGATCCGGATGGCGAACGAGGCGACGAACTGCCGGAGAGCCTCGGGTTTCTGCAGCAAGCCAATCTTGGCGAACAGTCGGTAGAAGATCTCCTGAGTCAGGTCCTCCGTTTCCGAATCGAAACCGAGACGTCGCACCACGATGGCCCGGACCATCGGGGTGAAACGCTGCCACGCTTCCTTTGGCGCCCAGCGATCCCGTGACAGAAGAGCCCGCGCGAGAGTGAGGTCGTCCATGGCGATCGCAGCCAAGGACGGGCTGCATCGCATGTGCCACGCCGATCGGCGCGCCTCCAGGGGCCGCGTTGAACGACGCCCTGCCAATCCCGCAGCTCGACATGCCGAATGTGCAGCAGGCGGCCGTGCACCAACGCGCCGGTCGATTGAATTCCGGCCGGACACTCGCCGCAGACCGATTGGCACCACCACTGCATTGCTCTCCTTCCGCTTCGTCCATCTCTGGACGAAAGGAGCGACCAATGAATCCAATCCGCGTGTGCATCCTGTTCCTGTCCGCAGCAGCGGCGTCTCCCGTCGCAACAGCCTCCGCCGAAGGCGATCAGCGCCCACACGGCCCGCCGCCCGCCGCCTTCGACGCCTGCAATGGAAAGAACTCAGGCGACAGCTGCACCGTCACCTTCGGCGATCGGACAGTCGACGGCTCCTGTCGGCAGTTGCCGCAAGACGAGCGTCTCGCCTGTATGCCCGATCACATGCCTGGACCGCCGCCGGACCGTCGCTGACCACGGTGCGCCCCGCCGACACGGTGAGCGACCTGGTCCGCGACCACAGCGCCACGATCCAGCGGCTGATCACCCGCCTCGTCGGACGTACCCCGGACGTCGAAGACCTGGTCCAGATGACGTTCGCCGAGGCGGTGGGCAGCATGCCCCGCTATCAAGGGCGCGCGCGCCTCAGCACGTGGCTGTGTGGCATTGCGGTTCACGTCGCGCACCACCACCTGCGTGCCCGCCAGCTCAGGCGGCATCTTCACCTGGATCCTCTGCTGGAGGGTGAAACCTGCCCGGAGGCCCTGATCGCCGGCGGCAGACAGCCGGATGAGGTGATTGATCGCGACCGCCTCCTCACGAAGCTCCAAGACGCCCTCTGTCACCTTGCCCCCAGCAAGCGGTCGGCTCTCATCCTGTACGTCATGGCCGGCCTTTCCGTTGCGGAGATTGCGGCGTCGACGAATGCGACGGCGACGGCAACCCGCTCACGGATGTTCTTCGCGCGACGAGAGCTTCGGAAGGCCATTCGCTCGGACCCACAGTTCCGCGAGCTCGCAGCCACGGTCTTACATCACGGGGTCTGACGCTCAGTTGGGCCGGCGCAGCAAGCTGGGCGGCCCCGGGGGCGGGCCGTAATCGACGCTCTCGAGGTCGATCGTCACTTTCGTCATCCGTTGGAGCGGCGAGAGCAGGCGAGGCCGCCCGTTCTGCCAGTCGAGGCTCAGCGACGGCAGAGGCGGCATCCGGTAAGTACCGACCGCGACGACATAGCACGCCAGCCCCGGCCGGACGTCGTCGGTCGTCGGATGGTTGGCCGTCACGGTCCGAAACGACGTCATCGTGAGCTCATCGAGGCGAGCGTTGCCCGACGAGCGATCGAGCGTCACCACGACCGGATGATGGGGCGCGACGCCCAGGCAGACGCGCGCCACGCGGCCTACTGCGCCCGCTGCAGCTTGGGTCTGCGCCTCACCGTACGCGCCCAGGAGATCCGGACGGTGCCCCATCGGGTCTTCGGATGTGGGGGGGCGATCGCGCGGAGGACCCCGACGAAGCTCCTGAAGGCGATCCAGGTACCCGCGTGCCCATCCAGCCAGCGTCTCCGATGCCCCCAAGCTGAGCTCGCTCGCCAGCCGTTCGGCTTGCGGCGAAATGAGATCGCGCGCCTCGCGTAGGTAGTCGAAATGCAAAGGGTGCGCGCGACCGCGGCGAACGTTCTCGATGGCGTCGGCCTGGTGTTCAACCGAGGCATTCACTTCCGGCAGCGTGCGCCGCCGACCGCCCTGGTCAGAGGGCGGTACCAACAGTCGTTCGAGGTCCTCCTCGGGGTTCGGCACGGCGTCGACACGTTGCTTGGCGCTCTCCGGGAGACCATCGAACGAAAGGTCGGATCCACGATCCCGTTGATGAGGCTCCGCTGGTGCCGGCGGTGTTTCGGGACCTGGCGCGGTGTCCGACGGCGCGGCCTGGTCTTGGTGTGCGGGCTGGGTCACGCGCGACGGCCCGGATCTTCTCGAGTGCTTTGGTCCCACGACGGGCGCCTCGTTGATGACGGGCCGCTCCGCTTCGACCAGACGCACGTCGATCGGGATGCTAGCGGGAGCTGCGACCCGGCTTCCGCACGAACGCCGGCTCTTCAGCAGTTCGACGAGCAAGACGGCCGCACTGACGTGCAGCAGCAACGAGATCGCCAGCGCCGCCGCTCGTCGCCTGATCGACATGCTCAAACGCCTGTTTGTGTTCAGACGGCGTTCGGCGGATATGGGTTGCCGTCCAGTGCATCACGGCGTCAAGGCGAAACAGTAGATGGCCCCGTATCCGCCATTGGACGCGACGGTGGAGTCGGGTTGCGCGGACGCCATGTCCAGGTTCACGCCTGGCGCGCACCCACCCACGTCGATCGAGGACATCCAGTTGTCCGGCACGGTGCTTCCCGTCCCAGGCGGGAATCCACCCAGTCCGCCGCCGTCCGGAAGGCCACCGTCCGGGCGAAACCCTGGTGCGAAGCCGCCATCGAATCCCGGGGGCGGCCCGCCGTCGAACCCACGGGGAAAGCCGCCGTCGAACGTCATCCCCGGCGGCACGCCGGTCATTCCGGCGTCGCTCGCCGGATCGGACCAGCTGTATCCAGCGCGAGGTCGGCCGGCTTCGGCCGACGTGCTGGTCCAGTCCTGACAGGTCGACGTGGTTCCGTAGAGAACGCCCTGGTCGTTGCTTCCCGTCAGGACGCTGCGGTTATTGACCTGTCCATTCGACGCGTCCGGCGAGTGGTTCGGAACGCCGTCTTCGTTGGGCAGATCGTCTTGGATTGCAGTGTCCGCGCTGCTCGGTCGGTCGTACAAGAGATCCGCCTTACGCAGCGCAACCTTTCGGCCCAGGCGGTCGTACCAGGGGCCGGTGCCGATTCGATCGATGGCGTTGACCTGCGTTCCGCTCTCATCGGCCACCGCGCTCAGGAAGGCCCGCCACTGCTTCTGGCCGGCCCCGGGCAGTGCGGATTCGGCAGTGGTGCTGCAGATCTTGTCGGCTCCCCGCAGTCCGGCGCCTGGTCCGGTTTCACCGAACCGCAGGTCACCGCCGAATCCGTTCTCGCTGTTCGAGAGGCGGCGCATCGCGGCCAAGCTGGTGACGAAGAAGCTGAAGCGCATCGCCGAGGGGTCGGCGCCTCGGTCGCGGGAGCCGTCCGCAGCACCGTCCCTGGCTGTGTCCGCCGCGGCGTCGTGGGCCCCACTGTTGCCTCCGCAAGCGACTTGGCCCAGGAGGCAAGCGGAGCAGACGAGCGAAAGGATCTGGAGATGCGACTGGTCTTTCATGTTCTGTCACCGGGGTGGAGGGCCGTACAGGGTGGCGCGCTTCTCGATGTACCCGAGGGAGTTCTTGAAGGTCAGCCGCTGGAGGACGCTGCCCCCCGCGTCGATCTCCAGGACGACACCCTTGGTCGAGTAGGCGATCACCGTGTTGCCGTTGGGGAGGCGCTGGAGATCGCCCTCGACGTCGTTCTGGATGCCGGGAGATGTCTTGTAGGACCAGGCCTCGCGCGCCGACATCGTGGTCACGTCGAGACTCATCGCGAGCGCAATCGAACCGTCGCCGGTGCCGCCGCCCGACTGGCCGCCAACGATGGCGGCCTTGCTGTTGTTGTTGAAGATCAGGAGATCGGTCAGGCCAAGAACGTGGATCCCGTGCTGGCCGCCCTGCCACGCATCACCCGCGAACATGTTGCCGACGCCGTTGAGAACCCAGACGACTTGGCCGGCCGGCGTGACCTTCGTGATGTCCTGATTGTCCAGGTCTGAAAACACCAGCGTGTCATCGGCCCTGGAATATTCGACGTTGTTTACGTGACAGGCGCCGCTCCCGCCATGCGCCGTGCGGGCGTTGATGACCGTAACGACCGTCCCGTCGGGCCGGCGCTCTTTGATGTCGTCACAGCCATTCGTGCCGTAGGCGTTGAACGCGACGCTCTCGTCCGGGAGAACGGTCATCTGGTGGTTCTGGCCGGCGAACTCGCTCGACAGATCCTCGTCTGTCAAACCATCCATCGTCACGCGGTGGACGTTTGCGGCATTCCCACCGCCGACGTTGATGCTGTTCAGCCAGATGTGCGTCCCGTCGTAGGACATCCGGCCGCTCGCGACGTCGCTGCCGATGTCGTACCACCATACATAGTCGCCGTCCGAATCCAGGATCAGCGCAGGTGCGACACTCCCGAGGTACTGACCCGTGATCAGGAAGCCACCGAACAGCGCTGGAGCGTTCGTGGTCGTGACCTGGATCTGCGCGATACCGTTTGGGACGGCGCCGGTGGTGAGCGTCGCGTCGGGGCCGGTACATGTTCCCGCCGCGCTCTCGGCGACCAGTCGGTAGTGGTACGTTCGGGAAGCCTTCATTCCGAGCAGCAGCGTGCGATGGGGCTGCGAACTCAGGTCGACGGGAGCGGTCATCCCGTAGGACGTGCTCAGACCAAAGTCGATGTGAGCGGAGGTTGCGTTTGGCAAGGAGGTGCTCCACTCGACGATCCCGACGGTCCCGATCTTCGTGCTCAGCGTCGCCGTCTGGCTGAAATCACAGCTGACACTGGGCGTGGCGTCCGTCTGACCACCGCCGTCGGAAACGCCAGGGTCGGCGCCGCCGCCTGCATCTGCGACCGCGCGCGGCGACGAGCAGCGCGTCGCGAACATCGACATCAACACGAGAAGGCAAAAGCGAGTCGTCATCGTACGCATGCTGAGTGCCCCGAGCGCGACAAACGTTGAAACTGATGTGCACTTGGCGGCCCGCTGCCGTTGCGGCATGGACAAAGCGCGCGCGCGCCAGAGTGGCACTCGTACGGGCACGGAGGGTCGGCAGGCTGGGCGCAGCCATCACCGGCCGGTGGTCCGGAGGTTGCAGAGTGATCGCGCCGGAACTAACCAGGAGTTGCAAGTGCCGTCGCACGATCAGGACACGGTCCGCTCACACCTCACCGCGAAGCACCATCTCTCTGTTCAGGTGGTGCGGGTCCTCTGGCTGCCTGCAGTCCTCGCGTCGATGATGAGCGGTACGTCGGCTCGGGCGGACAGTTCGACGCTCACATCAAGCGACTTCACGCTGACGCTGGCCCGGATCGACAGCTCGGGAAACTTCGTGACGCTCACCGACAGCGAGCGTGCCGCGTTCTTCAGCCAGTCCCGCTGCGCCTGCCCGACGAACTACGGGGTCGGCTTGTCGCTGACCAGCACCGGCGCCGCCAAGCTCGCGAGCACCGACACGCTCGAAGCCCAGATCATGATCGGCAGCGACTGCGACAACGTCAACGCCACGGCCTGCCCGTCGTTCGGCTCGACGCTGACGCTCACCTCGGCCTCGACCTCCACCAGCGAAACGCTCGCCACCAGCGACGTGTTCAGCACTCTGGCCAGCGGCGTCGCCTGCTCGGCGCTGCCGGCCAGCAGCAGTTATCTCTGGGCGATCGTGCGCGCCAACGGGACCCGCCTCAGCAGTGAGCCGTCGCTGTCGATCAGCCTGGGCGGCAGCGGTCCGTCCGCGCCAACCGGCACCCAGACGGTGAGCGCGGACAGCGGGCTGCTGGTGTCCTGGAAACAGCCGAGCACCACCAGCACACTCGTGGGCTACCAGGTGCTCTGCTCGCCCGGCCCCTCCTCGCCACCCTCCGCGGAGTTCGACAACTGCGCGGCGGATGCGCCGTCAGGCGGCAGCGGCCCATTCGCGACGCTCGACACCAGCCTGGTGTGCTCGGGCCTGGTCAGCGTCGGAACAAACTCTGTTCGTATCAAGGGGCTGACCAACGGCACCCTGTACCAGGTAGCGGTCGTGTCGGTCGGCAGCGACGGGACGTCCAGCGCCGCATCCGACTCCGCAACGGGAACGCCGGCGCCGACCCTGGGCTTCGAAGACATTTACAAGCAGGCAGGTGGGACCGGGGCGGCCGGCTGCGCCACGGCCGGCGCCGCCCCCGGCCGCGCCGGTGGACTGCTGGTCGTCGCCGCGCTCTGCATGCTCCGACGCCGCCGGCGCGCGGGCGCTCCGCGGGCGGCGTCGCTCCTGGTGTTGATTCTCTGTGCCGGCTCGGGTGCCGCGCGCGCCGCCTATCCAGGCGACGAGGAACGCAACTCGCCGCGGCTCGGCCTGGCGCTAGATGGCGACGAGCCGGTCACCCGTGAGTCACCCCGGGCCTGGAACTTCGAGTTGCGCCTGGGGCCCTACTATCCCGACACCGACACCGAGTTCGCCGATCGCGGCCAGTCGGCACGCCCATTCGCCGAGGTGTTCGGAACGCACAAGGGGCTAATGTTCGGGTTCGAGCTCGATCGCCACGTGTCCCACTGGGGTGGAACCTGGGCGATCGGCGTCGGTGCCGCCTACTACAGCGCTACCGCCGCCTCATTGTCCGCCGATCAGACCACCCGAACGGGCGACGAGACCAGCCTGCGTCTGGTCCCGCTGAGCCTCCTGGCGGTTTATCGCGCGGACCTGCTTCGGACGCGCTACGGCTGGCCGCTCATCCCGTACGCCAAGCTGGGTCTGGGGTGCGGCCTCTGGTGGCTCGGTGACACCTCGCAGACGAGCGCGACGTCCGGAGCATCCTTCGGCTGGAATGCCGCGGCGGGCGTCAGCCTCGATCTCTCATTCGTCGACCTCGAGTCCGCCCGCACCATGGACCAGGAGACCGGCGTCAACCAGTTCGCGCTCTTCTTCGAGGTCCTGCATTCCGCGCTGGACGGCTTCGGATCTTCATCGGCCCTGCGCGTCGGCGACACGACCTGGATCGGTGGCCTGATGATCGAGATGTGACGAGCGCCGAACGCAGCGGCCGGGACGCCGGTCCTCGAACGGCCTGTGATCGGATCTTCCTCGGCTCTGACGACCAGACACAGTGCCGTTTCTGCAGCACCCGTGCGGATCTCGCAGCCTTGCCTGGAGGAGCGGACATCCGGCGCAAATGGCGAGTCGCTGGCAACCGCGGATCCCCGCCGGATGGTCTCACGCGAAGTCTTGCAATCCAGCGCCAGGATCTCGGTGGTCGTGTGCGGGTCTCTTCTCGCGAGCAGTCCGGCCCAGGCGCAGGCGGTCCCCGTGGCGGCTGGCATCAGCGGAGCGTCCGATGACAACGGCGAAGCCCAACCTTCCGAGATCCAACCGCTGCCCAGCGCCCCGGAGCGCAGCAAGCGTAAGCCGCCAATGTTCGAGATGGACGGGTACATCCGCCTGCGGAGTGATCTCATGCACGATTTCTTCCTCGGCCAGGGGTATTCGAACGTCTCCAGCGGCTCCACGACCCCGGGCACGCAGGCGTATGGCCTGCCACCATTCCCCGTACCGCTGGACTGCCCTACACCCTACGGCAACAGCGTCAGCATCACCGCTCAGAATGGTGGCTCCGCCAACCCCGGCTCGAACTGCGCGCACAAGGACATCGGCGGTGCCAACCTCCGGCTCCGGTTAGAGCCGACTCTGAACGTGAGCCATAACGTGCGCGGTCCACGCGCAAATCGACGTTTTGGACAACACGATCCTGGGCTCGACGCCCGACTCAGTTGCGGGTATCCAGGGATACAACGTGCCGTCCACCACCAATACGAACGGTCAGGCCGTATCACCGACCACGCTCGCGGGAGTGGCGCCTTCAAGCTTCCAGGCCACGAAAGATGCGCCGGAGATTGGCCAGAACGGCTTTACCTCCAGCATCCGCGCCAAGCGGGCGTGGGCGGAGATCGACACCTCATACGGATCGCTTCAGTTCGGTCGTATGCCCTGGCACTGGGGACGCGGAATCTTCTACAACGACGGCAACTGCGCGGATTGCGACGTCGGCACGACCGTGGACCGAATCATGGGAGTGACCACCATTTATGGCCACCAACTGGCACTCGCCTGGGACTTCGGTGCGACCGGCGTGACGACCCAGCAGCTTTCACTAGGTCGCCTGGATCCCAGCGGCTACCAATATGACCTGTCCCAAGGCGACAACGTGCTGGAGCTCATGACTTCCATCACGCGGATCGACGACCCGATATCGGTTCGCGAGCGCGTGGACAGGGGCGATCTCGTCGTCAACTACGGCGTGCAGTTGGTGTACCGACGCCAGGCGAAGGTCGACGTCAGCTCCTCGACACAGGCGACATCGTCCTACGGCCCCCAGCCTCAGTCACCCGATCAGATGTCGGCGCCAATCGATTACGGCGCTTGGTCCGTAACGCCGGACCTGTGGTTCAAACTGCACTACGAGGCATTCACGCTGGAGGCTGACGCCACCGGAATCTACGGGCGCATTCAGCATCCTGGTGCCTTGGCCGACGCGCGCGCTCGGCCTCACGGGCAGCGCGATCTTCAGCATGGCTCAAGTCAGGGTTTCGACCCCGGGCGACGCTCTCACGTACGGGGTCGAGACTGACCTCGGCCTCAACTACCGAAATACGGCACAGGGCTTCTACGCTGGGCTGGTTTGGGGCGTCTTCTGGCCGCTTGCCGCGCTGGACCGCCCAGCCTCGATCTGGGGCGTCGACGCAGCCAACTCCAGCTCCGCCCAGATCGTTCGCGCGAACCTGGGAGTGAAGTTCTGAACACTGGCATGGCTGGTGCAGTCGCCATGCCTACGACGCGTTAATGAAAGGAGCTCGTCATGAGCAGCACGGTCAACCTCGCATTAGTTCCGCCCGGATTCACGTTTCGGCGGCGGCTTCGGATCCTGCTCGCCGAGGACAATTCCCAGCTCCGCACGACCATGGCGACGGTTCTGTATCAAGACGGTCACTCGGTCATCGAGGCTCGCGACGGGGCCGAGCTCGTCAGGTCGGTTGCCAGCATGATCGTCGCGCATCGAGACCACGAGCTTGATCTGATCATTTGCGAACAAGAGCTGCCGGGATATCCGGGCCTCTCCGCGCTCGCCGCGTTTCGGGCGGGCGGCCACTCGGTACCTTTCGTGCTGATGACGGGCGACGAAGGTCTCCAGTCGCGCGCGATCGAGCTGGGAGCCGCGATTCTCGATCGGCCGCTTCATACTGGTGCCCTCCGCGCGGCCGTCCGGCGAGCCAGGGCAACGCGAACGAACGACGTTGTTCCGGAAGGATGGCGCTGGCGCGGACGCGGTCGGTGACCTGTCGCGCACGACCTGCGGGTCTCGCACGGTGTGCTGCGCGATCCGCACCCCAGCCTCGATCGCGCTCGCGTCTGTGACGGCTGCTTACGCACATTCCGTCGACATGCCGCCGGAGCGGCGTCTTCGATGGCCACCCGCTCGGCGCTCCGCTCTCCTCTGCGCTCCTCAAAGTTCCGGGCATTCGTCGGCAGCGTGCCTGCCTGCTCTCGTTGAATGACCCGCGCAGCCTCACCATCGGCGTCGAGCCCGTAGATCACGTGCGCCTCGGGTTCCCACCGCTGCTGCCGCTCGATGCGGGCGATCGCCCGGTGAGCGACTTCATGATTGAAACGGTTGTTCACCGTGACGAGCCTCTGGGACCGATGCGCGATCCGGATCTGCTCTTCCCGTCACAGACGGGCGGGTTCCGGGCGGCGTCGGCCCCGGACAACCCATTGAGGCTGGTCGGCGAGGCGGTCAAGCTCAAGAAGCGAGTCACCTCGCGTGCGATGCGGCGAACCTTTCAGGACCTGGGCCGGAAGCCATCGTCCGTCAGAAGATCCAAAGCGGGGAAGCACCGTCATCGGCGGAGAGGATCCGCTTCAGCGAATACGCCGCGTCGCTTTTCGAACGAAAGGTGACTAAGGGGAAGATCCGGTCGGCGAAGACGAGGGAGAAATGGGAGGGCGTGCTGCGGCGCCATCTCATCCCCGCCTTCGGCGACTACTTTCTCGATGGCATTCGCCGGAAGGACATCGAAGCCTGGCTGGAGCGAATGGGGCAGGAGGTGCAGGGGGACAGGTATTCACCGACCACGGTGAACGGCTGGCTCGACCTGCTGCGGGTGATCATCACGAGCGCGGTATCGGAGTTCGAGCTGTCACGCAATCCGATCGCCGGAATCGAGGACATCGACACCAGCACACATTTTACCTACAGCGAAGAGGAACCGAACTCGCTGCTGGTTGAAGAGGTGCCGGTGTTCCTGGCCGGAGTCCGACGACTGTTTCCGCAGCACTTCGCCATCGTGGCACTCGGGTTCGCAACCGGTTTGAGGCCATCGAGTCTCAGGCCGCTGCGACGCCGCGGGCCTGAGGCGGACGTCCTGTGGGATCAGAGCGTGGTCCTCGTGCGGCGCTCGCACACGCGACGCGACGAGGTGATGGAAGCGACCAAGCAGAAGACGCGGTACCGGATCACCCTCCCCGACGACCTGATGGCGATCCTGCGGTGGCATGTCGATCGACTGCCGCCCGGACCGATGCACGACTCGGATCTGCTCTTCCCGTCAGAGACGGGCGGGTTCCGGGCGGCCTCGGCTCTGGACAAGCCATTCAGGCTGGTCGGGGAGGCGATCAAGCTGAAGAAGCGAATCACCTCCCGTGCGATGCGGCGGACCTTCCAGGACCTGGCCCGGAACGCCGACATCGAAGCCATCGTCCGTCAGAAGATCTGCGGCCACGCCACTCAGGAGATGTCCGAGCTCTACAGCACCGTCCCGCAGCGGGAGATCCAGGCGGCTGTCGGGGCGGTCATCTCCCTCGCGAAGTACCGCGAGTTGATGCAGGGCGATCCGAGGTGGTGGGAAAGTGGTGGGAAAGGCGGAAAAAGCGAAACGGCCACCCGGGAAAGCGTCCCAAGTGGCCGTTTTTCTGTGGGCGTTGAAGGGATTGAACCTTCGACTTCCACCGTGTGAAGGTGGCACTCTTCCGCTGAGTTAAACGCCCCGAGAGGATCCTTGGTAGCGCGCTGGGGACGGTCTGTCAACCAGTCCCGAGCCCCGGTCAGCGGTGGTGGCCGTTGCCACCGCCGCCGAAGTGTCCGAACCCTCCGCCGGCCGGGGCGTGGAAGCCGCCGCCGCTCGGCTGCACCGGATGAAAGCCGCCCCCGCTGGGCGGCGCCGGACGGAAACCACCCCCGCTCGGTGCCACTGGATGAAAGCCGCCGCCGGCCGGCGGTGCCGGACGGAACCCGCCCCCGCTCGGCGGTGCCGGGCGGAACCCGCCTCCGCTCGGCGGCGCCGGACGGAACCCGCCGCTCGGCTGGGCGGGGTGGAACGCAAACCCGCCGTTGCTCGGCGGCGGGGTAAAGGCGTGGGGCGGCGGGGCGTAGGCGCGCACGCCGCTCGGGGGCTGATAGGCGGGGCGGGCCATGGGGGCGGGCATCCGGTTGGCGGGCGGCTGGAAGCCCGGGCGCGGCGCGAACGCGGGCGACGCGGCGGCCGACGGACGTCCGGCGAAGCTGGGAGCCGGGCGGCTGTACAGCGGCGCGCTGGCGCCGGGCATCGGGCGCGGCTCGAAGGCCGGGCGGGAGACGGCCGGTGCCGGCCGGCCGAAGGTCGGGCGCGAGGACAGCACGGGCGTGCCGGCGTGCCAGCCGTTGGTCAGCGGGTCGCGCTGCGCCTCGGGACGGCGCACCCAGGGGCGCGCGTAGACCGGCAGCCCGGCGTGCGGGTAGACGGCGACGCGCGGCATGACGGCGGGCGCGACGCGCGACAACGGGACGATGGGCGCGTTGACGCCGCGGACGGGGCCGGCGTTCACCCGCACGTGAAAGTTGCCGTGCGTCAGCAGGCGATCGGTTGACACCACGGTCGTCCGCGCGAAGAGCTGCGGATAATAGTGAGGCGCCAGGAACGTCAGTCGCGGCGCGCCCAGGTTGCCCGTGGCCGTGAACCGCCAGGGCGTACCGGCGCGCGTCCAGGCCGCCAGCCGCACGCCGCGCGGCGGGAGCGGCGTCCAGCCCACGTAGCCGTTGCCCGAGCGCCACGACACCCAGGCCGGGCCCCACATCGTGCCGGGCACCCAGGACCAGCGCCCCGCCCGCGTGACCCACCGGCCGTAGTGGAATGGCGCCCAGCCCCAGTTCCAGTCCGACACCCAGGTCCATCCGTACTCGGACCGGACCCAGTGGCCGCAGGTCG
>Ga0070679_100000884_pt1 | contig 26056 bp, 27 predicted proteins | sample KBSC63BmetaG_FD_65652 | JGI IMG/M metagenome (GOLD analysis project Ga0070679, IMG submission 65652) | Corn rhizosphere microbial communities from Kellogg Biological Station, Michigan, USA - KBS C6-3B metaG | ecosystem: Host-associated > Plants > Roots > Rhizosphere | place: USA: Michigan... | reverse complement strand
CCGGCAGGCGGCGCTCGCCGTCGCTGGATGGCGGCTGGTCGGCGCCACGCTGTACGTGACGCAGGAGCCGTGCCCGATGTGTGCCGGGGCGATCGTGAACGCGCGGATCGAGCGCGTGGTGTTCGGCTGCGACAATCCGAAGGCGGGCGCGGTGAAGACGCTCTATCGGATGTTGGAGGACGAGCGGCTGAATCACCGCGTGAAGGTCGAGCAGTCGACGTTGGCGAAAGAGTGCGGCGGGCTGCTCACCAGGTTCTTCGAGGAGCTGCGTCGACACTAATAATAGGAGAGGTGGCAGAGTCTGGTCGATTGCGCCTGATTCGAAATCAGGTGTACCCGCAAGGGTACCGGGGGTTCGAATCCCTCCCTCTCCGCTACACGTTTTCAGGCTCCTTTGGAGAGATGTCCGAGTGGCCGAAGGAGCACGATTGGAAATCGTGTGTACCGAAAGGTACCGAGGGTTCGAATCCCTCTCTCTCCGCAACCATCTCGTGCTAATTGATATGCGGCTCTGGGCGACGCAAAGCTGACGAACCCCGCCAGGTCCGGAAGGAAGCAACGGTAGTTGGCGGCGCGGGTGCCCGGAGCCACCTTTTTCTTTCCCTCTCGCGAAGACGGCCGCACATGTCCTATCTCGTGCTCGCACGGAAATACCGTCCGCAGGCCTTCGACGAGATCGTCGGGCAAGAGCACGTCACGCAGACGCTGACCAACGCGATCGCGACGGGCCGCCTCCACCACGCGTTCCTCTTCACCGGCGCCCGCGGCGTCGGCAAGACGACCGCGGCGCGCATCCTCGCCAAGTGCCTGTCGTGCGTGAACGCGCCGACGGCCACGCCGTGCAACGTGTGCGACGCGTGCCGCGAGATCACCGGCGGCACCAGCGTCGACGTGCAGGAGATCGACGCCGCGTCGAACAACGGCGTCGACAACATCCGCGACCTGCGCGAGGCGATCCGCTACGCGCCGGTGCGCGGCAAGAAGAAGGTCTACATCCTCGACGAAGTGCACATGCTCTCGGGCGGCGCGTGGAACGCGCTGCTCAAGACGCTCGAGGAGCCGCCGCCGCACGCGGTGTTCGTGTTCGCCACGACCGATCCGCACAAGCTGCCGGCGACGATCCTGTCGCGCGTGCAGCGCTACGACTTCAAGCTCGTGCCGCAGCGGCGCATCGTCGATCACCTGACGAAGATCCTCGACGACGAAAAGCTGACGTACGACAAGGCGGCGCTGTCGCTGGTCGCGCGCGAGTCGGGCGGATCGGTGCGCGACGCCTTGTCGCTGCTCGATCAGGTGATCGCGTCGGCGCCCGCGGGACTGACCGAGCAGGCGACGGCCGAGGTGCTCGGCGTCGCCGATCGCACGCTCCTCGACAAGCTGGGCCAGGCGATCCTGACCAAGGACGCGGGCGCGGCGCTCGCGCTCGTCGACGCGGCCTTCGCGCGCGGCCAGGATCTGGCGCAGCTGGCGCACGCGCTCCTCGGCCACCTGCGCGATCTGGTGGTCGCGCGCGCCGTCGACGATCCGAGCGCGCTCATCGACGCGTCGCCGACGGAGCTCGAGGCGCTGGTGAAGGCGGCGCGCTCGGTGCCGGCGGGCGTGCCCGAGCTGTTGTTCGAGCGCTTCGCCAAGGTCGCCGAGGAGACCTCGAAGTCGGCGGTGCCGCGCTACGTGCTCGAGGTCGGGCTGATCGCGCTGACGCGCGTGGAGCCGCTCGAGCCGATCGGCACGCTGCTCGCCAAGCTCGAGGCGCTCGAGTCGCGCGTGGAGAAAGGCGGCGGCCCCTCGAACGGCGGCGGCGGCGGCGCGCGTGCGACCTCCGCGTCGGTGACGCCCGTCGCGCAATCGGCGCCGGCCATGCAGGCCTCCGCGGCGACCGAGAGTCCCGCGCCGGCCGTGCCGGCATCGGCGCCGGCGCCGGAGCCGTCGAAGCGCGTGGCGCCCCAGAGCTTCACCGAGCTCATCGAAGCGGTCACCGGCACCGATCCGCTGCTCGCGGATCTGGCGCAGTCGCGCCTGCTGGCGCGCGACAACGTGCACATCTCGCTCGGCTTCGATCGCGACTTCACCGCCGACCGCCTGCGCGCCCGCTTGCCGCAGCTGCGCGCCGCCCTCAAAAAGGTCACGGGCGAGGATCTCGCGGTCGAGATCATCGTCGGCCCGGCCGCGAGCGTGCCCGCGACCGAGAACCTGATCGAAGTCGAAGAGCGCAAGGTCGACGAGGATCGCGAGCGCCGCCGCAAGGAAGCGCTCGAGCACCCGGCGCGCAAAGCGCTCGACGATCGCTTCGGCGGCACGTGGAAGGATCCGATCGTCGACGACGTGGAGAAAAACGGATGAGCGAGCAAGGCGGCGGTGGTGATGAGGGTGGCGGCGGCGGCGGCGGCTTTCCCGGCGGCTTCGATCTCGGCGCCATGATGCAGCAAGCGCAGCAGCTGCAAGAGCAGATGCTGAAGGCGCAGGACGAGGCCAAGCAGAAAACGGTCGAAGCCTCGGCCGGCGGCGGCATGGTCACCGTGACCATCACCGGCGGCTACGAGGTCAAGGCGATCAAGATCGATCCCGCGTGCATCGACCCGAAGGATCCGGCGATGCTGCAGGACCTCATCATCGCCGCCATGAACCAGGCGATCGCCAAAGCGCAGGAGCTGCAAGCGGGCGCCGTCTCGTCGGTGACCGGCGGCCTCAACATCCCGGGCCTCTTCTAGCGCCCGAGCGACAACGAGATGGCCGATCCGATCTCACGCCTGATCACCGAGCTGTCGAAGCTGCCCGGCATCGGCGAGAAGACCGCCTCGCGCCTCGCCTTCCACATCCTGCGCGCGCCCGGCGACTACGCGCGCGATCTCGCGCAGGCGCTCGTCGAGGTCAAAGACAAGATCCGCCTCTGCTCGACGTGCATGAACCTGACCGAGCGCGATCCGTGCGCGCTCTGCTCCGACGCGCGCCGCGATCCCGGGCTCGTCGCCGTCGTGGCCACGCCGCCCGATCTCTACGCCATCGAGCGCACCGGCGGTTTCCGCGGGCGCTATCACGTGCTCCACGGCGTGCTCTCGCCGCTCGAAGGCATCGGGCCCGACGATCTGCGCATCAAGGAGCTGCTCGGCCGCGTGGCAGCCCGAGGTGGCGAAGTGGCGCTGAAGGAGATCATCGTGGCCACCTCGCCCAATGTCGAAGGCGAGGCGACCGCTCTTTACCTGGCCAAGGTCCTCCGCCCGCTGGGCGTCCGGGTCACGCGCATTGCGTCAGGCCTGGCCGTCGGTGGCGAGCTCGAGTACGCGGACGGTGTCACCATCACCCGTGCGCTCGAAGCTCGCCGTGAGATGTAGACTGCAGTGCGCGCCCGTTGATTTTTCGATGGGAATCTGATAACTAAGGACGACCGGACACAGGAGAGACCCCGTTATGGGTACGCCCCAGGTCGTGATGTTCGAGGAGGAGCAGCAGCAGATCCAAGCGATCTGCGATCGGCTGCAACGCGACTCGAACTCGATCGCCATTCTCGTGATCAACAAAGATGGGCAGGAGATCGCGCGTGCCGGCAACACCGAGCACCTCGACGTGACCTCGCTGTCTTCGCTTTTCGCCGGCAACGTCGCCGCCACCGGAGGCATCGCCAAGCTGCTCGCCGAGAAGGAATTCTCGGGACAGTTTCACGAAGGCGAGAAGACCAACATCCACCTCTCGCTCGTCGCTCAGCGCGCGATCCTCGTGGTCTTGTTCGACACGCGTTCGTCACTCGGGCTGGTTCGCCTGCGCGTGAAGAAGGCGTCCGAGGAGCTGACCAAGGTCTTCGACGCGCTGGTGAAGAAGATGTCGTCGGGGAACGCTCCGCCGGTGCTTGGCGAGATCTCCGACGACGACATCGACAACCTGTTCAACGACTAATGGGGAGCGAGAAGCCCACCGTGAGCGAGCGCCAGCGAGCGAACGTGAGCGAGGCCCGTAGGGCCCGCGGATCGATTTATGGCTCACGGGGCACCTGGAAGGTGACCCAGTGAGCTTCATCAACTACAGCTCCCGCGAGATCAACTGCAAGATCGTCTATTACGGGCCGGGCTTGTGCGGGAAGACGACCAATCTGCAGTACATCTACAACAAGACCAATCCCGAGGCGAAAGGGAAGATGATCTCCCTCGCCACCGAGACGGAGCGCACGCTGTTCTTCGATTTCTTGCCGCTTTCGCTCGGGGAGATTCGCGGATTCAAAACCCGTTTCCATTTGTATACGGTGCCGGGCCAGGTCTTTTACGACGCCAGCCGCAAGCTGATCTTGAAGGGCGTGGACGGGGTGGTCTTCGTCGCTGATTCACAGATCGAGCGCATGGAAGCGAACATCGAGTCGCTCGACAACCTGCGCGTGAACCTGCAGGAGCAGGGATACAACCTCGATAAAATCCCTTATTGCGTGCAGTACAACAAAAGGGATTTGCCGAATTCTGCACCAATGGACGAGCTGAAAAAGGTTCTCAATCCCACCAACGTGCCCGAGTTCGAGGCGGTCGCGACCACGGGCGTCGGCGTCTTCGACACGCTCAAGGCCGTGGCCAAGCTGGTGCTGACGGAGCTCAAGCGAGGCGGGTGATGAGCACGCCGCGAATCCGAACTGATCTGAAGGCGACGCCGGCTGAGGAAGGCGGCATCAAATATTTCGACGTGAGCGATCCGAAGTCGGGATCGCACATGCGCATGTACGACTTCGAGTGGCTGATCGCCGAGCGCATGGACGGACGGCGCCCGTTCGACGAGGTGGCGTCGTGGGCGCGCGAGCGCCTGGGCATCGCCCCGTCGGCGTCGGACCTCGAGGAGTACGCCAGGAAGCTGCGCGAGCTCGGCTTCTTCGACGCCACCGAGGAGGAGCCGGCGCGGGCGGCGCCGAACGCGCCGACGATGATGCGCGAAGCGCCGACGATCCCGTCGCCGCCGCCGTCGTCGGGCAATGGCGCGGGCAAGGCGGGGCACGCCGACGAAGATGACGACCTGCCGCTGGTGGCGGAAGCGCCGCCGATCGGCGCCGACGATTCGCCGCGCGTGGTCGCGCGCAATCACACGCCGCACGCGACGGCGCCGACGATGGCGATGCCGGTGACCTCGGAGCGCCCGGTCGTGGCGCCCCCGACGGCGCCTCCGTCGGCCAAGACGCCGGCTCCGGCGACGCAGCCGGCTGGTCCGCCGCCTTCGGCGCGCGCCAGCGAGCCACCGGCGCGGTCGAGCGCGGGATCGATCATCGGCATCGTGCTCGTGCTCGCGGCGGTGGGCGGCATCGTCGCCTACGTGAAGCTGATGGGCGGCGGCGGCACGGCCAAGGTCACGACGGTGATGGCCAACCCGCGCGAGATCGTGCGGCTGTACGACGGCGCGGCGACGGTGAAGAAGTCCGAAGGCACGACGCTGTCGTTCGGCGAGGCGGGCAAGGTCAGCGACGTCGTGGCCCAGGGCACCGAGGCCAAGGCGGGCATGCCGCTGGCGACGCTCGATTCGTACGCCAAGGTCGAGAAGGATCTGGCCGACGTCAAGGATCGCGCCGGCTACTACGAGAAGCAGCTGGCGGCGGCGAAGGCCAAGAACGACGCCGAGGGCGTCAAGGCCGACGAGGCAAAGGTCGCGGAGAAGAAGAAGCTGCTCACCGAGCTCGAGGTGCGCGCGGGCAAGGTTCGCCTGGTGGCGCCGGGTGCCGGCACGGTCGTGCAGGTGATGGTGACGGCGGGGGCCGACGCCAAGCCGGGCGCGCCCGTGGTCCGCATCGCCGACAAGCGCAGCCTCGCCGAGTTCAAGCTGGCGGCGGCCGACGCGGCGACGATGAAGCCGGGGGCGGCGGTGACGCTGCAGCCGGCGGGCGGCGGCGCGCCGATCGCGGGGCGCGTGGCCACCGTCGAGGGCGACACGGTCACCGTCGAGCTGGTCGACGAGAACGCGGCCAAGCCGGGCGACTCGCTGCGCCTGGTCAAGGCGCGCGTGCCGAACGTGGTGCAGGTGCCGGCCACGGCGCTGGTCAAGGCCAACGGCGGCGATGCGGTCTTCGTGCTCGCCGACGGCGCGGTGCACGAAAAGAAGGTCACCGTCGTCGATCGCACGGGCAACGACGTGCTCGTCGGCAGCGGGCTCACCAACGGCGACCAGGTGGTCACGACCGGCGCCGAGGGTCTGAAGGACGGCCAGAAGGCCTCGCAGTAGCGCTCGCCGCACGCTTCGTCTCGCAGTACGTTCCCCCCATCATGACGTCGACTCGCGCCGACTACGACGTGTGGGCCGCCACCTACGACGTCGTCGACAATCCGATCGTGGCGATGGCGAGCCTCGCGCTCGAGGAGGCGGCGCGGGCCTGGAACGGCGCGCGCGTGCTCGAGCTCGGCTGCGGGACGGCGCGCAACGCGCCGCCGATCGTGGCCGCCGGCGCGCGCGAGTACGTGGGCGTCGACGCGTCGGCGGAGATGCTGGCGCGCGGGCGGGCGCGCGTGGGCGACGAGGCGCGCGTGCGGCTCGTCGAGGGCGACGTGAGCGCGGCGCCGCGCGAGGGGTTCGACGTGGCGCTCGTCTGCCTGGTGCTCGAGCACTTCGAGCGGCTGGCGGCGCCGCTGGCGGCGGCCGCGACGGCGTTGCGCGCCGGCGGGACGCTGCAGGTCTTCGAGCTGCATCCGGCGTGGTGGCACGACGGCGGGCGCGCGCACTACGTCGTCGACGGGCAGGAGCGCGCGATCGCGAGCTGGGCGCACGACGAGGCCGAGTTCGCGCGTGCGCTGCCGGAGCACGGGCTCGAGCTGGTGGTGGCGGCGCGCAGCTGGTACGCGCACGAGGCCGCGTGCGCGCGCAGCGCCAAGCTGCGCAAGCGCCTCGGCAAGCCGGTGCTGCTCGACGTCGTCGCGCGCCGTCGCTGAGCGCGGACGCGCGGTGGCTCAGGCGGCCGGCGGCACGTCGGCGAACAAGTAGCGCTCGAACCAGGTCGGGAATGCGCGCGCCAGCGATGGCGGGCCGTCGACGGCGAGCCCGCGGCGGCGCGCGGTGGCGAAGTCGACGTCGCCGCGCCACCAGGCGACGAGCGTGCGGCGATCGCCGCGCAGCGTGAGCGACTCGGGAAAGCCGGGATTGCTGGCGCACAGCGAGACTTCGCTCGCGCGCAGGAGCAGCCAGCGCGGCCGCGAGCGCCGCAGATCGGCCGCTTCGATACGCACGACGACCGGCCGCGGCGGCAGGCGCGCGCGGTTCACGCGGCGATGCATGTCCCAGGCGAGCGCATCGAGGTCGAGCTCGTCTTCGCCGACGTGGCGCCCAAGCCAACGCTGACCCCAGCTGCCGAGCGCGGCGACGACGCCGTGCAGCTCGCGGCCGGCGTCGGTGAGCGCGTAGCCGCCGCCGTCGCGCGTGATGACGCCGCCGTCGCTGAGCTCGCGCAGGCGGGCCGACAGCATGGTGCGCGAGATGCGCGGGATGCCGCGGCGGATGTCGCCGAAGCTGCGCCCGCCCATGAGGAGCTCGCGCACCACGAGCAGCGTCCAGCGCTCGCCGAGGAGCTCGAGGGCGCGCGCCACCGAGCAGAACTGGCCGTAGCTCTTCATTCGCTTCGCTCGCTCATGAACCGATCGTAGCCGCTCGCGCGCGGCCGTGCAGTACGGATTCCGTACCGTCCGTCGCCGGCGCGCGCCGCTAGCTTGTCCGCCAGGAGGTTCGCCATGGACATGACCGGTCTCGAATTCCTACGCGCCATCTGCGACGGCACGATCGCGCAGCCGCCGATCAGCCCCACGCTCGGCTTCCGCATCGTCGCCGCCGACGAGGGCGTGGCGCGCTTCGTCGGAACACCGCACGAGTCGCAGTACAACCCGATGGGCCAGGTGCACGGCGGCTGGGCCTGCACGCTGCTCGACTCGGCGATGGGCTCCGCGGTCATGACCACGTGCGACCGCGAGACGACGTACACCACGACGCAGCTCTCGATCTACCTCACCGGCAGCATCGACGCATCGACAGGCCCCGTGCGCGTCGAGGGCCGCGTCGTGCACCGCGGCCGCCGCATCGTCACCGCCGCCGGCACCCTCACCGACGAGCACGGCCGCCTCCTCGCCCACGCCACCACCTCCTGCCTCCTCATGCCCCGCACCCCCAAGCGTTAGCGCGCCGCGCCACCACCCTCATGACGAGAGTCTCGCAACCGGCGTCCGCGCCCGAGGCGTGTCACTGAAGCGCTCCGCAGTTGGGGGCCGCGCGCAGTTGTCTTGCGCAGGGCGTCTTCGCCCGAGCACTGTTTGAGCACGGCCCCCAACTGCGGAGCGCCGCCCTCGAGCCACGCGCCTGAGAACGATCTAAACAGCCGGCTTGCGCGTCTTGAGGAACTCGCCGAAGACCTTGGCCTCCTCGTTGAGGAGATCCTCGGCGTTCGAGTAGATCAGCCGCTCGGCGATCCCGCCCAGCGGCTTCAGCAGAAACGGCAGATTCGTGACCTTGAGCTCGCCCGAGATCAACCGCTCGGTCTTGCCGCCGACGTCGCGGAAGGTGAAGCTCCCCGAGTTCTCCAGGTGCTTGAGCACCTTCGGATGCTCGGCCACGTTCTTGAACGTGATGCGCTTGCCGGCGCGATCGATCGTCGACTCCTGCACGAACGCCAACGCCTCGGGCGGCACTTCCTTCGGCCCGACCTTCTTGATCATCGGCACCGGAACGCAGCGCAGCTTCCACGACAGCCGCCCGCCCTCCTCCCGGCGATCGATCGGCTTGATGTCGCTCATCAGCTTCATGTGCGACTTCATGAATTCCGGAAATGCCGGATCCGACATCGCGTCCATCACGGCGTCGACAGGCGCATCGAAGGTGTGCTTGAGCTCGAATTTCATGGTGAGGGACCCTATCACAGGATCTTGTACTTTTTGACGTTCAGCACCGGCGCGCCGAAGCCGATCCCCATCGCCTCCTCGAGGTTGCCGTCGATCTCGGCGCGCACGCCCGCCTTCAACAGATCGGCGCCGCCGCCCTCGAGCTTGTAGGTCGAGCCGTCCTCGGCTTCGAGCGTCCAGAAGCCACCCTCGAGATCCGAGCGCACCACTTTGCCCTTCATCTTGGCCATGAGCCCTCCATCTCCATTCTACGCACGCCGCGCATAAAAGATGATCCGTCGAAACGGAAAGAACACCGGCCGCTCGGGATGGCGCGCGTGCAGACGCCGCCGCACCTCCTCGAGATACGGAGCGTGCTGCGCCGGCGGTAGGCGCTCGAGATACGGTAACAACGCGGTGCCCTTGGCCCATTCCAGCATCGCGTCGGCGTCGGGCAGCACGTGCGGGTAGATCTTCTCGAAGACGTCGATCCCGTCGAGCCCGCCGGCGAAGAGCAGCTCGGCATACGCGGCGATGTCGAGCGTCGCCATCTCGTAGCGCCAGCCCGCCACGTCGGCGAAGATGGTGCGCGCCGAGTTGTAGTCGTCGGCAGGGAGCTGCACCGCGATCTGACCGCGCGGCGAGAGGCGCGCGATCAGCTTGGGCAAGAGCGCCTTGTGCTCGGGCACCCAGTGCAGCGCCGCGTTCGAGAAGATCACGTCGAAGGCGCCTCCGACCACGCCGCCGTCGGCGAACGCCTCGATGGCGCCGGACACGAACGACAGCCGCGGCGCGACGTGCTCGCGCGCCTTTTCGAGCATCGGCGCCGACGAGTCGACCCCGATGACCTCGGCGTCGCCGAAGCGCTCGGCCAGCTTGCGCGTCAGGTTGCCCGGGCCGCAGCCGAGATCGACGACGCGCATCCCCGCCGTCGGACGGATGAGCGCGACCACGTCCTCGAACGGCTGCTCGCGCGCCGAGCGGAATTTGTCGTACTGCTTCGGGTCCCACTCCATCGGCATGCTCGCGAATCAGTAATCGATATCGTTGACCACGAAATCCGCGTCGACCTTCGCGTCGGGCAGATAGTCCTGCTTTTCGTACAGCCACAAATAGCGCGTGTAGATGTCGAGCACCTTCTTCATGTACTCGCGCGTCTGCGTATACGGCGTCAGCTCGATGAACTCGTCGAGCGGACGCGTGCCGTGCATCTTCACCCACTTCATCATCGCGCGCGGCCCGGCGTTGTAGCTGCCGGCGCCGAGCGCGATCTGTCCCTTGAACTTCTGCAAGAGATGGCCGATGTACCACGCGCCGAAGCGGATGTTGCCCTCGGGATCGTAGAGCACGTCGTCTGTATAAGGTGTGTCGATGCGCAGCGCCACCCGCCGCGACGTCGGCGGAATCATCTGCAAGAGGCCAATCGCGTCGGCGTACGAGACGTCGTGCGGGTTGTAGGCCGACTCCTTTTGCATGATCGTGTAGAGGTAGTATGGCGGGTCGTCGCCCGTCGGTGAGTACTTCTCGATGAACGCGCGGTAGGCGCGCGGGTACACCACCTCCCACCACTTGCGCACGTTGGCGTCGCTCGTCGGATCCATGCGCAGCGCGCTGCCCGCGTACGACTCGGCGAGCGAGTGCGGCCGATTGAAGTTGTCGCCACGCACGTAGCGATCGAACAAGACCGGCAGCGCGCGGGCCGCGCCGTAGCGCTTGATGAACTCGCGCTCGCCGCGCGCCAGCTCTTCGCCCGCCTCGACGGTGAGCCCGGCGAGCAGCAGCTCGTCGACGCGCATGATGAGCGGATCGTTGGCCAGCTTGATGTCGAGCTCGGCGAGCGGCGGCGCCGATCCGCGCGGCCCGTCGCCGAACGGCCCCAGCTCGACGCCGTGCTCCTTCAGCCGCGCGCGCGCCTGCAGCGCGTAATAGGAGAACGGATATTCGTCTACCAGCGCGCGCCACACACTCTTGGCCTCGTCGGTGCGCTTGAGCGCGTCGAGCGCGCGCCCGCGCCAGTAGGCGCCCTTTCCGCCCGAGAGCGCGCCCGGCATTTTCGCGAGGATCTCGAAGTCGCCGAGCGCGCCTTTGACGTCGCCCTCGAGCCAGCGCGAGAAGCCGAGGTACCAGCGCGCGTCGTCGCCGAACTGCGACGAGCCGTACTTCTTGAGCGTGTCCTCGAGCCCCGGGATCGCCTCTTTGTACTTGGCGCGGTTGAAGTCGAGCCAGCCGATGAGGAACGAGGCCTCCGGCGACGCCTTCGAGCGCGGGTACTTCTGCAACAGCTCGCGATACCCCTTCTGCGCCTCGTCGTCCTTGTCGGCGCGCGACCAGGCGCGCGATCCGTGAAACAGCGCGTCCACCTTGCGATCGTCGCCGGGCAAGCGCTGCCACACACCGAGCAGCTTCTGCGCCGCGACGTCGTAGTCGCGCCTCATCTTGAACTTCGTGGTGCCGAACCAGTAGTCGGCCTCGTCGCGCACCGCCTGCGGCACTCCGTCGGGAACGAGCGCGAGCTCCTCGAGCGCCTTGGGCCAGGCGCGGTTGGCGGTCATGACCTTGGCGCGCGCGATGCGCTCCTCGGGCGTGATCGGCGGCGCCTTGGTGTCGACGAGCCGCGCCAGCGCCGTCTCGGCGAGCGGATGCATCGGCTCGCCGACGTAGACCTTGCGCCACTCGTGCTGCGCCGCCGGCAGCGCACCCTTCTTGGCCAGCGCCTCGCCGATGCGGAACCGCGCCACTGCCGCCTCGACGATATTCTCGTTCGCCGACGGTAGCACCGCCTCGTAGCCCTTGCGCGCCGTCTCGAAGTCGCCCGCGTCCCAGTCGCAGTCGGCGACGCGCCACTTGGCCACCGTCGCGAAGCGCGACGGCATCAGCGTCAGCTCGTGGAAGTGCTCGCGCGCCGGCTTGGGCTCGCCGGTGAGCAGCTCCGACTGCGCGAGCAGGTAGAGCACGTAGTCGGCGTTCTGCATCTGCTTCGGATCGATGCCGCGCAGCTCCTTCTTGGCCAGCTCGTACTGCCCGTCGACGTAGGCCTTGTAGCCGCGCCCCAGCCGCTCGACGGCAGCGGTCGGCGCCGGCGACTTCTCCGATGGCGGCGCCTTCAGATGCGCGACCACGCGCTTGACGATTCCCGGCTTCTTCTTCTTCGGCGCCGCGTACGCCGGGTTCACGGCGATGGCGAGCGCGAGGGCGACCCACAGGCGGAGCACGCCGAAAGTATATGTGATAAGGAAGCGCTATGCCGTTTTCCGGTCTCGATTATTTCGCCCTCGACGAGCTCCTCACCGACGACGAGCGCATGGTGCGCGACACCTTCCGCCGCTTCGTCGACGACGAGCTCATGCCGATCGTCGCCAAGCACTTCCGCGCCGGCACGTTCCCGATGGAGCTGCCGAAGAAGCTCGGCGCGCTCGGGGCGCTCGGCGCCTCGCTCGAAGGCTACGGCTGCGCCGGCATGGGCCCGGTGGCGTACGGCCTCATCAACCAGGAGCTCGAGCGCTGCGACTCGGGCTTCCGCAGCTTCGGCTCGGTGCAGTCGTCACTGGTGATGTACCCGATCCACGCCTACGGCTCCGAGGCGCACAAGGAGCGCTGGCTGCCGCGCATGGCCAAGGGCGAGGCCATCGGCTGCTTCGGCCTGACCGAGCCCGACTTCGGCTCGAACCCCGGCGGCATGCGCACCATCGCGGTCAAAAAGGGCGATCGCTGGGTGCTCAACGGCGAGAAGCGCTGGATCACCTCGGGCGGCATCGCCGACGTCGCCGTGGTGTGGGCGCGCTGCGACGACGGCTCGGGCGGCGACAAGCCGGTGCGCGGGTTCCTCGTCGAGAAGCACACGCCGGGGTTCTCGACGCGCAACATCGAGGGCAAGTTCTCGCTGCGCGCGTCGGTGACGAGCGAGCTCATCTTCGAGGACTGCGCCATCCCGTTCGACGCGATGCTGCCCGGCGTGCGCGGCCTCAAGGGCCCGCTGTCGTGCCTGAACCAGGCGCGCTACGGCATCGCCTGGGGCGCGGTCGGCGCGGCGATGGCGTGCTACGACGAGGCGCTGCGCTACACCAAGGATCGCGTGCAGTTCAAGAAGCCGATCGCCGGTTACCAGCTGGTGCAGGAAAAGCTGGTGAACATGGTCGAGGAGATCACCAAGGCGCAGCTCCTGGCGTGGCGCCTCGGCAGGCTGAAGGAAGCGGGCAAGGTGCGCCCGCAGCAGGTGTCGCTCGCCAAGCGCAACAACGTGAGGATCGCGCGCAACATCGCGCGTGACGCGCGCGACCTCCTCGGCGCCAACGGCGTCACCGACGAGTACCAGGCCGGGCGCCACATGTGCAACCTCGAGTCGGTCTTCACCTACGAAGGCACCGACCACATCCACACGCTCATCGTCGGCGAAGACGTCACCGGCATCGCCGCCTTCGAGTAGCCGCGCTCTTAGCCGCCCTCTAGTTCAAGCAGCTGTTGCTCGGCGTGCCGTTCTTTTCCGAGTGGATGCACACGTGCGAGCCGTGTGACGGGTAGTAGTAGGCCCAGAAGAAGCACATCTCGTCGGTCGCCGACTCGCCGAACACCACCGGCGGCGCCGACGCGTCGGTGTTCGGGTTGTGCCACTTGCAGTCGAAGCGGAAGCCGCCGCCCGACGGCACCGTGAACGGCGGCGCGGGGTGCACCGTCGCCGGCTCGCTCCAGATCCAGTTGGGCACGTCGTACACCATGCTCCCCGGGTCGCTCGCGCCCGTCGCCAGCGCCACCTGCACGTCGGTGCCGAGCCGGTGCTCGTGCCCGGTGATGGCGAAGAAGTGCGCGTCGGCGAACATCGGATCGAGCGGCAGGAACACCGGCCCCAGCGTCACGTCGCTGTTCGACGGGATCGAGATGTCCATGTCGCCGAGCAGGAGAAAGCTCGCCTCGTCGGTGTAGTCGAGCGTCTCGGTCAGCGTCGTCGTCGACGTCAGCATCACGTCCGACTGCGTGGCGTTGAGGTAGTGCATCTCGATGCGGATCATCTGATTGGCGTCGAGCGTGTAGGCGACGCCGGGCGGCATCGTCAGCAGGTCGTCGGCCTTCTGCGAGATCACGATCGGCGAGCCGTTGCCGAGCACGGTGTCCTGGAACGGCTGGCAGGCGAACGGCGTGGTCTGCTCGTCGGTGTCGTTGACGCGGTACACGACCATGTGGTGCGACGCCTCGCCGAGCATGTTGTGTACGGTGCCGACGTGCAGCGGCGTCGGGTTGCCGAGGCGCCGCACGATGCACTGCGTGGCCTCGGTGCCGGCGGGCACCAGGATCGGCCCGAAGGTGAGGCTGTACGATTGCGGCCCGCCGCTGCCGTTGCCGTTGCCGTTGCCGCCGTTGCCGCCGCCGTCGGTGACGCCGCCGTTGCCGTTGCCGTTGCCCGTGCCGCACCCGACCAGCGCGAACGAGAGCGCGACGGTGAGCGGGATCATTGCTCGTGTGTTCATGGGAGCCTCCCGTCCCGCGGATCGACCGCGAGACTTACGCTGTAAGGGAACCAGCCTTACAGCGTAAGGGTCAACCCAACTAGTTTGAGCGGGCGTGTGATAGCCTCGTCGCTGCGATGGCCAAGCCCAAGCTAGCGGCATCGACCTACGTGGCGCTCCTACGCGGCATCAACGTCGGCGGCAAGAACCTCCTGCCCATGAAGGCGCTCGCCGCCATGTTCCGCGACGAAGGCGCCACCGACGTCAGCACCTTCATCGCCAGCGGCAACGTCATCTTCGACGCCGCGCCCACGCTCGCCGCCGGCCTCGCCCCACGCATCGCGCGCCGCATCGCCGCCGACTTCGACCTGCGCGTCCCGGTGGTGCTGCGCTCCTCCGCCGAGCTCGCCACCGCCGTCGCCAAGAACCCGTTCGTCGCCCGCGGCGCCGACGAGAACCAGCTGTTCGTCATGTTCCTGGCCGACGCGCCGGCCGCCGCAGCCACGCGCGCGCTCGATCCCAAGCGCTCGCCGCCCGACGAGTTCGCGCTCGTCGGCCGCGACCTCTACCTCCGCCTGCCCAACGGCGCCGCGCGCACCAAGCTCACCAACGCCTACTTCGACAAGGCGCTCGCCACCATCGGCACCGCGCGCAACTGGCGCACCACGCGCAAGCTGCTCGAGCTCGCCACGCGATGAGCGCCCCCGAGCCGACCGAGCCGACCGGGCCGACCGGGCCGCGCACCGTCGTCGCTGCCGTATGCGCGAGCCCGACGCACACCATGTCGAAGCCGACCCAGCTCTCGATCCGCCTCGTCGCCGGCCTCGGCGTCGAAGGCGACGCGCACGCCGGCACCACCGTCAAGCATCGCTCGCGCGTGCGCCGCGATCCGACCACGCCCAATCTGCGCCAGGTCCACCTCGTCGCCGCCGAGCTGCACGACGAGCTGCGCGCCGGCGGCTTTCCGCTCGCGCCCGGCGAGATGGGCGAGAACGTGACCACGCGCGGGCTCGACCTGCTCGCCCTGCCCGAGCGCACCCGCCTCCGCCTCGGCGCCAGCGCCGTCGTCGAGATCACCGGCCTGCGCAACCCGTGCGTGCAGCTCGACGGCCTGCGTCCGGGCCTCATGGCTGCGACGCTCGCGCGCGACGCCGCCGGCGCGCTCGTCCGCAAAGCCGGCGTCATGGCCATCGTGCTCGCCGGCGGCGATGTCTGCGCCGGCGACGCCATCGCCGTCGAGCTGCCCGCGCCGCCGCATCGCCCGCTCGCGCCCGTCTGAAGCTCGCGCCCGTCCGAGGCTCGCGCCCGTCCGACGCGCACCGTCGGGAAGCAGCGCGTCGAACAGCCGCCCTGACACCCATCGTCAGCTTTCCGACGTCGCCCCACCCGCAACCTCGCGAAACCCCACCGCCGCCCGCTCGGCACGCGATTCGCTAATGCCCCTCCACATGCGCTTACACAACTTCGCCTTGCTCCTCACCCTCGGCCTCGGTGGATGCGCGCTGCACGCAGGCGGCAGCGAAGCCTCGCCGACGCTGCAATTCGACAACTGCTCGAGCAACTGCGGCCTCGACCAGAACGGCGTCGCCGCCGGCGGCGCGCACACCGCGATCCTCGTCAACGGCGGCGTGCACTTCACGAGCGCGCAGTCGACCAACCCCGCCGTCGCCACCTTCACCGCCGACGGCAACGGCAAGATCGACGTCGAGTCGGGCGTGCCCGGCACCGCCGAGCTCCAGCTCCTCGACGGCGGCGGCCACATCGTCCTGAGCGGCGCCGTCACCGTGGTCCCGACGGCGACGCTGCGCCCCAACCGCGGCTGGACCGGCCCCACGCCGATCGTCCTCGAGAACGAGCCGCTCACCTATCACGTCACCACGCTCGACGTGAACGGCAAGATCACCAAGGGCGACGGCTCGGTGAACTTCGCGCTCTCGGGCACCCTCGCGCCGACCATCGCGCTCGTCGACGGCGACGCCATCGCCTTCACCGGCACCGCCGGCAGCGGCACCATCGACGCCAGCTGCATGAACGCGTCGCTGTCGCAGACCATCCAGGTCGTGTCGGCCGCCGAAATCACCGCGATCGACATGGAGGGCGACCTGCAGCCGAACGATCAGACGGTGGTCACCGTCGTCCCGCAGTCGGCGGGCGGCCCGGTCTACACCGGCGGCTGCGACTGGAGCGTGTCGGACGAGAGCGTCACGCTCGAGGCCGACGTGACGCCGCGCCTCGACCTCGGCGCCGGCGAGGTCGCGGTCTTCAACATCAACCGCGCGGGCAGCTACACCATCAGCTGCAGCGTCGCCGGCCAGACGCAGACCGTCACGATTTCACGATAAACGCGCCATCGGCCTGCAATTCCTCACTAAATTCCCCTGAAACCAACTCGCGCTGCGCGACACTTCTCTAGCAAACGGAGGAGCCTCGCATGCGTACCCTCGCCATCGCAGCAGCCGTCGTCATCGCCGGCACCGGCAGCGCCGGAACCGGTTGGGCCGCCAGCCGCGCGCTCGTCACCGCCGCGCAGGACTTCAAGGTCGGCGCGCACCCCACGATCATCATCGACAGCTCGGCCGGCGGCGTCGAGCTCACCGCCGGCCCCGCGGGCGCGGTCCACGTCGACATGGAGCGCAAAGCCGAGACCGAAGATCAGGCGCGCAAGCTCGACGTGCAGGTGAAGCAGGACGGCAACACCATCCGCATCAAGTTCGACCACAAGAACCACGGCATGTTCGAGAACGCCTCGGTCAACTTCAAGATCACCGCGCCCGCCGACTCCAAGCTCGAGGTCGAGACCGGCGGCGGCGGCGTCAGCGCGCGCGGCTTCTCCGGCGGCATCAAGGTCGAGACCGGCGGCGGCGGCATCGACGTCGACGGCGCCACCGGCGCGATGAACCTGCGCTCGGGCGGCGGCAGCATCGAAGCGCGCCACGTGCACGGCACCGTCGACGTCTCGACGGGCGGCGGCTCGGTGCGCGTCGAAGGCACCCTCGCCGGCAAGAACCGCGTCGAGACCGGCGGCGGCTCGATCCACGTCGCCATCCCGGCGTCGTCGAAGCTCGCCGTCGATGCCTCGACGGGCGGCGGCAGCGCGCACAACGACTTCGGTATCCCCGACGACGGCGAGCGCCACTCGGGCCGCTTCCGCGGCAACATCGGCGACGGCTCGAGCGGCTCGCTCGAGATCCGCACCGGCGGCGGCTCGATCTCGCTCGCCAAGATGTAACGCGCTCAGCGCGCGAACGGATCGACGACGTCGCCGCGGTGCAGGTCGGGCACCGGCTGCTTCGGCCGCGGCGACGCCTTGCCCGCCTTCACCTTCGGCGCCGGCCTCGGCCGCGCCGCCACCGCCGGCCGCGGCGCCACCTTCATCAGCTGCATCTGCAAACGCGAATCGCTGTCGGGCAGAAGGTCCGACTCCAGCACCTCGTAGCCGCGCAGCTTCAAGCTCACGTGCACGTTCTCGCTCGTCGAGCGCGGCAGCGACAGCGTCAGCGGCGTGTGCCCGCGCGACGTCCGCTCGCCGTCGATGAAGACGTCGGCGCCGGCGGGGATGGTGACCACGTGCACCGTCACGCTCGTCGGCGGCTGCGGCGTCCCGGCCGGCGCTGTCGCGGGCGTCACCTGCGTCACCACCGGCGGAGGCGTCACGCGCGGCGCCTCCGCTTTGCGCGTCATGCGCACCACGACCGCCCAGCTCAGCGCGAAGAGCGCCAGCGTGCCGATCGCCCAGAACGCGCGCCGGCGCCAGCGGAGGCGCTTGAGCACGCCGACGGTGAGGTCGTTGCGCAGCGGCGCCGCCGTGTCCGCCAGGTGCGACATCTGCACCACCGCCGAGTTCGACGGCTCGTCGGGGAACAGATCGCGCTGCAGCGACGCCAGCCGCTCCGGTCCCCACTTGAGGCCGTGCACCACCTCGTCGAGCGCCGCCGCCATCTCGTCGCACCCGCGCCAGCGCTCGTCGGGCAGGCGCGCCAGCGCCTTCAGGCAGATGGCGTCGAGCTCGGGCGGCACCGCGGGGTTGACGAGCGACGGAGGATCGACCTTGGCGTCGCGCACCATGGCGATCGTCTGCAGATCGCTCGCGCCCTTGAACAGCCGCTTGCCCGTCAGTACCTCGTGCAGGCAGACGCCGGCGGCGAAGAGATCGCTGCGATGATCGACCTCCTTGCCCTCGACCTGCTCGGGCGACATGTACCCGAACTTGCCCTTGAGCGTGCCGGTCACGGTGCGGTTCTCGTTGGCCTCGGCGAGCGCCTTGGCGATGCCGAAGTCGAGCAGCTTGACCGCGCCGTCGAAGCTGATCATCACGTTCGACGGCGACACGTCGCGATGGATGATGCGCAGCGGCGTGCCGTTGTCGTCGACGAGCGCATGGGCGTAGGCGAGCGCGCGGCAGACCTCGCGCACCACGAATGCGCCCAGGCCCGGCGGCGGCACGCCCTTCATCAGCTGCGCGCGCACGACGTTGACGAGGTCGCGCCCGCGCACGTACTCCATCGCCAGGTAGAACTCGCCGGCGACGTCGCCGAGCTCGAACACCTGCACGATGTTGGCGTGGTTCAGGCGCGCCGACAGCCGCGCTTCGGCGACGAACATCTGCTTGAAGTGCTCGTCCTCGACGAGATGCGGCAAGATGCGCTTGATGACGAGCGTGCGTTGGAAGCCGGCCGGTCCGCTGATGCGCGCCTTCCACACCTCGGCCATGCCGCCGCGGCCGAGCCGCTCCACCAGTGCGTATTTGCCGAACTGCATGCGGTCTCTGTCGAGCGCCTGGTTCACTTCGACAGGTCCCAGCACGTGAGGTTCGCCCCGATGCACGGATCGGGCGCACGCGTGCCGTAGTAGACCCCGAGCCCCACGCCCACGCCCACCACCACTGCACCGACGGGAATGACCCACCAGTTGCGTTTGATCCACGACTTTTTCGGCGGCGGCGCCGTCTGCGTCAGCGTCGTCGCCGCGGGCGCCGCGCCCGGCGGCGGCGTCACCGGCGGCGGAGGCGCCTGGGCCGCTTGCCGATCTGCAATCTGTCGCTCGATCTCTGCCAGGATCTGCTCCGCCTGCGGACGCTCCGGATCGCTCTGGGGTGCGTCGTGCAGATAACGCTGATACATCGAGCGCGCATTCGCCAGGTCATCGAGCTTGCGATAGCACTGCCCGAGGTTGAGCAGGAACTGCGGCCGCGGCGCGAGCTGATAGCCGGCCGCGAACTCGCGCAGCGCCTCGTTGTAATTGCCAAGCTGGTAGAGCGCGCGGCCCGCCTCGAAATGCGTGCGCGCGCGAGTGACGTCGTCGTCGCTCCGCGGCTCCTGCACCTGCGCCTGCGCCACTCCGCACGCGAGCAGCAGCACGCACAGTCCGATGAATTGCAGACGGACCATCGAAGGCAACATTTTACCACAGGCATACGCGACATCGTGTGATGTAGACTGGCCTCTCATGGTTCGTCACCCGACGCCGCCCCCGATGACGCCCGAGGAGTTCGCGGGCAGCGACACGCGCCGCATCGTGCGCGGGCCGCTCCAGCAGGCGTCGGTGCTGATCATCGCCGGGCTCGATCCGTCGGGCGGCGCGGGGCTGCTCGCGGACGCGCACGTGGTGTCGCAGCACGGCTTCCACGTCGCCGGCACCTGCACCGCGGTGACCGAGCAGGATTCGGTGATGTGCTCGTGGATGCATCCGACCGATCCGTCGATGGTGTCGAATCAGATCGCGCGGCTCATCGACGACTTCGAGATCCGCGGCGTCAAGATCGGCATGCTCGCCAATCAGGAGATGGCGGCGGCGGTGGGCCGATCGCTGAAGCGGCTCGCCGACAACAAGGTCCCGATCGTCGTCGATCCGGTGCTGCGCGCGACGCGCGGCATCCCGCTGCTCGAGGGCAACGCCAAACAGGCGCTCATGCCACTGCTCTCGATCGCGACGGTCATCACGCCGAACCTCGACGAGCTGGCGGCGCTGACCGCCGACCACGTGGCGCACGACGCCGATTCGATGCGGCAGCAGGCGCGGCGCTTGAAGCAGTTCGGACCGCGCGCGGTGCTCGCCAAGGGCGGCCACCTCGAAGAGGGCTCGAGCGACATCGTCGACGTGCTCGTCGACGACGATGGCGACACGGCGATCCGCGGCCACCGCATCGAGGGCGTCACGCCGCACGGCACGGGCTGCGCGCTGTCGTCGGAGATCGCCTGCCGTCTGGCGTTCGGCGCGCCGCTGCGCGAAGCGGTCATCGGCGCGTGCAATCGCGTGCGGCTGCGCATCGCCGAGGCGCGCGCGGTCGGTCGCGGCCGGCCGTTCCTCGGCCTGTAGCTTCTGGGAATTCTAGTCGTGGAGCCGCAGCTCTTCGCCGCGCAACGAGATCATCACGAAGTGCGCCATCACGATCACCACACCCAACGTATAGTCTGCCAAGAACCGCATCGTCTCACCCCGCCCTCGCCCTTAGATCTACGTCCACCGGCACTTCTGTTGCGTGCCAGGCACGTAAGATCTTTGTAACTTCGTTTCTTGTCTATCGGAGTCGGCGCTGATCCAGCTTGTACTTTATTACTTTACGGATCAGGTTCCGTCGCGAGATCCGCAGCTCTTCCGCCGCCTTCGTCTTGTTCCAGTGCGTACGTTTCAATACCTCGTAGATGAGGTTTCGCTCGAGCGCGTCGACCGCCGCCGGCAGGCTGCGCGGCCCGCCGTCCTCACGCGTCTCTTGCCGAATGCGTGCCGAGAGCAGCTCCTCGCCGATGAGCTTGTCGTCGCCGGCGAGCACCACCAGGCGCTCGATCTCGTTCTCCAGCTCGCGGATGTTGCCCGGCCACGCGTACTCGAGCATCCGCGCCATGCACGACTTGGTGAGCCGCTTCGCCTTCAGGCGGCGCCCCTTGGCGTTGCGGCGCAGGAAGTGATCGACGAGCAGCGGGAGATCCTCGCGCCGATCGCGCAGCGGCGGCACGGTGAGCTGAATGACGTTGATGCGATAGTAGAGGTCCTCGCGGAACTCGCTCTTCTCCACCATCTTCTTCAGATCGCGATTGGTCGCCGCGATGATGCGCACGTCGACCGTGCGCAGCGCCGTGTCACCGACGGGCGTGAAGGTCCCTTCCTGCAGCACGCGCAGCACCTTGACCTGCAGCGCCGCCGACATGTCGCCGATCTCGTCGAGGAAGAAGGTGCCTTTGTCGGCGACCTCGAACAGGCCCTGCTTGTCGGCGATGGCGCCGGTGAACGCGCCCTTCTTGTGTCCGAACAACTCCGAATCGAGCAGGTTGTCGTTGAACGCGCTGCAGTTCTGCACCACGAAGCGCTCGTTGGCGCGCCGCGAGTTGTAGTGGATGGCGCGCGCGATCAGCTCCTTGCCGGTGCCGTTCTCGCCGTTGACCAGCACCGTCGCGTCCGACTCGATGACCTTGTCGAGCACGCGATAGAGATCCTGCATCGTGCGCGAGCGGCCGACGATGTCGGCGTACGGATAGCGCGGCACGAAGCCGCTCGCGGCATCGATCGCGCCGCGCCGCTCGCGCCGCGCGCTGTCGACGGCGAAGGTGACCATCTCGGCGGCCGAGAGCTCGAGCAGCTCGGCGAGCAGGCCGTCGTCTCCCGCCGCGGCGACGGCGAACACGCAGCCGATCAGCTGCCCGTCGACGGTGACGGGCGCGGCCAGCGTGCGCCGCTTGCAGGCCGCGCAGTCGAAGCCGATGGGCAGCGGCGACTCGGCGCCGGCGCACACCGTCGCCGCTTCCCGCGCGCAGGGGGCGCCGCCCCCGCCGCCGACGAGCGCGCCGTTGGCGTCGGCGTACCCGACCGCGACGCGCAGCCGCCGTTCCACGATCTGCCCCAGTCGCTTGACGACGTGCAGCTCGCAGAGGTCCCCCCAGCTCACCTCCGAAAAAGTCATGTCAGCCGACCGGCGGGAAGATTGTACAGCATCGGAGCGCCTCGAGGCAGCCGTCCCAATCGCCGTCGGGGACCGGCCGCGGCAGCTCGAACGTAACGACGCACCGCCCTTCGTCGACCCCGTAGCGCGAGCCGAACGAGCCGGGCGTGGGATAGCCGACCGACGCCACCGACGGGTAGCCGCACGCGGCCGACATCCTGTCGGCGAGCCCTTGCCCGCTGCCGTCCCAGTTCACGCAGCGAAACGGCTGATGCACGGCGACGAGCGCGCCCGGCCGCCAGCGATCGAGAAGCGCGGCGAGGGCGGCGGTCTCCGGCTCCGACTGCGGCGCCGGCCCGGGATCGTAGCCGCTGACCAGATTCACGCGCTCCCAGTTGCGCGCGGCGAAGTTGCGGTTGAGATCGACGTCGCGCGCGTTGTTCTTGCGGTTGGCGCGCAGCCCGTCGGGGTTGGCGACGGGAATGACGATGGTGCGATAGCGCGGCCGCTCGGCGGCGAGCGCCAGCACGAAGCGGCGGCACAGCTCCGCCGAGCCGGGCTCGTCGCCGTGGATGGCGCCGAACACGATGGCGCCCACGCCCGCCACCGCCTCGCTGCCGGCGAGGTCGAACGCCTCGATCGGGCGCCCGCGGACGGAGACGCCGACGATCACGCGCGCCTCAATCGTCGTGGGCGCGCGCCGCCGCGAGCGAGAGCAGCTGCGCCAACGACAGCGCCGCCGTCGCCGACGCCCACAGGAGGCCAACCGCGACGTAGAGCTGCGTCGCGTCCTCGATCATGATCCCGCGCAGCGCCATCCCGACCGGCGCCCACAACAAGATCAGCACCGACAAGACCACCGCCATGTCGGTCAGATCGCGCCCGAGGATGCCGAACAGCGACAGCCCCGCGAACACCAGCGGCACCAGCAGGAATACGGCGAAGATGGCCGCGCCGAAGCCCGAGCCCATCATCTTGAAGATGAGCGCGATCGGCACCACCGACGACACCGGCAGCACGTAGAGCAGCGCCACCGCCGCCACCGCCACCATCACCAGCAGGCGCGCCACCGACGACGACTGCGCCCGCGAGCGCAACAGATGGGTCGCCGGCAGTCCGAGGATGGCGAGCGCCGCCACCACGCCGCGCCAGCCTTCGATGACGCCGCCGGCGCCGAGCAGCACCGGCATCGCCGCCACGCAAGCACCGACGGCCGCGCGGAACAGGAACGGCAGCGGCAAGAGCGCGCTGGCGACGAGCACGATGCCGCCGGTCAGATAGAACAGCTGGCGCACGAAGTCGGCGCCGGCCAGCGTCTCGAGCAGCTGCCACGACGAGACGCCGTGCCACGGGCAGAAGAAGAGCGCGATCAACACGCCGCCGCCGATTCCCATGATCAGGCGCCCGAGCCCGCCCCACGGCTCGGCCTCGACGATCGGAATCCGCTTGGTCGTGATCTGCGGCGCCTCGACGGTGGGCTCGGGGATCTCGCCCTCGCCCGTCGCCACCGGCGTCGCCCTCGGCGTCGCCGCGGGCGACTCGACCGGCGGCTGCGACGTGGCCTCGGCGAGCTTGGCCATCGTCGTCGCCGACGCGCCGTTGCTGCCGCCGTTCACCGTCGGTGCGGGCTCGGCTACGGGCTTGTCCTTGAGCGCCGCCTCGACGTCGGACGCCTTGATGCCGAGCAGCGTCGGATCGGTCTGATGCGACTGCGAAACCCGCGCCGGAGCCGCCTCCCCCGTCGCTGCGGCCGCCTCCGCCGCCGCCGGCTCGGCGAGCTCGGGATCCGCCGCCGGCTGCTTTGCCGAGCAGAATACGCACACCACCGCCACGTCGGGAATCTGCTTGCCGCAGGCGGCGCAGTTCTTCTTCGCGGACATGTGGGCGGGGACGAGTATACCCGACATTCCACGACGGGCGGCAATTCGATATCCTGCCCGCATGCTGGTCCTGTCCGAGCTCAAGACGCAGGCCCTCCGCTACGTGGTGCTCGGCGATCTGCCGCGCGCATTTCGTACCTACGAGGCCATCGTGCGCGCGGTCCCTTCCGACCTCGACGCGCGCATGAAAGTAGCCGACCTGTGCGTGACCGCGCGCTTCCACGATCTCGCGCGCCGCGTCTACGCCGCCGTCGCCTTCTACGACCTCCAGGGCGGCCGCCCGTTGCACGCGCTCGTCGCCGCGCAGGCGCTCCACTCGCTCGGCGCCGACGTGGTGGCGCTGCACGAGTCGCTGGCCCAGCTCTACGGCGCCGGCTCGCCGCGCCTCGGCCGCGGCGGACGCCTGGCTCCACCCGACCCCGCGTCGCCGGTGCCGCCGCCCACGCTCGTCGACGAGCCTGACGCCGGCGCCGCCGCGGCCGCCGCCGCCGAGGCCGCCTCGTCGACGACGAGCCTCACCGAGTTCCCCGAGATGTTCCCGCCGGTGCCGCTGCTCTCGGAGCTGCATCCGGCCTCGTTCTCGCGCGTGCTCTCGACGGTGAAGGTGAACCGTCTGCCGCACGGCGCCGCCGTCGTGCGCGAAGGCGAGCCCGGCACCAGCTTCTTCCTCGTCGCCGGCGGCAACGTGCGCGTCTACGCCACCGACGCGCTCGGCAGAGAGACCGAGCTCGCCCGCCTCGGCGAAGGCGCCATCTTCGGCGAGCTCGCCCTCGTCGCCGCGCAGCCGCGCTCGGCCTCCGTCGAGGTCGTGGGCGAGGCCGACCTCCTCGAGATGGGCGCCGACGCCCTGCGCGCCGCCGCCGGCGAGCTCCCGCAGCTCGCCGAGGCGCTCGATCGCTTCACGCGCGAGCGGCTCTTGAAGAACCTTCTGGCCACGTCGCCGCTGTTCCGCCCGTTCTCGCCCCAGCAGCGCGTCGACCTCGCGCGCCGCTTCACCGGCCACGACGTGGCGCCCGGCACCGACATCATCCGCGAGGGCGACGCCGGCCGCGGCCTCTACATCGTGCTCTCCGGCGAGGTCGAGGTCTTGAAGGGCGAGGAGCCCTTCGAGCAGACCCTGGCCACGCTGCGCACCGGCGACGTCTTCGGCGAGATCGCGCTCGTCCGCGGCGGCCCGGCCACGGCTACGGTGCGCGCCGGACGACAGACCACGGTCCTCTTCCTCGCCCGCGAGTATTTCGAGCGCCTGCTCGCCGCGCTGCCGGAAATGCGCGCCTTCTTCGAGACGTTGACAGAGGAGCGGCTGCGCGACGCCGAGACCCTGAACGAGGACCTGCTGACCGAGGACGACGAGCGGGTGCTTATCTAAGTTAATGGAATGTAAAGGGGAGGCGCGGGCGCTTGGGTGCGTATATACTTAAGGAGAGCGGAGGCCCGTCGTGAAGAAGAACCGGCTCGTACGCGTCATCCTCATGTTCGTCCTGGCGGTCGTCGCCATCTGGTACTGGCGTCGCGACAACCAGCAGGCCGTCTCCAACCACCAGGAGCCGACCCCGATCGCCGCGCTCGATGACGAGGCAGCCGCCTACGCCATCCCCGGCGAGCTGGTGGTCGACTTCCGTGACGACGAGCCGCACGACAAGATCGCGGCGCTCGGCAAGAAGCTCGGCGTGACCTTCACGCCCGCTTCGGCGACCGAGGTCGACGCCGACGAGATCTACACCGTCGACACCGGCAACGGCGCCGCGCTCCTCGCCGAGCTGCGCGCCAACCCCGACGTCGAGGCCGCCGACTTCGAGTTCACCTACGGCCTCCCCGAGGACGCGCTCGACGTGAACGACGAGGCGCTCCCCGCCCGCGAGGACGTCACGCTGCACAAGGATTTCCCGAACGATCCGCGCTTCAAGGATCAGTGGCACCTCCAGCAGATCCACATGATGGACACGTGGAAGGCGGCGCAGGGTGACGGCGTCATCGTCGCCGTCATCGACACCGGCGTGGCCAAGGTGCCCGACCTCAACGAGACCGAGATCGTCGGCGGCTGGAACTTCGTCAACGACT
>Ga0070679_100000881_pt1 | contig 26074 bp, 21 predicted proteins | sample KBSC63BmetaG_FD_65652 | JGI IMG/M metagenome (GOLD analysis project Ga0070679, IMG submission 65652) | Corn rhizosphere microbial communities from Kellogg Biological Station, Michigan, USA - KBS C6-3B metaG | ecosystem: Host-associated > Plants > Roots > Rhizosphere | place: USA: Michigan... | reverse complement strand
TGGCGGGCTGCAACACGCCCGGCGACGACCCGGGGCCCGCCATCCCCGTCGACGTGGCGGCGCTGTACGGCCAGATGTGCGCGCGCTGCCACGGCGCCGACGGCCGCGGCGACGCCGAGATGAAGAAGACCCTGCCGGTGCGCGACTTCTCGGATCCGCAGTTCCAGGCCAACGTCTCGACGGACCAGGTCGGTCAGACGATCATGACCGGCAAGAACCAGATGCCGGCCTTCGGCGGCATGCTGTCGGTCCCGAAGATCCAGGCCATGTCCGGCTACGTGAAGCGCCTTGGCCGTACGCCGCCTCGATAGCGGCAGCAGCGCGCGTTTTTTTGTCAGCCTCTGGCTCCGCGCCTACGCTCGTCGGATGGACAAGCAGTTGCTGGTCGAGCAGTTGACGAGCCGACTCCGCGAGACGGCGCAGGTGGCGCGGCGTGCCGGGCTGGCTGCCGAGGAAGAGGCGCGCGACGGCGCCACCGCCGCGGAGAAGCGCGAGAACGCGCGCGTGGCGCAGGAGTATTCGGGACTGGCCCGGGGACAGAAGGAGCGCGCCAATCGCGCGCTGGCCGAGCTGGCGGCCCTGGAAACCTTTCGTCCGCCGGCGCGGTTGCCGGCGCGGGGCGGGGTGGCGCTGGGCGCCATCGTCGAGGTCGAGATGGAGGACGACGAAGCCAAGGGATTCCAGGGACGGACGTTCTTTCTGGCGCCGGTCGGGGCCGGTGTGGAGTTGACCGGGCCCGGTGGCGACGGCTTCCTGTCGGTGGTCACCCCCGTCTCGCCCATCGGCAAGGCCGTGATGGGCAAACGTGTCGGCGAGTCGGTGGAGGTGATGGTCGAAGGCGAACCGCGCGAGTGGAAGATCACCTACGTCGAGTGATCGCGCCGGCGTCGCGAACCGGGCAGATCCTCGTACAGCGGTGTGCGGTCCCCTGCACAGGCGGCAGGGCCTGACGGCGCGCTTCGTGGCCGGCCGCGCGGAGAGAAGGCGCTCCTCCTCATCGCTGGCGGCGGTATGCGGATTGCTGTGGGCCCCGGCCAAACCTGGCAAGGACCGAGGACAACCCACAATGACCAAACAGCGCTCACGCATCCTTTCGCCGTTCACTCTGGCCGCCGCCGCTTCGCTGGCCCTGGCGGCGTCACCACGCGCCAGTCGGGCGTTCGACCCCGACTCGCATCCCTGCTTTGCAACCGCGCCCAAGTGGAACGCCACCAACGGCGCGCTGGTGTCGGGGATCTCGCCCGGGGTCATCTCGGCGATCTTCGCCGCGCTGGGCCAGTCGCGCACGCACGTCATGATGGCGAACGTGACGCAAGCCGGTGAGTACTGGGCGACGGAGTCGACCACGCTGAGGCCTTCGGTCCACAAGACGACCGTCAAGGCGTGCTTCCTCGGTATCTGCGCGGATGCTGGCCAGATTCCCCAGCCGAACATGCCCCTCGAGCCCAAGGAGCTCGCCCAAGGCTCGCCAGGGTTGTCTCAGATCAACATGGGCGGGGCGTACGCTTACTGGCAGAGCGCGACGCAGGTATTTCGCGAGAAGATCCCGGCCTCCAGCGCGCCCGACTGTCGAAACGACTGCAAGGTCCGCCGCGTCGCGGACTACCTGTGGAACGATCTGCCCTTCGACGTGAAGACCTCGACGGCCGATCCGAACGCCTGGTTTTACAGCCTCAAGGCCACGGACTCGGCGGGGACGACCCGGCACCTGTCTTACGGGGTTCACCAGTTCATGGCGGGCACCTCCCGGATCTCTGACGCTGACAACAGCGAGACGCCAGCGGTGCGCGGCATCGCCTGCTCGGAGGTGCCGGCCTGGGGCTACCGAAATTGGATCCTGTCCGCCCAGCCCACCGATATCGCGGCGGGCACCGATCAGATCTCCACGCACCGCTTCACCAAGGCGCTGACCGTCGACGCCGGGAACGCTCTCTGGCAATCGGTGTACGACGGCTGCATGAACATCGATCTTGGGACCTGGGGCGGTCTGGTGAACCTGTTCTCGACGGTCATGGGGCCGTCGTTGCAGCAGCAGACCTGTCACGCCGCGGCCTATCAGGTGCTGAACTGCTTCTTCCAGGGAGAAAACTCGAACGGAAGCGGTTGCACCAGCATCGACGAGGGGCCGTGGACCGATTACGAGGGCAACAACGCCGCCGGCGCGCGCTCGATGAGCCCCGACGACATCATGGGCCTGTCCGGCGCCGCCGGCACCGGTCCTTGGGCCAGCGGGACGCAGATGGCGCTGCAGTGGAACGGCGGCGGCTCGACCTACGGCTGCTTCTACTAACCGGTCGCTCATTCGCGCATGTCCAACATGTCAGATGAAGAGCAGCCACGATGGCGCCGCATCGTCTTCCTGGCCGGCCTGCTGGTCGCCCTGTGCGCGGTGGTGGCGGTCCTCCTCTTCGGTCGCCGGCCACCGCCGCGGGCGGCGGCCGGTGGGGACGCCGACAACGGCAGCGCCGCGCGCGCCGCGCAGCCCTCCGGTCCCAGGACCCTGCCGACCGTCGTCGCGAATGAGCAGGCAGAGGAGGCCCCGGCCAATCCCATCATCGACGAGATCCGCGTCGAGAAGCAGGAGGTCTGCGAAGGCGAGGAGAACCTGATCACCGTCAAGGCTCACACCCCCGTGGGCCGAGACGACGCCTTCTTGCACTACGTGATCAACGGGACGCCAGGCCAATCGATCCCCGTCCGCGCCATCCTCCCCGCGGAAGGGCAGCAGGCCCCGGCACCACGTCGCATCCAGGTGTTCGGGCGCGGGGACGCCGTCACCAGCGTCGACATCCCGCCCTACACGATCAAGAAGTGCCATCCCGACCGCATGCTGCTCCTGGCCGCGCGCCAGATGCCGAACAGCACCGACGAGATGGAGCTGGTCGCCACCGTGCAGGAGAGCGGGCCGTCCGCGCCGTTGCGGGTGTCGTCGTACCGCTGGGCGTTCGGCGACGGCACGACCACCAGCACCGCGACGGCCAGCGTCGTCCACCGCTTCGAGCCGCGCAACCCCGATGCTTTGATCTCCGACTTCCTGGTGGCGTGCGAAGCCGTGGGCAAGGACGGCCGGACCGTAATGGGACGCAAGGCCATCTCCCTGCGCAACCTGGAGTTCGAGAACCTGGCCTTCCACAAGACGTTGGTGCTGTCGGTCGAGATGACGCCACGCTTTCCTGAGCTGGACAGCCGCGGTCAGATCACGCAGAGGGTCCGCCTGTTCCACCACCACAACGCGCCGGTGCGCCTGGAGCGCGCCATCGTTTCGTACCGGACCGCCGGTGGACAAGCGGGCGCGCCCGAAGAGACGCACACAGCGGCGGAGTTGCTGGGGACAGAGGCGGTGTCGGCCGGCCCTGGGGTCGAGAGCGCGTTTCACCTCGACACCAAGGCGCACCCCGACGTCGTCATGGTCGACTATGTGTTCGAGGGACGCACCGCCGACGGCATCAAGGCGGAGGGGGCGTTCTCGATCATGGTGCCGCCGGCGTTGCCGACGCCCGAGACCAGCCCGCGCGTCATGGACAGCGTCCTTACCCAGAAGATCCTCATCGCGCGCGAGCGGCTGGGCAAGCCGTTCGTGAACGACGAGGATCTGCGCCAGCTGGAGCAGGCTGGCGCGTTCGCCGACCTGAAGGCCCCGGCTGCCCCGTCGGCGCCCGTCGCCGAGGAGGGCGCGCCGGAGCCAGAACCTCCCCCCGCGGTGCTGGAGGCGGCGATGGCCGCCAAGCGCCCGCGGCCCCGCTGAACCGGCCGCTCGCTCGTTCAGAGCAGGCCGTGTTCTTCTAGCTTCGTGTACAGGGTCCGCCGGCTCACGCCCAGCAGGCGCGCCGCCACCGTGCGGTTGTTGCGCGCCTGCTTCAGCGCATCTTGCAAGGCGCCGCGTTCGGTCTGGCGCCGCCGCTCTTCGAGGGTCAGCGGCCCGCTCGGCGCGGCGGGGCGCGGGCCCGGGGTGGCCTGCCGTCCCAGCTCCTCTCGCACCTCCGCCACGCCGATGGCCGGGCCGTCGGACAGCACCACCAGCCGCTCGACGAAGTTCTCGAGCTGGCGCACGTTGCCCGGCCACGGCTGGTCCGCGAGCAGCGCGACGGCCTGGTCGTCGATCGTGGCGCCCGGGCGGCCGTTCCGCTGCCCGTGGGCCGCGCAGAACCGGCGCGCCAGCAGGGCGACGTCGCCGCTCCGCTCGCGCAGCGGCGGCAGCCACAGCGGTACGACGTTCAGCCGATAGAAGAGATCCTCGCGAAACTCGCCGCGCGCCATCATCGCCTCCAGCGGCCGGTGCGTCGCCGCGATGAAGCGGACGTCGACGCGCAAGGTCTGCCGTCCCCCCAGGCGCTCGAACTCCTTCTCCTGGATGAGGCGCAGCAGCTTGACCTGCATCGGCACCGGGATGTCGCCGATCTCGTCGAGGAACAGGGTCCCCCCGTCGGCCAGCTCGACCCGCCCCGGCTTTGCCGTGGACGCGCCGGTGAAGGCGCCCTTCTCGTACCCGAACAGCTCGCTCTCCAGCAGCGTCTCGGGCAGGGCCGCGCAGTGGATCTTCACCAGCGGACCGTCGCGGCGTGGGCTCGCTTCGTGAACGGCGCGGGCCACCACCTCTTTGCCGGTGCCGCTCTCGCCGCGGATCATGATGGTGGCCTGGCCGCGCGCGCTGCGCTCGATCAGCGCGCGGACCTCTCGCATGCCCGGCGCGTCGCCGATCAGGCCGCCGGGGGGCAAGTTCGGCGCGGCGGCCGCCCGGTCGCCCGCCGCCAGCGCCTTGCGCATGACGAACAGCAGCTCGTCGCGATCGAAGGGCTTCAGCAAGAAGTCCGCCGCGCCCCGCTTCATCGCCTCGACCGCCAGGGGCACCGTGCCATGCGCGGTCAGCAGCACGACCGGCAGGTCGGGCCGTCGCTCGCCGAGCGCCTGCAGCAGGTCGAGGCCGTCCATGCCCGGCATCTTCACGTCGCTGAGGATGACGTCCACCGCGTGCTGATCGATGGCGGCCAGCGCCGCTGGGCCGGACTGGACCACACGCGGCAGGTAGCCGGCCTGACGAAGCAAGGCGTCCAGCACCACGCCCAGAGCGGGGTCGTCGTCGACGATGAGAATTCGCGAGGGGGCGGGCTGGGCGGCGGTCACGGCATCACCGTACCGGAAATCGCATCGTGACGAGCGTCCCTTGGCCGAGGTTGCTGTCGATCTTCACCCGTCCGCAGTGGGCTCGCACGACCCGGCGCACGTAGGCAAGACCCAGGCCGCTGCCCTGGGCTTTCGTGGTGAAGAACTCGTCGAAGGCGCGTTCAGCCTGCCGCGCGTCCATCCCCACGCCGGTGTCCTTCACCGCGACCTGGACAGCGCTGCGCCGTGCCTGCGGCCCGATCGCGCTGGTGCGCACGGAGACGGAGCCACCGTGCGGCATGGATTCGGCGGCGTTGCGGACCAGGTTGTCGATGGCGCGGCTCATCAGCTCGACGTCGATCGAGCACAGCGGCAACTCCTCGTCGAGCGCGGTCTCGAGGATGATCCCCTTGGCCGCGAACGGCTGCAGGGCCAGCACGGCGCGCACGGTGTCGTTCAGCTGCACCAGTTGCCGGCGCGGCCGCATGGTCCCCAGGCTGTGATAGTCCTCGATCACGTGGTGGATGCGGTCTACCTGCTGCAGCAGCAGCGAAAGCAGCTGCTCCTGCGTGGTCACCGACCGCCCACGCGACACCTCCTCGAGCAGGAACTGGACCGCGCCCTTCAGGGCGGCGAGGGGGTTCTTGAGGTCGTGCGCCATCTGTGCCGAGAAGCGCCCCATGGTCGTGAGCCCCTCGACCCGGTCGCGCCGGGCGAGATATTCCCGTCCCAGCTGGCGTGCGACCGCCACCAGCGTGAGCGTCAGCGTGACCGTGACCGCCATAAGGACCGCCACGTTGCCGCGCAGCCAGCGGAAGACGACCAGGTAGCTGCCCAGGCCCAGCAGGGTCGTGGCCAGCGCCGCCCAGGCCCCGCGCCTGGTGAACACGCGTCCCAGGAAGCGAAGCTTCAGGCTGGCCATCGTCATCAGCAGCGCGCACACGGCCGTGCCGATGTTGCTGAGCGCCGGGACCGGAACGCCGATGTCGTCCCATAGATCCGTCGTGCCCAGGATGCTCCCCAGCAGGATGGCGGCGATCATCGTGCGCGCGCGGGCGCGCTCGCCCAGATCGGTCGTGCGCCTCAGGTGCAGGAACAGCTGCAGCACCGCGAACGACATCAACAGGGCCTCGGCGCCCAGGAAGGCAGCGCCATAGCCGTTGGAGCGCGTCCAGGACAGTGCCCAAGGGAACCCGAAAGCCAGCCAGGCCGACGCCGCGAGGCCGCCGAAGACGCCGTACGCGGCGAGCAGCAACCAGCGGTAACGCCTGATGGCCCCGACGAAGGTCATCACCAGCTGGAAGCCCAGCACCGGCGAGAACGGAGAGAGCCCGAGATCGAGCAGGTGCCACGAACCTTGGCCTGTGACCGTGTAGCCGAAATCGGCGAAGTTCCATGAAAAAAGGTTCAGCGCCAGCAGTCCCAGCGGCAAGGCCAGGGGACTGCCGGTCTGGCGGACGAGCGCGAGGTTGACGACCACCAGGTGTCCCGCGCAGGCGATCAGATCCAGTAAGGCGCGGAAATTCACGACGGGAGACTCACAAGAAAGACGCAAAATGAGAAGCGCCGAGTGCGAGACATCAACGAGACAGGGCAGCCAACTACCCCGTCCAGAGTCGCCGATCGCAGAACCGCCGCCGGGCGCTTGCGGAGCTGGCAGGGGATCGCACAGAATCGCGGCGTGCCGTCACGGACCTTCCGGCCGCGAGCGGGGCGCCTGCGCGTCGTTTGGACGTTCGCCTTCGCTTTGGTGATGGCCGCCGGCGCGTCCGCCCGGGTGCACGCCCGTGGTGACGACGCCGCCGAGGCCCGCAAGCATGCGCAGCGGGCCAGCAACCTGGCCGCCTCGGGCAAGTGCCGGCAGGCTGTCGCCGAGTGGAACAAGGCCATGGCCATCCTGCGGGACCCGGCGCTGCTGTTCAACCGGGGCGAGTGTTACCGCAAGCTGGGCGACACCGACGCCGCGCTGGGGGATTACCGCCAGTTCCTGAGCGACCTGCCCAAGGCCCCGAACCGGGGCGAGGTCGAGCGGCGCATCGCCGAGCTGACGGCGGAGAAGAACAAGGACAAAGATAAGGACACGGCGCCCGCGCCCGCGCCGGTCCCGGTTCCGCCTGTCGTCGCGGCCCCGCCGCCCAGCCCGCCCGCCCCACGTCCGGCGCCCGCGCCCGCCCCGGTGGCCCAGGCAGCGCCTTCGCCGGTCCCGGTGCCGGCTGCGGCGCCCGCGCCCGCCGAGCCGCCGCCGAATCCGGCCTTGCAGCTCAGCGCGCCGGCCGACAGCCCGTCGGCCCCTGTCTCCGCCGAGGGGGGCATCACCACGCGCCCCTGGTTCTGGATCACCGTCGCCGCCGTGGCGGTGGCGGCCGGCGTGGGCACGTTCGTGGTGCTCAGCCGTGACAGCACCAACATCCCCTCGACCGCGCTGGGGAACTACAAGTTTTGACGATGAGGCCTGCCCTGAAGCGGCTGCTGTCCTTGCGCGCGGCCCTGGTCCTGGCCGGCGCTGGCGTGCTGGTGGTTAACTGCTCGCAGTCGGACACGGTGCTGCTGGTGCACGTCACCGCGACGGCCGGCGGCGTGGACGGCATCCAGCAGCTGCACACGACCGTCCGCGTGGGTGGGCAGACACACGTGATCGACGTCCCCGACGCGCCGGTGGCGATTGCGCTGCCCACCAGCTTCACCGTGCAGCTGGCGCGTTCGTTCAACGGTGACCTCAGCGTCAACGTGGACGCGCGCGACGGGGGTGGGACCACGGTCGCCAGCGGGAACCAGACGCTGTCGCCGTTACACGTGGGCGAGCAGAACGAACTCACGATCGATCTGGCGCCGGGCGCGGCGCCCGACGGCGGCATGGACGGCCCCCCGAACACGGCCGGGACGGGCGGCGTCATGGGCAGCGGCGGCATCGTGGGCACGGGCGGCATGGTCGAAGGCAGCGGTGGCGCCACTGCCGGGGCCTCGGGCGCCAGCGGGGGCAGCCCGGGATCGGGTGGCGCCGCGGGCGGCGGTGCGGGCGGGCACGGGGGCGGCGGTGGTCGCGGCGGGACCGTGGGCAGCGGCGGTCATGCGGGCGGCGCGTCCGGAAGCGGCGGCAATCGGCCCGCCAGCGGCGGGACCGTGGGGAGCGGCGGCATGGTCAGCAGCGGGGGCGTCGTCGGCAGCGGCGGCGCGGCGAGCGGCGGCGTTCCCGGCAGCGGCGGTTCCGACGCCGGGGGTTCGTCGGCGGGCGGGAGCGGCGACATGGGCGGCGCGGCCGGCAGTTCCTGACCCGCTGATCGCGGTTTGGCGGAGGCCCGTGTTTGCCCGGGCGCGTTCTTGGGTCATTCTAGCGCCCCATGACCATCGCCCTGCCCGTGCTGTCCAACGAGCCCAGCGCCGCCCGGAAGCGGATCCCCGATCCGACGCGGGCGCCGGCGGCCGAGTTCGCGGACTGGCGCTGGCAGCTACGCAACCGCCTGTCGACGAAGGAAGAGCTGGCCGACCTGCTGCCGCTGACGGCCGATGAGGACGCCGCCATGGACGCCGCCCCGGGCCTGTTCCGGGTGGGCATCACGCCGTACTACTTCTCGCTGATCGACCGCGGCCACCCCGACTGCCCGGTGCGCATGCAGGTGATCCCGCGCGCCCGCGAGCTGACCGTCGAGGAGGGGGACCTGGTCGATCCGCTGGGCGAGGATTCGCACTCGCCGGCGACCGGTATCTTCCACCGTTACCCGGACCGCTGCCTGCTGCTGGCGGTCGATCGCTGCGCCATTTACTGCCGTCACTGCAACCGCCGCCGGCTGGTGGGACAGGAAGAGTCGCCCATCTCGCGCCAGGACCTGGATCAGGCCATCGGCTACATCGGCCGCACCCCGGCCATCCGCGACGTGCTGATCTCGGGCGGCGATCCGCTGACCCTGTCGACGGACCGGCTGGAGGACATCGTGGCGCGCGTGCGGGCCATCCCGCACGTCGAGATCATTCGCATCGGCACGCGGGTGCCGGTGGTGCTGCCCATGCGCATCGACGACGAGCTGTGCGCGATGCTGCGGAAGTACCACCCGCTTTACATCAACACGCACTTCAATCACCCGAAAGAGCTGACGCCGCTGGCGCGCACCGGCTGCGAGCGGCTGGCCGACGCCGGTATCCCGCTCGGCAACCAGACGGTGCTGCTGCGGGGGGTGAACTCGTCGTCGCGCGTGATCCGCAAGCTGTTCACCGAATTGCTGAAGGTCCGCGTGCGTCCCTACTACCTGTTCCAGGGCGACGTCGCCGCCGGCACCTCGCACCTGCGCACGTCGGTCGAGACGGGCATCGAGATCATGCAGAACCTCCGCGGCTGGATCTCGGGGCTGGCCATCCCCCACCTGGTGATCGACACGCCGGGCGGCATGGGCAAGGTCAGCATCGGCCCCGACTACGTGGTCGCCCGCGGCGCCGACAAGTGGACGTTGCGCAACTACGAAGGCCGCCTGGTCGACTATCCGCAGCCGAAGGACACCGACGCCACCTGCGCCTACGACGAAGTCTATTTCCGGGACGCCGCCACCTAGCCCCCGCCCTGGCGAACCTCGCCCGCGGTCTACCGTTCTATCAGGAGAGCGTCACGCCGAGCGATCGGCAGATCCTGCGCACGGCACGGTCCGACGAGTGGAGGATTGCTCCCGACTTGGCGGCGGTAAGAACAATCTGGGTATCCGCCCATCCGATTCCAGAGCCAGCAAGTGTCGCGCGGTGACGCTCGATGAAGGTTCGGGTCTCGGCGGCCGCCGGACTGGGAAGTCGCGGCAGCGCAAGCAGGTCGCGCGAGAAGGTCCTGGGCATCCCCGAGCCGAGCATCAGTTCCCCGATCACGACGTCACAGGTGTGTACGCGCTGCTGGAGCAGGAACGCGACCAGACGCGAATCGCTCTTCCTCAGGTGGCTGATCCAAGCATTCGTGTCGACCAGGATCACCGGCGCGCCCAGGCCGAGCGTTTGGGGGCTCGCGCGGTCCTCCCCGTTCCACCGGCGTTGGCCAGTCGAATCGCGGCGTCGCGAGCCAAGAGCGCACGCAGCCCCTGCTCGATCAAGGCGGTCTTCGTCACGCCAGGATGGGCACCGACCACCTCCGCCAGCAGCTCTTCATTCACGTTCAGCGTCATACGCACAGTATGCATCCGTACAGTGTACGGAGATGTATCGAGGTCGGCAATGCAACGCCGCCAGCGACTGTCAGGTCCCCAACGTGCGCTCCTGCGAGCCTACGCTTCGATGCCTGCGCTCGGGCAGAACGGAGCCAGTGAACAATTTCCGCAGTCCGGCTTGCGGGCGAAGCAGACCCTTCGCCCGTGCCAGATCAGCTGGTGAGAGAAGCGGATCCAGCGCTCGTGCGGGATCACCTTCATCAGGTCCTGCTCGATGTCCTTCACGTCGATGTTGCGGGTCAGCCCCAGGCGCATCGCCAGGCGCTGCACGTGGGTGTCGACGACGATGCCCTCGGCGAGTCCGAAGGCGGTGCCCAGCACCACGCTGGCTGTCTTGCGCGCGACGCCGGGCAGCTTGATCAGGTGCGCCAGCGTTTGCGGGATCTCGCCACGGTGATCGTCCAGCAGCGCCTGCGCGGTCGCCTTCAGGTTCTTCGCCTTCTGCCGGAAGAAGCCGGTCGTCCGGATCAGCTCTTCCAGCTCGGGCAGCGCCGCCTGGGACATGGCCCGGGCGTCGGGGAAGCGGCGGAACAAGGCCGGCGTCACCTTGTTCACCCGCTCGTCCGTGCACTGGGCGGAGAGAATGGTCGCGCACAGCAACTGGAAGGGCGTGTCCCGATCCAGCTCGCAGTCGACGTCGGGGTACAGGTCTTCCAGTCCGTCCAGGATCGAGCGGACCCGCTCGGGCGGCGGTGGCCATTTGCCCCGGGCTGGCTTCCGTGTCGCCTTGGTGATGACCACCAGCTTCTTCAACAGGCGCGGCGACTTCAGCGCCTTCTTCGGGGAGACCACGGCCATGGCGGCGCTTATAGCATCGGACGTGGAGCTGTCCGGCGGGGACGACCGCAAACCTCACCGCTGTGACGCGTCGGCGATGCACTGGCGACGAACGCGTACGCATGGACAGTCGCGACCGGGCCTGGGAGGATCCCTCGTCGTGGAGTCCGACCGGGACCGGGAGTCGGAGGTCAGGGTTCTTCGAGAGCGCGTGGCGCAGCTCGAGAGCGCGATGTCTGCGCGGACCGATCCCGTCCTGCTGTCATTGCTCGAGAACTCCGCCTCCTTCCTCAGCGTCATCACGCCGGAGGGTCGGATCATGGCCACGGGCCGCGAGTCCGAGGCGTTCGGGTCCGTCGTCGGCCGCAGCGTTCTCGAATTCACACCCGAGGCGTCGCACGAGGTGCTGCTGAACGCGCTGGCGAAGTTGCGCGAGACGCGGCAGCCGGTCACGTACGAGGCGGGCGGTTACGGCGAGAACGGGGAGCCCGACCACGTCTATCAGGTGCGCGCGGTCCCCGTGATCGCCGACGGGGTGCTGCGGGCGATCGTGATGGTGCCGACCGACATCACCGATCGCGTGCGGCTCGAGCGTTCGCTGCGTGAGAGCAACGACACCCTGCGCATGGCCATGTCCGCCACGGGGATGGGGTTCTGGCGATGGGAGATCGCCAACGACCGTCTGGAGTGGGACCAGCGCCTGCGCGACATCTTCGGCGTCGATCACACGCCGGCCGACTACGGGGAGTACCGCAGCCTGATCCACCCCGACGATCGCGCGGCGGTCGAAGGCGCCGTACGCCAGGCGATGGAGCAAGGGATCTATCCGACGATCGAGCATCGCATCCTGCGCGGAAACGACGGCGCCGAGCGCTGGGTGCTGGCCGTGGCGACGGTGAAGCGCGGCGATGACGGGAGGCCTGCGCAGCTGCTGGGCGGCGGGCTGGACATCACGGATCGCCGGCAGCTGGCGCGGCAAATGGAGCTGGCCGAGCGTGTGCAGGCGGTGGGCCAGCTGGCGGCCGGCATCGCGCACAACTTCAACAACCTGCTGGCGGTGATCATCCCGACGCTGTCGATGGCCGTCGATCATCCGACGCCCGATGACCCCACCACCTTGAAGATGGGGCTGACGGCGGCGCTGCAGGCGCGTGATCTGGTGAAGAGCATGTTCGCGCTGACGGCGGCGCCCGATCCGCGGGCGCGCGGCAGCTCGGACGCGGGGGAGGTGGTGAAGCGGACCGTGGCCATGGCGCGCGCCGCGTTCCCGCGCGAGATTGCCCTGGCGTGCAGCGTCGAACCGGCGCCCGCGCCGGTCAGCATGCCGGGCAGCAACCTGGAGCAGGTCGTGCTGAACCTGCTGACCAACGCGCGCGACGCCATCCAGGAGCACCCGGGCGCCGGGGCCGAGATTCGCGTGACCGTCGGTTACCAGAAGGGCAACGGCAGGGATCTGGCCCGGATCACCGTCGTGGACAGCGGCGCCGGCATGACGGACGAGACCCGCCGCCGCATCTTCGAGCCGTTCTTCACCACCAAGCCCCGGGAGCGGGGGACGGGGCTGGGACTGGCGACCGTCGCGGCGCGCGTACGCAATGCCGGTGGCACGGTCACCTGCCACAGTCAGCGCGGCGTGGGGACGACGTTCACCATCGAGCTGCCGCTGCGGCCGATCTCGGGGTTGCACGCGGCGCCCGAGACGGCGCCCGTGCCGGAGCGCATGTCGGGCCGGATCCTGGTGGTCGACGACGAGGACATGGTGCGCGGGATGTTGAGGCGGGTGTTCGAGAGCGCCGGCCTGGAGGTGTACGAAGCGCCGAGCGCCGCGGCGGCTCGCGCCGTGCTGGAGCGTCAGCAGGTCGACCTGATCTTCCTGGACCATTCGATGCCCGAGGAGTCCGGCCTGGCGGCGTTGCCCTCGCTGCGCGCGCGCTCGCGGGCGCCGGTGGTGCTGTTCACCGGGCACGCCCCGGCGGTGCCGGGTGACGTGGCGGCGCTGCTGCGGAAGCCGGCCAGCCCCGAGGAGATGCTGCGCGCCGTGCACGAGCTGCTGCCCCCGGCGCCTTCGCTGAACGGCTGACGCCCGGGTGCCCTGGCGGCGCGGCGGCGTTATAACCACGACAGGGCCGGCCTGGCCGCCCCGGACGACATGGACGAGACCCCCGAAGAGCTGGAGAAGATTCGCGCCGAGGCCGAGGCCATCGACGTGCACCAGTACCAGAAGCGATTCCGGGCCCTGAAGGCGATCGGTATGGGCGCCGCGGCGGCGGGGCTGGTGTGGCTGGTCATGATCATGCTCGACAGCCGCCGCAACCCCTGCGACCGCGTCCGCGATCACTTCTGCAAGCAGGAAGGCGCCGCCGGGATCAACTGCCGCATGTACCAAAACATCCAGAAGGAGTCCGTCGACGACGACAACCCCAAGATGCGCCAGAGCATCCGCGCCCAGTGCCTGACGAAGATCGAGCGCATGAAAGAAGAAGACGGCATCGTGGTCCGCTGAGCGCGTTCCGACCGCCAGCGTCGGTACCGGCAGGGCGGACGAGGCTCAATCCTTGAAGATCTTGCCCGGGTTCAGCAGGCCGGCCGGGTCCCACAGCTTCTTCAGCCGCTTCTGCCAGTCGATCACCTCGGCCGACTGTTCCCAGGCCATGTACTTGGCCTTCGCGATGCCGATGCCGTGCTCGCCCGACAGTGTGCCGCCCAGATCCAGCGTGGCGCGGAACAGGTCGCCCAGGGCGTCTTCGATGCGCCGGGCGACGTCAGCATCGCTTGGGTCTTCGTCGCTGAGCACGTTCACGTGCAGGTTGCCGTCGCCGGCGTGACCGAACGTGGCCGTGGGCAGGCGGTAGCGGCCAGAGATGGCGTCCAGGCGGCGGAGCAGCTCGGCGATGGAGCCGGTGGGCACGACGACGTCCTCGGACTGCTTGAAGCGGTGGGCTTCGCGCAGCGAGGACGAGCAGAGCCGGCGCGTCTGCCACAGGCGCTCGCGGTCGGCCTCGTCGCGCGCCACGATCACCTCCTTGGCGCCCACGTCCTCGCACAGGCTCCCGCAGCGCAGGATGGCCGGCTCCAGCGTGTCGGCCTCGCCGTCCAGCTCCAGCAGCACGATGGCGCCCGCGTCCGCCGGAAAGGTGAACGGCGCCTTCGCGCGCACGTGATCGATCGAGGACCGGTCCATCAATTCGAGCGCGCGCGGTCGGAAGCCGCGGCGGATGATGTTGCTGACGGCGCGTCCGGCGGTGACCGCGTCGGGCATGACCGCGATCAGCGCCGCGGCCGATTCGGGCTTGCCCACCAGGCGCAGCGTGAGCTCGCTGGTGACGCCGAACGTCCCCTCGCTGCCCACGAACAGCGCCGTCAGGTCGTACCCGGTCACCCCCTTGGGCGTCTTGCGCCCCAGCTTCAGCGTCTCGCCCCCCATCAGCGTGACCGTCATGCCCAGCGTCCAGTCCCGTGTCACGCCGTACTTGAAGGCGCGCGGCCCGCCCGCGTTCTCGGCCACGTTCCCCCCCAGCGAGCAGAACGCCAGGCTGGCCGGGTCGGGCGGATAGAACAACCCCTGCGCCTCGACGGCGGCCTGCAGATCCCCGTTGATGACCCCGGGCTCGACAATGGCGATGCGGTCGTCGGGATCGATGTGCTTGATGGCGACCATGGCCTCCGTCGACAGCACCAGCCCCCCGCGCACCGGCAGCGCCCCGCCTGTCATCCCGCTGCCAGCGCCCCGCGGCGTGACGGGGATCTTGTGCTCGCCGGCCAGCCGTAGCACCAGCTCGATCTCCTCGCGCGACCGCGCCAGCACCGCCGCGTCGGGCGGAAACCGCCCCAGGCGCGACTCGTCGGTCGCGTAGACGTCCAGGGCCGCCTCGTCGCGCAGCACGCGCCCGGGTCCCAGCTCGCGCGCCATCAACTCGTAAACGTCCACGGTCGAAGACTAGCGCACGCCGGGGATTCCCACGGCGCGCAGCCATGGGGACATCAGATTCCTGAGGGCGGCGCCCCGGCGACGGCCCAGCCATCGCGGACGGCCCCCCTTCTCCCGCCGGTCTGGCCAGGGCATGTGAGATGCTTCCGCCCTGCACCATGAAGAGAGCAACGGTCGCGGTGACGTTCTCCATGTGCGCCTGTCTGGCGGCGTGCGGTTCGTCCGGTTCACAGAGGCCCGGAACGGGCGGCATGAGCGGGACCGGGGGCGACGCCGGTCACGCGAGCGGCGGCGCGCCGGGGAACGGCGGCCATGGCAGCGGCGGCGCAGGGACAGGGGGCAGCGCCGCCGGCGGTAACGCCAGCGCCGGCATGTCCGGTCAGGCAGGCCAGCAAGGAAGCGGCGGGGCGGCCGGTAGCGGCGCCGCAGGTGGCAGCGCCAGCGGTCATGGGGGCAGCGGCGCCACCGCAGGCGCGACCGCGACCGGCGGAATCATGGGCAGTGGCGGCGCTGCGGGGGCAGCGGGAGGCGGTTCCGGTCAAGGCGGGGCGGGCGGGACGTCGCCTTGCCAGGCGGTGCTGGCGCTGGACCGCTCGTGCCAGACCGCCTCGGACTGCTTCGCGGCCGTCCACCAGACGAACTGCTGTGGCCAGCGCACCTATCGAGGGATTCGCACCTCCGCGCAGGCGGCCTACGCGGCCCTCGAACCGCAATGCGAGCAGACCTACCCGGCCTGCGGCTGCGCCGCGTTCGGACCCACGACGGACGACGGATCGACGTTGAAGTACGACGGCACGCCGAGCGTGGCTTGCGTGCAGGGTGTCTGCACGACTTACCTCAGCGAATGTGGGGCCCCCTGCGCCAGCGGGACAACCTGCTTCTCCTGCCCGACTCACACCACGACGTACGGCGCTTGCACCACGATGTGCACGGGCAACGACGCTTGCCACGATCCGGCGCTGCCCCTGTGCCAGTCCGGGCCCGGCGGCAACACGCAGGGCACGTTCTGTACGGCGAGCGACGTCGCGTGCGGGACAAGGTAGGTCACGTGTTGTCGAGGTCCCAGCCGATGCGCAGGCGGCGCGCGTGCCAGTCCTCGTCCATCAGCATGAAGTAGGCGAACAGGCCGTACTTGTACTTGGCGATGGGCGTGGTGGGGTTCCAGGGCTCGGCCCAGTCGGTGGCGTAGGACAGCTGGCCCAGGTAGAGGCCATCGGCGATCTGCACGATCTCGTCGATGCAGTAGCGGTCCGGGATCGGGTTCTTCAGCGCCTTCCAGCGGTAGTTGAACTGGAAGACCTGCTTGCCGCCGTTCTCGGGGTGGACGCTGGGCGCGCGCTTGCTCAGGAAGAAGAAGGTCTTCGCGTCAAACCCCCAGCGCCGCTTCTCCTCGGGCGTCGCGTCCTCCATCGGCGCGCCGAAGAGCCGGGCCAGGCTACGGATGACCCGCTCGCGCGGCGTGCGCCACACCACCGTGTTCGCGCTCCAGCAGACGCTGTCCGCCGGCGCCGGCTCCTGGCCGTCGGTCAGCTGGGCCAGCTTCTCCTTGCTGATCGGCTCGAAGATCTTTCCCGTCCAGGGCGAGAAGCGGCGCAGCGCCTCCCAGGCCACGTCCAGCCCGTTCAGGCGCAGCGCCTCCAGCGGCCCGCCCACCCGCCACGAGATCAGCGCCCCGCGAAAGAAGCCCTCCACGCGCGCAGGGCCGATGCCCGCGTTGAACAGCGCGCGCAGCTTGTCGTACACCGGCGACTCCGAATCCAGATCGTGCCGGGTGGTGTCCGAGTAAGCCTTCATCAGATCGATCACTGTCTCGTAATGGGTCAGGTCCTGCTTGACCGCCGCCAGCTGCGCCGCATCGACGTTGCCATCGCCTGCCGGGGCCAGCGTCAGCGTGGCCAGCTTCGCGGTCAGCCTGGGGTCGGGCTGCGCCGGTCCGCCCACGATGCGCGTGTCGATGTCGGCGTCGGGTACCTTCAACCAGGGGAACAGCCGCTGCGCCTCCTCATCCCACTGCGGGCGCAGCAGCAGGAAGTACCCGAAGTGCTGGTAGCGATAGTGCGCGTCCGGCGCCGCCGGGTCGTACGTCTCGCCCAGGTGGTCCGTGGCGAACAGCACCTGGCCCAGGTACAGGCCGTCGGCGATCTGCACCAGCTCGTCGATCAGGTAGTGCAGCGGCCATTGATTGCCGAAGCCGTGATAGCGGTAGTTCAGGCGGAACACCTCGCGCGGCGTCCCGGAATACACCGAGGGGGCCCGATGGCCCGCGAAGTGACCGCCATTGCGGTCATAGCCGAAGTGCAGCCGCTCGGCCTCGCTGGCCTGCTTCAGCCCCCACAGGAACGTCAGCACCCCGGTCAGCCCGACGTTCAGCAGCTGCTTCGGCACGACGCTGAAGTGGTTGATGCCGCGAAAGACCGGGACCTCTGCCGCTACGGAGTCGCCCACCACCCCGCGTCTGTCGACGGCCGTCATGGGCGTCATCGACTTGCCGATCCATGGCGTGGCATCGCCGATCACCGTGCCCCAGACGTAGCCCATGAAGTTGCCGATGGCGGCGGCCGCGCCCTTCAGATCGCCCGTGCGCAGGCCCGGGGCGATGCCGTAGTGGTGCCCGGGCATCTGGTCGGGTGTGGCGCCCAGCTCGAACAGCCGCGCCATCTTGCGGAACGGCAGCGCGTCGTTGTCGACGTTGTCGCGCAGCTGGGCCATCCAGTCCTTGAACATCTCCAGCACCGACGCCTTGCCGGCCAGATCGTCGCGGATCTGCTTGGCCAGGTCGTCGTCCAGCGTGGGGGGCAGGCAGGTCAGGGTGGCCAGCGCGTCGCGCGAGATCGGCTTCAGCGGATCGCCGTCCACCGTGGTCAGGCCCGCCTTGGCGATGACCTCGGGCGACAGCGACACCTGCATCTCTTCCCGCGGCGACGCGTGCTTGTGGGGGCTGGCCTTCGTGTTCATCAGCTCCTGGCCGGCCAGCGTCTTCACGCGCAGGTAGAGATCCGGCTTCCGGTCGAACGGGCTGCTGAACCGCGACTCGTCGTAGACGATGCGAAAGTCGCCCGTGACCGTCGACAGGACTTCCCCCAGGTAATCGTCGAAGACCAGATCCTTGTCGTAGGCGGCGACAACCACGCCTGGAACCCCTTTGCCGGACTGCGCCTCGACGACTCGACCCAGGATCTCGTAGTTCATGTTCGTCTCCTGTTCGCTACAACGACCGTTCGGCCAATCCTTCCGCGAGAAGGCCGTCGGGACGAGGTGGACGTTCGCGGCCAGGGAAGAATCGGGACGCGAATGCGTTCTTGTCTCGGGTAGGTCGCTCGACCGTTCGACCTCACCCAGGTGACGCCAACCGCGACCGCCACGGAGGAAGTATGGACAAGCTGACCGGTCCGGCGGCCATCGCCGGCTGGGAGTACAAGGTGATCAAGGTGGGGCCGTCGACCGCGCCACGCGCGGAGGACGTGCTGAACGAGCTGGGGGTCGCGGGGTGGGAGCTGATCGTCTTTCAACCAGCCGGTGAGCGGGCCTATCCAGGCGAGGGTGCGTATGTCTTGAAGCGACCTCGCGCCGCCGGGGGCCGGTCATGAACGGCGACGCGCCCTGGAGCGCGTACATGGCGCTGGATGGCCCACATCTGGACGGGCTGATCGGCAGCGCCGGGGTGCTGCGCTTCGACTGGCCCGAGAAGAAGTTCTACATCAATCACTTCCAGGGGATCAGCGCCGCCCACAACGTCTCGATCGGTCCGGGCGGTCGCCTGGCGCTGCTGGGGAACTTCAGCCAGCAGATCGTGGTGCTGGACATCGCCAACCCCGACGACATCCGCATCGCGCGGCGGCAATCCACCATGTACTTCCAGCAGAGCGCGTACCGCCTGCGCTCGAATACGCACCACCTGTGGGAGCCGGATGGCCAGCACTTCATCGGCGCCATCGGCGATTCGATCTATCGTTTCGACGTCGATGATCTGAAGGGCCCCGTGTGCCTGGGCCCCCACCGGCTGGAGAACGCGCACGAGCTGCGGTGGGACGCCAGCCGCCGCTACATCCTGATTGGCGATCTGGGACCCGAGCGCTACGACGTGCGGCAGGTGTGCGTGTTCGATCTGCAGCACCCCGATCCCGAGCAGCGGTCGCGCATCATCCGCACGCAGAACAACGTCTGGCACAACTGCGTTCATCCGACCAAGCCGCTCGGCTACGCCTTCACCTACTCGTTCATCACCGACAGCGAGGATTACATCAACTGGTCACCCGCCTATGTGCGCGAGTACATCTACGAGATCGATCTGCCCACCGCGACGATCGTGCGCAACTGGAGCTGCGGGGCCGAGTTCCCCATTCATCTGAACTCGGACGTCGAGGCGACCGCCGACGATCACCTGTACGTGGCCAGCGGCGGCGGTCACGCGGTGGTCGACATCCCGCTGGACGACTTCGCGGGCAGCCGGGTCACGCTGGCGGTGCCGTCGGCGTTCAGCCGGTTCATGCAGCTGCCGAAGCGCCGGCGCAACCTGCTGGGCGCGCTGAGCCGCAAGTCACCGACGACGTCCATGCACTACATGCTGCAGACGGCCCAGGTGACCGACTGGCGCCTGGCCGACGGCGTGTACGCGACGCGCGTGTCGCCGGACGGCAAGTACGTGATGGTGGGCCACCGCGGCTACAACTACATCGCGGTCTTCGAGCGGGCGACGATGAGGAAGGTCTACGGTCACGTGCTGCCGTTCCGGCACGACGACTTCAGCCGCAGCCCGTTCTATTCGCTGGGCCGTCGCGGCTACCACCTGGGCATCCACCACAGCGAGGTCGTGGCCCGCTGATGACGACAGGCCACAGAGAATGAAAGCCAGCTACGACGCCGTCGTCATCGGATCCGGGTTCGGCGGCGCCGTCACCGCTTTCCGTCTGGCCCAGGCCGGGCGCAGCGTGGCCATCCTGGAGCAGGGACGGCGCTGGCAGAAGGAGGAATTCCCCCGTACCGTCGGCCAGACCAGCCAGGTGGCGTTCTGGCAGGGCGCGGCCAGCGGATTTCTCGAGTACCGCGCCTTCCGGAACATCGACGTCATCCAGGGCGTCGGCGTGGGGGGTGGGTCGCTGCACTACTTCAACGTGAACCTGCGGGCTCCCGCCCGGGTCGTCGATCGCTGGCCGGCGCCGCTGACGCGCGCCCAGCTGGATCCGTACTACGCGCTTGCCGAGGCGAACCTGGAGTCGCGGGCGCTGGCCCCGCCGGCGCTGCGCGTGCTGCCGCCACGCACGCAGGCGTTCATGTCGGCGGCGCAAGCCAGCGGCGGAAAGCCCCTGCTGGCGCCCATCGCCGTCTACACCGGCCCGGACCGCACCAATGCCGGCGGCGTGGCCCAATCCGCGTGCGTCTACTGCGGCAACTGCATGCTGGGCTGTCACGTCCACGCCAAGAACTCGCTGGACATCACGTACATCGCCGCGGCCGAGCGGCGCTACGGGGTCGAGGTTCACCCGTCGCACAAGGTGGAAGCGATCCGGCCCGCCACCGAGAAGGGCGCCGGCTATCACGTCGACTTCCAGGTCCTGGGGGCGGACCGCCAGGCGACCGGCGAGCGCGGCACGGTGTACGCGCGGCAGGTCATCGTGGCCGCCGGAACGCTCGGCTCCACCGAGCTGCTGCTGCGCTGCCGCGACCAGCTCCACACGCTGCCGCGGCTGAGCCCCGCCCTCGGCACGCGCTTCTCCGGCAACGGCGACATGCTGTTCGCGGGCGCGTGGCGGACACGGGCGCCCATCGATCCTGCGCAGGGGCCCAGCATCACGGCCGTCGTCGACTGTTCGACCGACGAGCACGCCATTCACGTCGAGGATCTGGGCTTCCCCGATCCGATGTTCTGGATGCTGGAAGGGCTGCTGCCCCCGGGGCCGGGGGGGCTGCGTCGCGGCCTGCGCCTGGTGTGGCGATATCTGGCGCGCTCGCTGGGCCTGGCCGGCTACACCAGCGGGGTGACCGAACGGCTGGGCGAGTTCCTGGGTGGGGCGCGCGCCAATCACTTCTTGCCGTACCTGGGAATGGGCACCGACGCCGGTGATGGCAGGCTGCGCCTGCGCGACGGCGACCTGGACGTCGTCTGGAGTCACCGCAACAGCCGGCGCATGTTCAGCCAGATGGAGGACGCCATGCGCCGCATCTCGGCCCAGACCGGGGGCGAGTACGTCACCAGCTTCCTGTGGCGCTGGCCCTCGCGAAAGCTGCTGACCGCTCACCCGCTGGGGGGCGCCGTGATCGGCGCCGACGAGCGGCAGGGCGTGGTCAACCACGCCGGTGAGGTCTGGAACTACCCCGGCTTGTACGTCACCGACGGCGCCTCGATCCCTTCGGCGCTGTCGGTGAATCCGTCGCTGACCATCGCCGCCGTGGCCGAGCGCGCCGCCGCCTGGATGCTGTACGGCCGCGAGCGAACGGCGTCGGACCCGGCCTGACGCCCCCGCCGGACCGCTTCCCCGTGCGACAGGTCGGGTTTGTTACCCGGCTTTCTTTTTTCGCACCGGGCCGGTCCTCTGCTTGATTTCGGTTCGGCGCAAGGCGAGAGTCCGTCGCCCGACCCTCTGCCGCGACCCCCAGGGAGACGAACCATGCCGCCAGAACAAGGTTCCGCGAACTTCAGATTCATCATCCTGATCACGCTCGTCGCCACGATCGGAGGCTTCCTCTTCGGTTACGACAGCGGTGTCATCAACGGAACCGTCGACGGCCTGAAGACGGCCTTTCACTCCGACAGCGCCGGCACCGGCTTCAACGTCGCCAGCATCCTCCTCGGCTGCGCGGCCGGCGCCTTCATGGCCGGCTGGCTGGCCGACAAGCTGGGCCGCCGGACCATCCTGCTGATCGCGGCCGTCTGCTTCACGCTCAGCGCGCTGGGCGCCGGGGCGGCGCAGAACTCGCTGCAATTCGTGCTGGTGCGCGTCCTGGGCGGCCTGGCGGTCGGTGCGGCCAGCGTGCTGGCCCCCGCCTACATCAGCGAGGTGACGCCGGCCAAGTACCGCGGCGCCCTGTCATCCATCCAGCAGATCGCCATCATCGGCGGCCTTTTCACGTCGTTCCTCAGCAACTACGTGCTGGCGCGCGTGGCCGGCGGGTCGACCCACGTGCTGGCCGCCGGCTTCGAGGCGTGGCGCTGGATGTTCTGGGTGATGGCGGTGCCGTCCTCGGCGTTCTTCTTCTCGCTGCTGCTGATCCCCGAGAGCCCCCGCTTCCTGGTGGCCCGGGGCAAGCGAGAGAAGGCGGTGGCGGTGTTGACCCGCCTGATGGGGAGCGCGACCGCGGCCCAGGCGAAGTTCGACGAGATCGCGGCCTCGCTGGCCGCCGCGCACCACGCCCCCAAGCTGTCCGACGTGCTGGCGCCGAAGACCATCTTCCGCCCCATCGTGTGGGTGGGCATCGGCCTGGCCAGCTTCCAGCAACTGGTCGGCATCAACATCGTCTTCTACTACGGCGCGGTCATGTGGCAGTCCGCTGGCTTCAAGGAGAGCGACGCGCTGCTGATCAACGTGCTGAACGGCGCCGCCAGCATCGTGGCCTGCTTCATCGCCACCGCCCTGGTCGATCGCGTGGGCCGCAAGCCGCTGCTGCTGGTCGGGTCGATCGGCATGGCCCTGACGCTGGGGATCCTGGCCGTCATCTTCTCGACGGCGGGCACCGTCAACGGCACGCTGACCCTGACCGGCGCGCAGGGCCCGATCGCGCTGGTCTCCGCGGTGCTGTACTCGATGCTGTTCAACACCTCGTGGGGGCCGGTCATGTGGATCATGCTCGGCGAGATGTTCCCCAACCAGCTCCGCGGCTCGGGCCTGGCGGTCAGCGGCCTGGCGCAGTGGATGGCGAACTTCGGCATCACCATGACCTTCCCCCTGATGCTGACGGGCATCGGCCTGGGCGGCGCCTACGGCTTCTACACGCTGTGCGCCCTCATCTCGATCGTCTTCATCATAAAGTTCGTCCAGGAGACGAAGGGCAAGGAGCTGGAGGAGATGGAAGGCTGAGACATCTACGAGGGTGACGGCTGTCACCGGGATCTTCACGTGGGGACAGCCGAATCCCGGTGCTTTCGTGTTACCGTTTCGCCCCATGCGTGAGGGGCGATGGAAACACGGGGTGGTTTTCGTTTGTGCCGCCCTGCTCGTGCAAGGTCTTTTCGGGTCGGCGACGCGGGCGGCCGACCTGCCCCCGTGGTTCGCCGAGATGCCGACCGTCAATGCGGTTCGCGCCGCCGTCAAGGGACGCGATCCCGCTGACACCACGGCCCAGTTCGACGCCACGTTGCAGTCTTTGATCGACTACCTGCTGTTGCGTGGCACTGGAAGTTTCGGCGGCGGCTTCGGCCCGAAATCTCCCCCGGAGATGGTGGCGCTGCAGCGGGAGTACCTTCGTGCGCGCACGCCAGTGAAGCCCGCCCGCTCCACCTGGGGGGACTGGACGATGTACTTGACGCCCGAGGCGCGGCAGTACGTGTTCAGCGAGAGCTTTCGGCTAGCCGCGCTGGCGAAGTTCCTGCCGCCGGCGTCGATCCAGGCGTTTCGGAACGAGCACTACTATCGCCCCATGCTCGAGACGTACCAGAACTTCGCCAAGGGCGCCGCGGACGAGCGTGAGTACGAGGTCCAGCAAGCGCGGGAGAAGGCTGCCCTCGCCGCTTCTCGACAGGGCGCGGCCAGCGATCTCCAGGCGGCTGCGCGCGACCGCGTGGACATGAAGGTGTTCGATCTGAGGCTGGGCGCTCCGCTGAATCTGCGGCCCTGTTCGGGCGGAGATGAAATTGCGTTTGGGCAGACCAGCGACGGTGATCTGGAGAGTGGAAACGTCGAGCCGTCGGGGACGGAGGTCTGCGCGCCGCAAGGCACCGTCGCCCAGATCAGGCTTGCCCAGGCGCGCGCCATCGCGTCCGATCTTCACGGGGGAACGCTCCTGATGGCCCAGCTGCCCAGCAGCCGGTGCCCTGATTGGGTTCGTGCGGGTGCGGTGCGATGCGAAGTGCAGGTGGTGGTGAAGGACGGCCTTCTCGTCGCGGTCGGCTTCGCCACGGGCGGTGAAAAGTGGCAGAAGACCATCGAATCGAACCTCATCGCGAAGTATGGCGACAGGAAACTCGACAAGAGCCGCGTGGCGCAGTGCAAGCGCCGCAGCCTGGGACTGGTGACCCAGGAGCTGCCCCTGCGGGAATGGGACCTTTCCAGCCTGCACGTCCGCTACAACCCGCTCGGCTCCTGCGCCACCGACAACAGCTCGGGCAGCGGCTGGGTTCAGGTCGAGCTGGCCAGCTATCGGCAGCTGTCACATCAGGTGCGCGAAGAGCAGCGCGCCGCTGAACCGAAGATGTGATCGCATCTCTTCGATCCGAGGAGGGTCGGGCGCGGGCCCCTAACTAGAACGTGCAGCCGACCCGGCTGGCTGAGATGGCGATGTCGTCGAACCAGCTGGTGATACTGCCCGCCGGGTAGCCCTCGCCGAAGGCGAAGTTCGTGATGGCCGGCTTCCAGCCCGGCATGTCGCGCATCCAGCGATCGTCGATGCCGCTGGTGGCCGTTCCGTCCAGCAGCATCTGCATCGACTCGGTGCCGTCCATCCAGGCGTGCATTGCGGGCGCGTTGCCGTCAATCTCGAACTCGAAGCAGTGCCACTCGTTCGCAGGCGGCTTCAGGCTCATGGCGGCGGCATTGTAGTCGGGCAGGATCGTGTCGTTAGTGCTGTAATTCCAGATCATGCCGCCGTTCTGGGCGCCAATGCGCAGTTCACCCATATTCGTCTCGTCTTCGAACATCATGTAGGTGACGTGGTCGGGTTGCTGGACCATGTCGAACTTCATGTTCACGCGAAGGTAGAAGTGCAGCGGCACCGTGGAGAACAGGCCCGACGCCGCGGCGACCTTGATGTAGCCGCCGCTGACCTTCACCGCCTTCCCCGAACCGTGCGCACCGCCGCTGACGATCTCGGCCTTGCCAGCGGACGGGTCCTGGGTGGTGTCGATGACCCATTTCGCCGCGTCCAGCGCCGTCCCACTCTCGAAGTCGTCGCAGATGATGCAACCCGCGCCGGACGAGCCGCCGCCCGCCATCGCGCCGCCGCTGCCCGACGATCCCGCGCCCCCGGACACGCCGCCGCTGCCCGACTTGCCCCCGCCGGCCGTGGCGCCCCCGCTGGCGGTTACTCCACCCGAGCCGGTCGTCCCACCCGAACCCGAGACGCCGCCCGTGCCGCTGGCGCCGCCGGAGGCCGTACCGCTCCCCCCACTCGCGCTGCTGCCGCCCGTGGCGGTCGCGCCGCCGCTGCCCTTGTTGCCGCCCGTCGCGGTCGCGCCGCCGCTGGCGGAAGTGCCGCCCGAACTGGTGGTCCCGCCGCTGCCGACCTTCCCCCCGCTGCCCGATGACCCACCACTGGCCGACGACCCGCCCGACGATGATCCGCCCGTCGCGCTGGCCCCCCCCGAGCCGCCACCGCTGGCACCCCCGGAGCCACAAGCCACGAGCCCAAACATGCAAACCGCCGACAGCGAACCGAAGGCAGCACCACGAGAAAACCGAATCAAAGACATGCTGGGATCACCCCGACAACAGTGTTTTCGAGAAACGATCTCGCGCGGACCAGCGCATCGGCATCCGCCAGGCCGACCGTCCCCGAGGCGCCAATCTCACCGCCAGCTAGCGCTCGCCTCACGTCAGCCCGAACGCCGGAGCGCGCAACTGCGCGCGGGTTCCTCTCGCGTCGGGGGCGGACGAGCTTCGCTCGACCGACCCCATCGCGGGAGGGTCTGGGAACCCGTTCAGGGTTCCCACTACAACGACGAAAGGCCCGGCTTCGCCGGGCCGGCCCACTACCCGGACGGGGGGCTCGTGGGGGGATACCATCCCCCCACGCTCCGTGGGGGGGCACGTAGGGGGGGACGAAGTCCCCCCTGCGGGTTTTACACGCTGAAGGAGCTGCCGCAGCCGCAGGTCGACTTCACGTTCGGGTTGATGAACTTGAAACCCGCGCCGTGCAGACCCTCGACGTAGTCGACCTCGGTGCCGACCAGGTACATCAGGCTCATCTGATCGCAGATCAGCTTCACGCCCTTGACGTCGAAGCTGCG
>Ga0070679_100000877_pt1 | contig 26139 bp, 25 predicted proteins | sample KBSC63BmetaG_FD_65652 | JGI IMG/M metagenome (GOLD analysis project Ga0070679, IMG submission 65652) | Corn rhizosphere microbial communities from Kellogg Biological Station, Michigan, USA - KBS C6-3B metaG | ecosystem: Host-associated > Plants > Roots > Rhizosphere | place: USA: Michigan... | reverse complement strand
TCGGTTCCGCGGCGGAAGGCGGAAATCCGCTTACCGTTGGTGATCGCGCGCTCGAGAAGGTCGTACTGCTTGTGCGTCCACTGCGCCACTCGGAACTCCTTACGCTTCAGCACACCATTGATGAACGACGCGAGCGAGCACCGATTTCGCGCGCTCGATGTCTTCTATCGGTACGAACTCTTCGGCGGCATGCGCAAGGGCGATATCGCCGGGTCCAAAACAAACCGTGGGAATGCCCGCTTCATTGAGAAGAGCCGCGTCGGTCCATGCAGAAAGCCCTTCGATTCTAAGCGGAACTCGTTCATGCCTGATTGCATCGGCGAGCCGCTTCACCACCGGCGCATCGACCGGAACATCGCTGGGAAGCTGCGCCGTCCTCAATGTAACGCGCGCCTCGAAATTGGGGCGACGCCCCTGTATTCGCGCACACGCGTCAGTGATCTCGAGAAGCGCCTTCTCGACCGACTCGCCGGGAATCGTCCGCCTCTCGATTGTCAGGTTGCAGCGCTCAGGATAGGTGGACATCCCAACGCCCCCTTCGATCGTGGAGGCATGGAGTGAGCCGCGGCCGAGAAGCGGATGGATAGGTCCTGCCGAACGCGTCTGCTCGAGGATGTCGAGCTCGGCGAGCAATAAGGCGGCGTGCATTATGGCATCGACACCCACATCGTAGCGGCTGCCGTGAGCTGCTCTTCCCTTCAGCGCGACGTCGAACCAGGCGAAGCCTCGGTGCGCCGGACAGATCGCGAGCCGCGTGGGCTCGGTGATGATTGCCATCTCGGCGCGAATTCCGGCGGCGAGCAGAGCCCGCATGCCGAGGCTCTCGTATTCTTCGTCGACGACTGCGGTGACAAGAACCTGTCGAGCTGATTCAGGATTCGCAGCGGTTGCTGCTGCACACATTGCAGCAATCCCGCCCTTCATGTCGGCTGATCCGCGTCCGTAAATCCGACTTTTCTCAACCGCTGCGGCAAAAGGCGCGTGACTCATTCCTTCGACGCCCACGACATCGAGATGGCCATTCAGCATGAGCGCGGGCGCGTCGGCAAGTCCGATCCGGGCGACGACGTTCGGGCGACCAGGCACGCCGTCCATGACCTGTACGTCAAAGCCCCAATCGTCGAGCACCGAGGCGAGAGTACGAGCGCAATCACCCTCGCCCGGTGAATCCGGAGCGAGGGTGGGATTTCTCGAATCAGTTTGTATCAGGGCGCGGGCGAGCGCGACGGCATCGCCACGCGGAATGACCACGAGCTACCTTCTTTTCGCGCTCTTTCCGGAAGCCTTCGGCTTCGCTTTCACCGTCACTTTGACGACATGCTTCTTGGCGGCGGGCTTCATTGTCGTCTTTTTCGCGGCCGGCTTCTTGGCAGCACCCGCGTGCTTGGCTACGGGCTTGGCGGCGTGCTTGATCGGAGTCGGCGTGTGATGTCTCACCGGCGCCGGATGGGCGACGTGCGCGTGGACGACATGTGCAGCTTCCACTTTGGGCACAGGCTTGGCGGCGGATATCGGAGGGGCAACGGGCTTTCTCTTGGCGTGCGAAGCCTCGACTTCCCGCATCAGCTTGTCGGCTTCATCCTGAGTCATCTGTCCGCGGCGAACCATGTACTGAAGGAGGTCGCGGGCGCTCTCGAGGACGAGGCCGGTCAGTCCGGCTGCAGCTCCAACCACGTCTTTCATCGCCGCGGCCATCTTGCTGCCTGCTTCCAGACTTATCTCATGCGCCTTTGCCGCCATCTCGGCGACAGTATCTTTGACATCGGCGCCACGGTGGCCGGGACTCCGCTTGGGAGGAACGACTGGCGGTACGGGTGGAGTGCCGAGGGCGGGAGCAGATGCTGTTGGAGTAGCAACTGCGGGCTTTATTGAATCGGGCATCTATGGGCTCCGGTCAGCCGAAAAAGGGGTCGTGTGCTGACGGGTGAAATCGCGGGAATGCATGGTCGCCCAGCAAAGGGGCTTGAACGGGGCTAAGTATATGATTTTTCGTGACTAAAACAAGGTGGGGTGACCCATTGCTTAAGGCAGTCTCGCAAGGCTCTCTTTTGCGTTGTGTAGGGACAGTAATAACACACTACAAAGCCATCATACGCCCAGAATACGCTAAATGAAGCTAAAAGTACTCGATTTGAGCAGGGTCCTCGCCGGGCCGCTCTGCTCAATGATTCTCGGCGATCTTGGCGCGGACGTGATAAAAGTGGAACGCCCCGGATCGGGCGATGAGACCCGGGGGTGGGGACCGCCGTTCAACACCGATGGAGAGAGCGCGTACTTTCTTTCGGTCAATCGGAACAAGAAAAGCATCGCCGCCGATCTTTCTGATGCGGAGGATAGGCGGGTGATCGAGACACTCGCGGCGGAAGCTGATGTGGTGCTGGAGAATTTCGTTGACGGCTCGCTGGCCCGGCTCAGCCTGGATCCGGAACGGCTGCTCGATGAGAATCCGTCGCTGATCTGGTGCACCATCTCCGGCTTCGGACCGGGATCAATGCGTCCCGGCTACGATTTTGTCGTGCAGGCCGAGTGCGGGTGGATGGCAATTACGGGAGAAAGGGCGGGACAGCCGATGAAGGTTGGGGTCGCGCTCGCTGATGTGGTGGCGGGAAAGGACGCGGCGATCGCTATTCTTGGCGCGGCCTTCGAGCGAACAAGCGGACTGCTTCCGAGGGAAAGACGCCGAATCCGGATCTCCCTCGCCGATAGTGCTCGAGCGTCGCTCGTGAACGTGGCCCAGAACGTTCTCGTGTCGGGGCGAGACGCAGAGCGCTGGGGCAATGCGCATCCGAATCTCGTACCCTACCAGCTCTTCGAGGCGGCTGATCGGTCATTCGTCATCGCTGTCGGCAGCGACGATCAGTGGCGCGCCTGTGCGACGTCGCTCGACCTGACCGAGCTCGCAAAGGATCCGGCTCTCAGCACGAACGCCGGGCGTGTGCGCCATCGCGATGCGGTGGTCTCGGCTCTCTCCGCACGTGCACGAGAAATGGGCGCCGAGTATTGGATCGCGCGGCTCGCGTCGGCGGGCGTACCATGCGGACTGGTCAGGACCGTTGCCGAAGCTCTCGATGGCGCGGGTGGATCGCCGATCACCGGAGTTCCGCCGAGCGTTCCAGGGAGTGTAAGATTGCCACCGCCTCGTCTGGATGAACATGGGGACGCACTCAGAGCGCTGGGGTGGCGCGCCTTTCAACCATGATGGATGTTATGGGTCGAGAGCGTCCGCCGGTCGAAAGTCCGCGCATGTGTGAGGAATTTCTATGAAGTCCAGGATGTCCGTTGCTGCAATTGCGCTCTCCATTGTCGGCCTCGTCGCGTGCGGCGGGGGCGACAGGACGACGGGTCCTGCCGGGCAGGAAGCATTCGCGCGCTACGTGGCGATTGGAACCAGCCTCAGCATGGGCGTTCAATCGGACGGCGTCGTCTATTTCGATCAGCAGCACGACTGGACAAAACTGCTCGCTCATCAGGCGTTCGGATCCTTCTCACAGCCGCTGGCGCAGCCGCCGGGATGTTTCTCGCCGCTCATCGCGCCGCTCCTGTTCAGCCGGCGTCTGAGCGGAATCAGCGCCAGCGCAAGCCAGACGACCAGCGTTCCCGACACCACCTGCGCGCTTTTCGGAACACTCACACTTCCCGCGAACGACGTCGCCATCGATGGCGCGAACACATACGATGCGCTCTACGTGACGCCCGAGACCGCGTCGGTGGAAGGAGTAAAGCGTCGACGACAGTACAAGCTGGTTCTGCCGGCGAAGACGACACAAGTCACGGCCATGATGCGTCAGCGCCCGACCCTCGTTTCGGTGGAGCTCGGCGCAAACGAAGTGCTCGGCGCGGCGTCGGGGCTAATTCTTCCTGGCTCCGGCTACAGAGGAGTGGGCGCGCAGGGGACGATCGTCCCGAACAGCGTCTGGCAACCGGTTTACGATCAGCTGATCGACAGCGTGAAGAAGACCGGCGCGAAAGTGATGCTTGTGGGAGTGCCGTCGACCAACGGATTCGTGTCACTGCGTACCGGCGAGGAGCTTTATCAGGATGCAGCGGAATTTCAACAGCTCGGCGTGATCGTCGCGCCCGATTGTCAGGGAAACGCGAATTCGATCTTCGTGCCGGTCAAGGTGACCGCCCTCGTAGCAGCAGCGCAGGTGAGCGGATCCGCCCAGACGTTGAGTTGTGCCGACACGCCGGGCACACAAGACAACATTCTGACGCCCGCCGACGTTCAGGTACTCGACGCACTGATAGCCGGGATGAACACGCACATCAAATCGGTGGCGCAAGACAATGGGTGGGCCTATCTGGACCTGGCAGCGGTGTGGGCGCAGTGGGTGGCGCGGCGAGGTCCGTTCAGCGTTGCTAACATGTTCAACTGCGTGCTTCCGTACGGACAGTACGTCAGCCTCGACGGCGTGCATCCCAATGCACAGGGATATCAGGAGATGGCCAATGCCGCCGCCGACGCGCTCAATGCCACCTACGGTTTTTCCATTCCACCAAACGCGCAACCGGTGGTCCCGGCGGCCCAGATTTGCAATTAGCACCGGGCGCTGTTTCGAGGAGCGGTTCGTCCAAGCTCGCGCACGGGGCATCGTGAGGTACATCGGCAACAAAACCCGGCTCCTTCCATTCATTCTTCGAACCCTGAAGAGGAGTGGGATCGAGGTAGGCTCGGCCCACGATGCCTTTGCCGGCACCGCGAGCGTGAGCCGAGCGCTGAAGGCCGAGGGTTGGCGCGTACATGCGAGCGACCTTCTGATGTCGTCCTACGTTTTTCAGAGAGCCTACCTGGTTGCCGATACCACGCCGCCCGGGGTCGAGGAACGAGCAACAGAGCTCGCTTCACTGCCCCCACGGGAGGGTTTTATCAGCCGCCAATTCTCACCCTCACTGGGTGACGGGAAGGGCCAGCCGCGGATGTATTTCACTCCCGAGAACGCTGGTCGAATCGATGCGGCAAGGGAGCAGCTCGAGGCGTGGCGCGCAGGGGGTGCGGTCGACGAGGACAGCTACTATCTGCTATTGGCCGCCATAATCGAGGGGGCCGACAGAGTCGCCAACACCGCCGGGGTCTACGCATCCTATATGAAGCGCTGGCAACCGAACGCCAAGCGGGCCTTTGAGATCGTGATTGAGAAGCCTGTCAAGGGAGCCCAGCTTGCGACAGCCCGCTGGATGGATGCGACGGACGCCGCGCGGGAGATCGGAGATGTCGATGTGCTCTACGTCGATCCGCCCTACAACTCCCGCCAGTACGTGGCCTACTACCATATCCCTGAGATCCTGGCCCGTGGGTGGACCGGCTCCTCTCCGGCGGTTCGCGGGAAGGTGGGACTGCTGGCCGGCGACGAGGGCCGAAGCCAGTGGTCGCACGGGCGTCGCGTCAAGAAGCTTTTTGCCGGGCTTCTGAGTGCGACGGGGGCTAAGCACGCCCTGGTCAGCTTCAATTCCGAGGGCCACTTGACCCCCGAATCCCTTCATTCGCTCCTTGCTGATACCGCGGTGGATGGGCGGGTCTCGCACTTCACCCACAGCTACCGGCGTTACAGGGCGGACAGCGAGCGGGAGGGGCGGCATTACCATAAGGACGTGGCCCTGGAGCACCTCTATTTGATTCGCCTTCGATAACTTGGTTGCTTCCACGAGCCTTCGTTCGTCTTCGCTATCGTAACGGTCATAACGTGTTATCCCCGAGTCACCTGGGTCTATACAGGCGCCGGCAAAGGGATTACACTAGGCAGGTGAAGATGCCAGCCATACCGCTGCCAAATCAGGGAAGTCAAACGTTGGGCGCTGGGAGTGCGACGCCGGACAATCAGGCGCCGCTGATCGACGCCGATCAGGAGATCATCGCCAAGGTTTTGGGCGGCCACAAGGATTCGTTCGGGGTTCTGATAGCCCGATACAGCGATCCCTTGTACCGACATGCACTTGGAATGACGGGAAGCCCTGATGTGGCGGAAGACATCCTTCAAGCGTCCTTTATTAAAGCATATCAGCATCTGGGTGAAGTTCGCGGCCGATTTGACGCTTGGGTGTTTCGAATCGTCGCTAATTCGTGCAAAGATTGGCTGAAGAACATTCGGCGAACGCATGTGAGCTACGACGAGGACGATCAGCCCTCAACGTACTCGACGCCGGAAGAAGAGATGGATCGCAACGAGCTGCGTACGGACCTGCAGTTTGCTCTGGCCAGACTCGCTCCCTCGCTGCGTGAAGCGTTCGTGATGAAGCACGTGGAAGGGAGATCGTACGAAGAGATGGCGCTGTTACTGGAAACGACGGTTGGCGCGCTAAAGATGCGAGTGCATCGGGCGCGAGAGGCGCTCCAACAACTGCTGGAGGAGAAGTACGCATGATGCGCGATGACGCTGGTTTCGACAGAAACGACAAAATCTCGGGGCGTGAGCCCATTCAACGGAAAGATAGAGCGCCCGAGCAGGTCTATGACCGCGAGGTCCCGCTCAATGGCGGTGGCTCCAGTCACGGACTTCTGCACGATTGGCTCGACGGTGAAGCCGACGCCATGCGCGCCAGCGAGGTCGAGGGCCAGTCGAAAGTCGAGCTCTGGACCCGCATCAACGCCGAGAGCGAGATGCTCAGACGTCGCGTCACTCCAGTGGGCGTCCAGCAGCGGATCATGGCCTCATTGCCGGATACGCCTGGCACCGCGTCCAACTGGTGGAAGCAGCAGATGACTGTCACGCCGCTTGCCGCGGCTGCGATCGGCGTCGCTCTTCTCGCGGTCGGCGCACTCCTGATCCAGATGCTTCGTTAGTACTCTTCATGCAGGAAAAAACACCCGACTCCTTGCGAGTCGGGTTTTTTTTGATCCACTTTTACACCTTGCCTAATCCGGTGCTCGGCGTAGACTTTGCAATCGAAGTGCGACTCTGTACCGAATAATGGAGACCCTACCTGATCGGAGGCATTGGAGTATGAAGAAGACCATCGCTGTAATCGCCCTATTGACCGTGCCAGCCCTGGCTTCTGCTCAGGCCGGGCTATCCAAGATCCAGTTCCTCGCACTGCAGCAGGAGCTCAGAGATCAAGGGTGCGGGGTGACCAACGTCGACGGCCAGTACGGTCCGCAGACGCGTCGCGCGATCGCAACCTGCGCTAAGAAATTCAACAGCGCCAACAATGCCGCCGCGCTTCTCGCCGCGATGAACATTGGCTTTGGCCCCAACGATACGGCGCCCACCAAGGGAACCGGCATGAGCAGTGACAACAGCTCGGGAATGGCTACCGAGGCGAAGGCTGAAGGCGAGAGCGTGAAGACCGAAGCGAAGGAATCGAAGAAGGTGGCTCATCACGCCAAGAAGAAGGCAGTAGCGAAAGGCTGATGTCGAAGGACAGGCCTCAGTTGGCCTAAACTTCGAGAGATAGCTGGACAGTGGGGACGAGCGCACCAAGCGCCTCGTCCCCTTCTTCTTCCTCGTCTCCGCCGCGCGACCATCCGCGCACGCCGTACTTCGCGCAAAGTTTCTCAAAGAAGCGCGCCAATCCCTTCCTGTATTTCTCTCCCGCATTCGCGCTCGACCCGTACGTATTCTGGTAGCGCTCAACGAGGTGCGGAAATTCCTGCTCGATGAAGGGCAAATAGCGCTTGCGAGCGGCTGACTGCAGTCGCACCGCGCACGCAGCGACGTACGTTGCGCCCGCCTCCGACACGCGCTTGACCAGCGCCTCGAGATCTGACGGATTGTCCGTGATGCCCGGCAGTACCGGCATGCAGTTGATGCCGGCATCTATCCCGGCTTCGCGGAGACGCGAGAGCGCGCGGATGCGCGACTCCGGAGTCGGCGACCTCGGCTCGATTCTGCGGGCGAGCTCGCGGTCGAGCGTGATCAGGGAGATGTGAATCGAGAGATCGGAAATTCGATTGATGCGAGACAGTACGTCGATGTCGCGCGTTATGAGCGGGCTCTTGGTGATGATCGAAACGCTCAATCCGGGATGTTCCGCCAGGACTTCGAGAATTCCACGTGTGACGCGAAATTTTCTCTCGGCCGGCTGATACGGATCGGTGGCGGTGCCAATCACGATCGTCTCGCCCTCGAGCAGCTTGAGGTGACGGTCGCTTCCAAATCTGAGAGTCTTGCTCAGAACTTCGGGCGCGTTTCCCTTGACGAAGATGTTGCGCTCGAAGGCGAGCCACGGCGGCAGCCGGTTGTAGGCTTCGCCGAGCGCGTCGGTCATTTTCTCGTCGGTGGAGGCGCGCTCCATCACGTACCGGTGCGCGTACCGGGCGTAGCAGTAGGCGCAACCGAAGGCGCACCCGATGTAGGGATTGATCGACCAGAAGCCCATGCCCGTCGTCTCGGGGCCGTTGAGGACGCTTTTCGCCGGGGAGGAGTAGTAGCGGATGTCCTTCTGCTCGCCGATGATGGGCAGCTGCCGGGAGGTACGGTCGTACTCGGCGCCGAAGAGGCCGGGAGGGGGCTTGGGTTTGGTCTTCTGGGTTCTTCGGGTCCCCTGCTTCTTCATGTACCGAATATAGCCCGAAGATAGACTTCAGGACAGCTCAGCCGATGGCTTAACCACCGTTCAGTTGCAGTTCAGTAGTTGAACCCAGCTGCGATGCCATTCTCCGCCGGTCGGATGAAAAAATGGTCATACGCCGGATTGCGGGATATCCGAAGTGCGTGGATCGCCGAGAAGCCGCCGAAGATCAGGGACAACTGCGTCTTCGAGAGCGACGAAGTCTTCGCCATGAAGGTGATGTCGCTCACGGATGCGTTGCGGCCGATGGTGATGTAGAACAGGGTGGTGCCGATCCCACCGGCGAGGATTCCTCGCTCGATCGCTCCGCCGCGGGTGTGGGGGATGTCGAGGATGGCTTCGTCGATCAGCGCCTGGGTGGTCAGGCCCGCGGCGGAAAAGACAAATTGTTTGTGCGGATGAAGGCGGGTATCAATTCCCGAAAAGATCGTGGGCCGGCCGCGGTCGAGTCCAATGTGCGGGTGCGAGCCCACCGCGTACGCCGTGAGCAGGTGCGCGGTCTCGTGCGCGAGGATGCTTCCGGCGAAGCCAAGCGCGAAGCGTCCCCAGTAGTGATCAACGTGGACGACGGGCGGAGCGGACTGCGCGCCGACAGTCAGTGGTAACCCGGAGAGAAGAATCAACCCCGTCAGGCCGAGCAGCCTCGGGCGGAAAAGTCTCAAAGTTGCTATTTTCTTCGGCAATATTGAGCTCGGAGCAAGTAACTGATGGCTGACCGTCTATCGGACATCGCGATTCAGCGCGAGCTCGGGAATCTCCAGGGTTGGAGCCGGCGCGGTGATGTGATCACCAAGACTTATCAATTCCGGAATTTCATGACCGGAATCAATTTCGTGACGGCCGTTGCAAAGGCGGCCGACGCGGCCGATCACCATCCCGACATCGACATCCGATACACGAAGGTCACCTGCACGCTGAGCACTCACTCCGCCGGCGGAATCACGCAGAAGGATCTCGACCTGGCCAAGCAGATCGAGCGGTTCCAGGAGTAGTCGGACCTAGTTGCGCCTGTTGCCGGTGAGGCGGAGTATCGCCATGAAGATGTTGAGCAGATCGAGATAGATCTGCACCGAGGCGCCAACGTAGTCGTCCGGCCCGTAACGGTTGCGCAGCCGCCACGTATCGAACACGAGTAATCCGCTGAACAGAAGGACCGTCACCGAAGCCAGCCAGAGATCAACCGCTGTATTTCGGAAGAAAAAGTTCAGCAGCATCGTGCCGATCAGCACCCACAGGCCCACCATCAGGAAGCTTCCCCAGGCGCTGAAATCGCGGCGGCTGACGAAAGCGTACATGGTGAGAATTCCAAACGCGCCGATCGTGAGGACCGCCGCCTGACCGATGAGGCCCGGCTGCGTTCTGCCATAGAAGTAGAGCGCGGGCGAAATCGTCACACCCACCACGAGGTTGAACAGAAAGACGAGGCCGATATTGAGCGGGAAGTCGGCCTGCTTCCTCGTCGCGAGCAAGAGCGGCGCAATCATGCACAGAAAAGACAGGAACGGATGCGCGGCGACCGCTGCCAGCAGCCTGGGCTGCGACAATCCGAACGACGCGCCAACCATAGTTACCAGAACGCTGACGAGAACGAGCGAATACGTCCGGCGAACGAGCGTAGCTCGCTCTTCGCCGGTGCGGACGAGCGTTCCCGTCTGATAAGACACACCCATTTTGACTGCTCCTAAGAGGGTCGAACGTGCGAAATATATTACCCCGCTTTGGGCACAGCGATTCGGTCCAGAAGCGGGGGAAGGTCCTTGATGTCGTCAAGGAAGTACGCCGGGTTGTACGGCTCGAGCTGATCGCGCCTGAAAGGGCCCCAGAGTGCCGCGATCGTGATGACGCCGGCGTCGTTCCCCGACTTTATGTCGTGCGGTGAGTCGCCGACGAAGACTGCTTCAGAAGCCTGGTACTCGAGCTTCTCCAGTGCCGCCCGCACCGGAAACGGATCGGGCTTGTGGATGTGCACCGAATCGTAGCCGATGGCGACTTCGATATAGTCGTCGGCGCCGATGAATTTCAGGCCGCGCTCCATCATCATGTTGCCCTTGCTGGTGACGACACCGAGCGGGTGGCCCCGTTGATACAACAGGGCGATGGTGTCGATGACGCCAGCGTACTGCGACATCAATCGGTCGTGGTTCTCGTGCTGGAAGGTGCGATAGCGGTTGACGAGCCGCTCGCGATCCTCGTCCGATTCGACATAAGGTGTCAGCTGCTTTGGAAGCGGCGTTCCCAGGCCTTCGATCCACTCGTCATCGGTGGGCTTTCTCGATCGCCCCTGAAAGGTGTGCTTCATGGATGCGAGCAACAGCGCGATCGAGTCGATGAGCGTGCCGTCAAGATCGAACAAAACGGCGTAGGGGCGGGCTTCAGCCATATAGCCAAACTAAACGCTGTCGGGGCCGTGTCGGAATGGGGACGATGGAGTTTCGCCAGGGGCTCCGAGCGTTGTAATGGGGGTTTCCCGGCGCGATATTAGAAGGATCATGGCTACGTCTACCGCGCCTGTTCGCACGAGCTTCAACAAGCTGTTCGATGAGATCGGAACCGTCGATCAGGTTGGGATCGAGGAGCGTGTGGCCAAGTTCCAGACGCGGAGCATAAAGAAGGGTTCCAAGCTCTGGGGTTTGAGGACAGCGGTGTCGATGGTGGATCTCACCACCCTCGAGGGCAAGGACACACCCGGAAAAGTGGCCTCGCTCTGTCACAAAGCTCGCCGGCCGAGCTCGGATGAATCGGTCCCGCCGGTGGCGGCCGTTTGCATCTATCCCTCGCTGGTCAAATACGCCGCTCGCTGGCTGGCCGATACCGCGATCAAGGTGGCATCGGTTGCGACGGCTTTTCCATCGGGACAGAGTCCGCTGGGGCTTCGTCTCGAAGAGGTGAAGACTGCCGTGTCCGATGGGGCGGACGAGATCGACATGGTGATCAACCGCGGACTCTTTCTCGCCGGCGAATTCAACGCGGTGCAGGATGAAATCGGCGCCGTGGTCGAGGCGTGCGGTGATGCTCAGCTCAAGGTCATTCTCGAAGTAAGCGAGCTCGACACCTACGACAACATCCGCGCGGCGTCGTTTCTCGCGATGAAGGTGATTCGTCCCGGCGATTTCATAAAGACGAGCACTGGAAAAGCGTCGGGAAGCGCAACTCTCGCCAACACGCAGGTGATGATCGAGGCAATCCGCGATTTCTACCTTGCAACGGGCGTCGCGATCGGAATGAAGCCCGCTGGCGGAATCAGAACGGCAAAGCAGGCGCTTCACTATCTGGTGGCGGTGAAAGAAACGCTGGGCGATGCCTGGCTCAATTCCTCGCGCTACCGCTTTGGCGCCAGCTCGCTGCTGAATGATCTGCTCCGCCAGATCGAAAAGGAAAAGACGGGTGCGTACCAGGCGCCTTATTACTTCACAGAATCCGCCGAGAGCTACTGACATGACAACTCCGAGAGCTATCGCGCGGCCCGCGTCAGCAGGAGGATCGATCCCGCACCTGATATTTGGTGATCTGTGGGAATACGATCCGGCCCCCGAGACCGCGGATCCAAAGCTCAAGCCGAGATACGATCTCTTCATCGGCGGGAAGTTCACGGCTCCGAAGTCGGGCAAGTACTTCGAGTCGATCAATCCGGCCACAGAAGAAGTCCTCGCCGAGATTGCGCTGGCGAATCAAGCAGACGTTGACGCGGCATATCAGGCAGCGCAAAAGGCCTTCACGCCGTGGAGCAAGCTGCCGGGGGCCGAGCGCGGGAAATATCTCTACCGCATCGCGCGTCTGATTCAGGATCGCGCGCGCGAGTTTGCCGTCGCGGAGACGATGGACGGAGGCAAGCCGATCAAGGAGTCGCGCGACTTCGACGTGCCAATGGCGGCGGCGCACTTCTTCTATCACGCCGGCTGGGCCGACAAGCTCGAGTATGCGATGCCGGGCGTGACGGTCGTTCCGCTTGGTGTCGTCGGGCAGGTGATACCGTGGAACTTCCCGCTGCTGATGCTCGCGTGGAAGATCGCACCGGCCCTGGCGATGGGAAACACGGTCGTGCTCAAACCCGCGGAGACGACGTCAGTGACGGCGCTCAAATTCGCGGAGCTGCTACTCGAGGCGGAATTGCCACCGGGCGTGGTGAACTTCGTCTGCGGCGCGGGTGAGACCGGATCCGCAGTGGTGACGCATCCAACCGCCGCCAAGATCGCCTTCACCGGCTCGACGGAAGTCGGCAAGATCATCATGCGCCAGCTTGCCGGCACCGACAAGAAGTTGACGCTCGAGCTGGGCGGGAAAGCGGCGAACATTGTGTTCGACGATTCCCCCATCGATCAGGCCGTCGAAGGCGTAGTCAACGGAATCTTCTTCAATCAGGGACACGTGTGCTGCGCGGGCAGCAGGCTGCTCGTCCAGGAGTCGATTGCCGACATGTTCGTATCGAAGCTCAAGAATCGCATCGACGTGCTTCGCGTCGGAAATCCGCTGGACAAGAACACCGATGTCGGCGCGATCAATTCACGCGCACAGCTCGATCGGATTGCGGAGCTCGTCGATTCCGGTGTGACCGGCGGCGCCGAGATGTATCAATCGGATGTGTGCAGGCTGCCGACGACGGGATTCTACTTCAAGCCGACCGTGTTCACGGGCGTGACGCAAAGCCACCGCATCGCGCGCGAAGAAATCTTCGGACCCGTGCTCAGCGTGCTGACGTTCCGCACCCTCGAGGAAGCAGTCGAGAAGGCTAACAACACGATGTACGGACTCTCGGCCGGTGTCTGGACGGACAAGGGATCGCGCATCCTCAAGATGAGCACGCTGCTCAAGGCCGGCGTGGTCTGGGCGAACACATTCAACAAGTTCGATCCATCGTCGCCATTCGGCGGCTACAAGGAATCCGGATTCGGACGCGAAGGTGGACGCCAGGGTCTCATGGACTACGGAAAGGTCGTCTGATGGCGTCGCGCATACCGGTAACCAAGACGCCCAAGGTTTACGTCGGCGGGCAGTTCATTCGCTCGGAGAGCGGACGGGTTTTTCCTGTGAGAGCGGGAGGCGGGAAGGCGGGAAGGCGGGAAGGCGGGGGGCGGGAAGCGGCGTTGCTCGGGAATATTCCGCAGTGTACCCGCAAAGACCTGCGAAACGCAGTCGAGGCGGCGGCGAAGGCAGGGCCGGATTGGGCGCATCGCACTCCTTATAATCGCGGGCAGATCATCTATCGGCTGGCCGAAATGCTCGAGTCGCGCAGCGCGGAGATGGCGGAGTCGCTTGTGATTTCGGGCGCTGCTACGAAAGCGGCAGCGGCGAAGGAAGTGAGTGCCAGCGTCGATCGACTCATCTACTACGCGGGTTGGGCGGACAAGTACGAACAGGTTCTGGGAAATACCAATCCGGTGGCCGGACCGTTCTTCAATTTCACGGTTGCCGAGCCGATGGGGATCGTCGGCATCATCGCCGACGATTCGGCGCCGCTGCTCGGGTTGTTGAGCCAGCTCGCGCCGGTGATCGTCGCGGGCAATACGTGCGTGGCGCTCGCGTCGCAGGAATTTCCGTATCCCGCGATCGTGCTCGGGGAATTGTTGGCGGTGTCGGATCTGCCGGGTGGTGTCGTGAACATTCTCACTGGCTTCAGAAAGGAATTGGTTCCAACGTTCGCCACTCACACCCACATACGCGGATTGAGCGCGGTAGTGAGCGCGGAAGAGAAGAAGCAGCTTCAGCTTGGCGCCGCGGAAAGCATCAAGCGTGTTCGCTCGCGCAAACGGGACGACGAATTCGACTGGAACGGCGAGAAATCGCAGAGTGTCTACGAGATCCGCGACTTCATCGAATTCAAAACCACGTGGCATCCGATCGGAGCTTGAGCCCGACACTAGCTTCACCGGAACCGCGCGTGACCACACCTTCCCAACAGCAAAACGCGATTGAGATGCGTGCGCTGCGCAAAGTGTACAAGGGAACGGGAAAGACCAAGAGGCCGGGCAACGCGCCATCCGGAATGCGATTCGGGCCTGGCGCAACGGTTCCTTCCGCGCACGACGTGATAGCGCTCGAGTCACTGGATCTCGACATTCGTGCGGGAGAATTCTTCGGCCTCCTCGGACCCAACGGCGCGGGCAAGACGACCGCAATCGGGATTCTCACGACACGCGTCCGTCCAACTTCGGGGAAGGCGATCGTCGGGGGCGCCGATGTCGTCGAAGACTCCGTGCGCGTGCGCCAGACGATCGGCGTAGTGCCGCAGCGGCCGAACGCCGACCTGAGTCTCAACGTGCTGGAGAATCTCCAGTTCCACGCGGCCTACTTCGGAATTCCGTTTGACGTCGCGACGAAGCGCGCGTACGAGCTGCTCGAGCGGCTCGGCATGGCTGAGAAGGCCGATGCGAAGCTCAATGAGCTTTCTGGTGGCCAGCAGCAGCGACTGATGATCGTGCGGGCGTTGATGCACGAGCCCGAGATCATCTTCCTCGACGAGCCAACGGTGGGACTCGATCCCCAGGCGCGGCTCGATCTGTGGGAGATTTTGCGCGACCTCCACAAGCGCGGACGCACCATCGTGATGACGACGCACTACATGGACGAAGCAGATCGTCTGTGCGACCGGCTCGCTATCATCGACCAGGGGAAGCTTCTCGCGCTCGACAGTCCGCGGACTCTGAAGTCGAAGGCGCCGGGCGGAACGCTCATAGAGCTGGTTCTGGACGGCGATGCGACGCCGACGGCGGAGATCGCCGAAACGATTGCGGGCATCAGCAGAGTGGAGGCGCGCGATGGACTTTTGCGCGCGCACAGCAGTCGAGGTGGACAGAGCCTGCCGGCACTGATCGAAGCGGCGGAGTCGGCGGGACGCACCGTGACGGACATCCACCTTCTGCAACCGAGTCTCGAGACGTTGTTCGTGTCGCTGACGGGACGGAAGCTGGGATGACCGCTATCGCGATGGCGGCACCACGGCCGGCCGTCAGCCCTTCGTCCATCTTCATGGCGCTGCTGCGCCGGGACATGAGGGTAGCGCGCCGCGAGCTCCCCTTCTTTCTGCTGCGCACGACGATGCAGCCGCTGATGTTCGTGATCGTCTTTGGGTATCTGTTGCCCAAGATGGGATTCATGGGGCGAGGCTACACGACCGCGCTCCTGCCGGGAGTGCTGGCGATCAGCCTCACCTTCTCGAGCATCCAGTCCGTGGCGCTCCCGATGGTTCAGGATTTCGGTTGGACGAAGGAGATCGAGGACAGGCTTCTGGCGCCGGTTCCGATCTGGCTGGTGGCGGCGGAGAAGATCGTCTCCGGTGTGCTGCAGGGCGTAGTCTCAGCGCTGTTCGTGCTGCCGGTGGCGCGACTCATCATGGGACCGATTCCGAATCTCACTTTCGGTCACATCGGCGACGTGCTGCTCATCACGGTTCTCGGCGCCGCTGCGTTCTCGTCTCTCGGACTTTTTCTCGGTACCGCAATCCAGCCGCAGCAGATCGGACTGATGTTCGGAGTGATACTGGCGCCGATGATCTTCTTCGGCTGCGCCTACTATCCGTGGCAGGGATTGAGCGCGGTGCCGATCATGAAATACGCGGTGCTGATCAACCCACTGGTGTACGTGGCGGAGGGCATGCGCGCGGCGCTGACGCCGGGCGCGCCGCACATGTCACTTCCCGTCGTGGTTGTCGCCCTCATAGGGATCACTGCGATTTTCTGGACGCTCGGCATGAGAAGCTTCATGAAGCGCGCGGTCGGTTAGGTCTACCTCTCCGCCCGGCACGACATCCGCTAGCTCCATTCGCGGCGCACGGGGAAGCGAGAGCGTGAATGTGGATCCTTCGCCGACGACGCTCTCGACGGTTATCCCTCCGTCCATCGCGCGGGCCAGGTCCTGGCTGATGGCCAGACCAAGTCCCACGCCCTGTACCGGCTGATTGAGGCGACGTTCGGCCTGAACGAATGGGTCGAAGATTTTCTCGAGCTTTTCGGGTGATATGCCGGGCCCCGTGTCGGCTACACGGATCTCGATGCAGTTGCCCCGCGGCTCGCTGGAAAGCTCGAGGGACCCGCCGGTGTCGGTGAACTTCACCGCGTTGCTCAGCAGGTTGAGGACGATCTGCTGGAACTTCTCGGGATCGGCGAGAACCGAAGCGGTTTTGCCGGCTCCCCTGTACGAGTAGCGGAGACCTTTTTTCAGAATCTGCGGAGCGATCATCGACTCCGTATCGTGCAGCGCCTCGTCGACTGGAACGGCGGTGATGTGGTATTCCGCCTGACCGGCATCGAGCTTGGCAAAGTTCAGCACGTCGTTGATGAGCGTGAGAAGATGCTGCTGACTCCGTCTGATGCGTGCGATGTCCTGCGCCTGGTCAGAATTGAGCGGACCGCGGATGCCAAGTGCGAGGAGCTCGGCGTATCCGCCGATCGCGTTCAGGGGAGTCCGAAGCTCGTGACTCATGCTGGCGAGAAATTCCGATTTCGCCTGGCTCGCGGCCCAGGCCTCCTCTTCGGCTTTCTTGCGCTGTTCAATGTCGACGGCGATTCCGAGCCAGCCGTTCACATTCCCAGATTCATCACGGGAGGACCGGCCTCTGACGAGAAACCAGCAGTAGTTTCCGTCCTCTGCGCGCAATCGGAGCTCCACCTCGTAGTCCTTCCCTTCTTTAACGGCTTGTTGCCAGCCTTCCGCGACCTGCTCACGGTCTTCGGGATGAATCATCGTCGTCCAGCCATTGCCGAGCGACTTTGACTCGGAAGCTCCGGTGTACTCGTACCAGTACGGGTTGAGATAGGTCGTGAGTCCGTCCGGTCCGGCGAACCATACGATCTGAGGCGAGAGATCGAGGAGATTCTCGAACCTGCTTCTGGTTGTGGCCGTCCACCCCTCGAACCGGGTGGTGGCGAGAGCGAGACAGAGAAGCGCTATGCTCACTACTGCGATCACCAACCCAAGCTGGTAGGTGCCGAGCACGAGCTCGTCATTCTGGAGCCACCCACGCGCGCCTGGTGTGAAGTAGGCGGCGGCCATCCCGGTGTAGTGCATCCCGAGGACGGACAAACTCAGAAGGAGAGGCGCCCCTGCTTTCTTGATCCACGCTCTCGGTCTGCTGCTGGATTCGATCAGGTTCCGTGTGAGGAAAAGCGCCGCGAATAAGCCAATGATCGCGACGGCAACGGATGTTGCGACAATCTGCGGATCGTAGAGGACCTGACTGCTCATTCGCATTCCGGCCATGCCGATGTAGTGCATACCGGCGATCGCGGATCCCATGAGGATGCTGGCGAGAGCAAGCAGCCAGGAGCTCGCGCGCGGGCGAGTGAGGATGACGAACGCGATGGCGCAGCCCAGTATCGCGGCGGTCACCGAGGCGAAGATCAGCAGCGCGTCGTACCAGACGAGAATCGGCAGCTGCAGCGCGAGCATCCCGACGAAGTGCATGCTCCAGATGCCCAATCCCAGCGACAGCGCGCCGCCGAAGGTCCAGAGGCTGCGGCGACGGCCACTCGTGACGGCGACGCGTTGGGCGATCTCGACGGCTACGTACGCGCCGAGGACAGCGATCCCAATCGAGAGAAGTACGAGGGAGGTGCTGTAGGAGTGTTCGATCATGCTCCCCCAAACAATGGCTGCATGGAGGACGCAAAGGTCGCAAGATGCAAGCCCGGCAGTCCTGTTTATGCCCGAGCGTGCAAGCGATTGAGATCGTTGAGGTTAGCGGCCTTTGTCGGGTTCCAGCGGGTGAATCTACTTAGGCTCTTGCCGAGATCTCGGTACGAGGCTTGGCATCGGCGTGCGCAACGGAGTGATCCCAGAGTCCGAGCGGCTGGAGCGCGTGCTGTGAGATGAATCCACAGTGCTGGCAGACGATCATCACGGCGGGGATCGTCGTGCCTTCGCTGGTGTTGCGCTCGGCGGTGGCCTGGACTTCGATGCGCGAGAACTCGCTGACGATCCACTTGCTGTCGTTGCAGCGCGGGCAGCTGCCGGCGCCTCTTTCCTTGAGCGCCGCGAAGATGCGGTGCTTGTCGTCGGTGGAGATTCCTTTGTAGCTCATGATATGCCTGCCTGAAATGAGAAGGTGAATCCGTGATTCACCGAGAGTAGTCCGGGAACCAGCTTTATGTCGGTCGGAGGCGGGCGTCGCCAGAAGCGCCTATTTGCCGCGAGATCAACGTCTCGACAGTCGCACGCGGGCTGGTGGGAATTTTCCCGCGCGAAGTAATTCTCTACCCTAAATCTAAACGCTTGATGGGTCGAATCACATAGCGGATTTGAACCGGCGTTCGGGGTGGCAAGCAAAAAGGACGCTGAAGGAGCGGATCAAATGGATCGCTCCAGTCAAATTTCATTTAACGGCTCGCAGCAGAAGTAATGCGCGAATTCTCAGCTCGGAGATTGCAGTGCGCGGAGGTGTTGAATGACTGCGCGGCCGGATTTGCGCGATTGCCTGCAGCCACTCATCGTCTGATAGATCTGAATCCGCAAGCGAAGCGAGCTCGGCTTCAATCGCCGCGCTCTGATGGGAGGCGACCACGGCTCGGGCTTGGGCAGCCACTGTAATTCTGATGGTTCGAGAGTGAGGGGGTGCGGCTTCGATCGCCCTATCGATACGATTGACGAATCGCCTTCGATTGAGTGACTTCGAGAATGAGATGCCCGCCATCACCGAGGCCGACTCCGTCTCGGCCCACCTGCGAATATCCGATCGTGTCTGCTCGATCTCGTCGCCGCTCGCTTCGACATCCGCCCTTGAGGCAAGTTTGCAGGCGGCGACCTGGGACTCGAGGTTGGTCGACACGTCGCCGGAGATTGACACAACCAACTGAAGCTCTTGCTCAAACTCCACCGCGGCGACAAATCCTGGTTCGCCGCTTTCGACAGCGGCGACGCACATGTCGTCGTGGGATTCAGTCGCGCTGGGCTCGCTCTCAGATGATTCGGGATAGCGCCAACTCTCGAGGACGGCGCGAAGGCTCTCCGTCAGCTGACTCATGCTCTGCGTTTGGCTGCTTTCTTGACCGTGCTCTGCTTCCGCCAGCGGAGACGGCGCGTTCGAGCCCACCACACGCCGAGCGACGTCCCATTTGCGCGTGATCATCGATTCGGTTCCGAGCAATTCGTCGGCGCTTTCGGGAGGGCGAAACAGGTACGTGTAGACTGCGGCGTGCGGGGATCCAATCCGCGCGACTCTTCCGACGCGCTGCTCCATTCGCGCGGCTGTCCATGGAAGATCGAGATGCACGATGATCTGCGCGTCCTGCAGGTTCACGCCCTCGCTCAGCAGATCGGTGGTCAGCAAAAGCTCGATCGCTTCGGAAGGCGGTGGGCGCGAAGTCTTCGATGCGTCGGGAGCGAACCTCGCTAGTGCGTCGCGCCGAGACAACTTGCCACCCGCGACGCGCGCTCCCTGCGATGTGAGGATTGCGACGCCGCCAATGTTTTGCAGCTCGCGGTAGAACATCGAGACGGTCGGAGCGTATTGGCTGAACGCGACGATCTTTGCGCCGGGGTGCGACCGGCGGATCGTCAGCAAGTGGCGCGCTCGTTCGATATCGAGACCGAATTGCTTGCTGTGCCGCGCGCGGAATTCGTCGAGCGCGATCGCGTGCCGCCTGACGGAATCGAGTAATCCGTGGGTGTCGCCGGTTTTCGCGGAGAGCAGCTCGGGGAATCCCAGCTGGAGCGCTCCGTCGTCGAAAGTCCACGCGCGGAGCTCGTGTTCGCTCGGGTACGTGCCAGCTTCCAGCGATGCAATCAGAGCCCACGCCCTGGCAATGCGTCGACGAAGTGCAGCGTGTAGCGCGGCCTCACTCGAGGCCCACTGATGCACAAGTCCTCGCCCAATCAAAACCCCGCCCGATCCTCCATCGCGAACCGGAACCGGATCGGGGAGCGACATCAGGTCACACACGACGGACGGATCATCTGACACGTGCAGAGTCCGGACGGGGACAACTCTGGGAATCAGTGCGTGATTCTGGAGCTGAGCATGTCCGCGCCGCAGTACGCAGCGAGCGATCTCCCCTGGGGTCAAAGCGGCCGCACGCGATCCGAGAAAGAACGACAGGACGGCGGACATCTCGGCGCGACGATTGTGGATCGGCGTCGCCGAGAGGAGGAGGACTTTTGCGTCGCGCGTCAGTTCCTTCAGTCGTGCGTGGCGGCGTGTTACGTGGTTTCGTGCGTGGTGCGCCTCATCGACGATCACCAGGTCGTATTTACACCCAGGCGCTGGTCGAGGGGAATTCGCCGGTGCGAGCCGCTGATGCGACGCCGAGCCCGCAAGGCGACTCAGCTTCTCGAAGCTCACAAAGTCGGCCTGGGTGTCAGTTGCAGTGAGAGCGTCTCGCCACATCTGAGCCAGCGCGGCGGGTGCGACGACGAGCGGCGCGGCATATTCGCGCGCGATGGCCGCGGCAACGAACGTCTTGCCCATCCCGACTTCGTCGCACAGTAGCGCGCCGCCGAATTCGCGAATCGCCATCCTGATTCGAGACACCGCGGATACCTGGTGCTGGTGAAGGGCCACGTCACCCAACCTGATATCAACATGCCGCTCGCCGAGAATCAGATTCGCAATGCGAGCGCGAGCGTGCGAAGCGCTGGTCAGTCGCAGTGACGTTCCCACGAGAGGAGTGGCTCGATCTCTTCGACGCTCACGCCATAAGCGCCGATCACGGCTTCGAGAAGCTCGGCATCGGTCGGGACGTCGCCCGACCTCGCGCGCTTGCACAAAGGCGCCAGCTCACGCCTGGCGCGATCCCAGTTGGTGGGAAGAGGAAGCAGCGACATCGTCCAGCCGAGGTAGCGATGGTAGCCACCGCGCGCCGGCTCAGCGAGCACGTTCAACCATGCAGCGGCGAGCGGACTGTTGAGCAACGCGGCCAGCGCTCGGGCATCGTCGAGACGCTCACACTCCGCGACGTAACAGCTATTGAGTGGTACGATCTTATCGCCATGCTCGACGGCCATTGCGCGCGGTACGAGTCCGAAGTCAGCCCAGATGACGCGCGCGCGATCGACACGCGCGCTCTCGGTGCGGAAGAGCGTCCACCATGGCAGTCTCGCGCGGAGATCGCTTCTCATCGCGAGCTGGTCGCGGTGCGGTAATAGCCATTGGCGAGCTAGAGTGGATAACTGCTTGTGCGGCGCATTGTCGTCGGCGTGTGGCCAGAGGAGATACTCGCGCGGGCCGGTCACATCCCACGCGGCGAGCGATTCTCCACGGACAAGCGGGCGAAGCATTTTCCGCTCGATCAATCCCTGTCGCCGGTCCGAGGAGATCGAGGCCAACTCGCCGTCGAGGTTGTCGACTCGAACGATGTAGGCGGCGTTGCAGCCGGTTTTGACGCCAAGAAGCGGTCGGCCAAATCCAGATTGTTCGAGCGACGGGCCCGCCTGGCGCAGGCGCTCGAATGCTGCGCGTGTGGCGGGCGGCAGGAGGAGCCAGGGACTCCCGGGTGTGACGTCGAGCGGAAGAGAATCGAAACACGCTTTCCATTTAAATACCTGCGCGCCTCGACGAACCGTTGCGCTGAACGCCGCGCGCTCATGATCACCATCGTCATGCTTCCGCTTCGTTTTGCGGGAGACCAGGAGCGACGGGTAGACGGCTGCGTCGAATTGCGTTGGTGACTCCGAGAGATCCTCGAGGACGATGAGATCCGTGCGATCGCGAAGCAGCTCACGGACACCCCCGCCGGCGAGCGAACGCCAAAGCTTCGAAGGCAATAGCAGAGCGACCGTTCCTTCGGGGCGGACGAGGTCGCACGCGCGCTCGACGAAAAGGGCGGACATGTCCACCTGCGCGGCGAACCCTCGACCCGCGCCCGCCGCGGCCGCGCCAGTTGTCCAGGCCGAATTGCTGTAGACGATGAAATCACGGCGAAGTCTCTCGCGCGTCGATTCGGGGATCTCGTGGAGTCGAACCCACGGCGGGTTGCCAACGATGAGATCAAATCCGCCACCGACGGCGACATCGGTGAAATGCGCTGCGAAAGAGAATGGGAGCGCGGCGCCATCTCGCAGCGCGCGCTCTCGTTGCCGCACGCTTCGAATTTGCACGCGAACGCTATGGAGCCATCGACGGGCATCTCGACTGGGCCGATGCCGGCCGCCAAAAAGATCCTTTGCTCGCGCAGCGATGAGCAATTCTTTTCGCGCTCCGGTGAGGCGAGCGCGCTGCCGCTGAAGGACCTCGATGGCCGCGCTCCGCTCCGCCCGATCCATGGCGCGCGCGAGGGTTCGTTTGCGTGGTCCTGATGCGCGAATGTAGCGATCACGCAGACGCTTAACGTGCCTGCCACCTGGCAGCCACCGCGCATCGCCGAACGCACCTCCGGCCAGTGAATCGCCGACTCTGATGTGTCGATCCAGATTCGGCAGTGGCGTGACGCGCATGGGATCACCTTCCGAGCTCTCGATGACGATCGCAAGCCAGAGGCGAAGCTCGCAGAGCCATACTGCCATCGGATTCAGGTCGACGCCGAAGATCGAAGCCGTCAACACTCGCCGGCGGATCTGTGCGATCGAGCCTTCTTCGCCCGCCTCCTGTCGGAGTACCGCGAGCCGGTCGAGAGTGTGGACGAGAAATGCTCCGGAGCCGCAGGCAGGATCGAGCACGCGGATGCTGGATAGTCCCTCGAGCCGATTCCCGCGGGGGAGCAGATTCTCGCCGAATGCGGAGCCGAGAGCCTGTTCGACCACCTCGTCGACGAGAGACTGGGGCGTGTAGAAAGCCCCGCTCGATTTTCTCTCGTCGGGGGCCATGAGTGCCTCGAATGCCTTTCCCAACATTTCGGGGTCGATGGACGCCTCGGACCAGAGCGCGGAATCCTCGCGCGTTGTGAATCGGTAGCGCGAGAGCAGCGAGCCGTACGCATCTCCAAACGCATCGTCGCTGAAGACAGATCCGCGCCGACGCTTCTCCAGCTGCGACCGGGCAAACAACCCGCCGTTCAGGAACGGAATGCGTCCGAACGCCTTCGCGCGGTCGGACCGATCGCGCGCCGCGGTGTTGAGTGTCCCGAAGAAGAGGGGGTGGAGGATTGTTCTCTGATAACTTCCTCCAGATGCGAGGCAACGGGAGTAGCCGTTGGCGAGGAAACCGAAATCTCCGTCCAGCCAACCCTTCGTCTCGAGAAAGGAAAGGAAGATCAAGCGGGAGATGTACAGAAGCGCCAACTCGTGTCGCTCGGTGCGTTCTATTCCGCTGCCGAGAGAAGAGGCGAGCTCGCCTACGGTTTTCTCCAACGTCCGAAAGAATCGACGCGTGATTGCTTCGCGGCCGAGGATGTCGAGCCAGCGCGAGTACGTGAGGAGATCAGAGGCGCCGACCGCGGAGGAGAGTGCGCAGAGCGTTTCGGCGTCGCTCTCGAAGAGTCGGTCGCTATTGCATACGAGTGAGAGGAGGCGAGGCCTCGACTGCCCGGCCGTCCAACACACGATCGCGATTTCGCGCGTAGTCGCGTGAGTCGCGACCACAATCCAGAGGAGTTGCGAAGCGTTTTTCGCGAGCGAAGCAGCGACCGCGGTCAGGCATTCTCTCAGGTCTGCACGGTCTTCAAGATCGAGAGCAAGAGCGCGCAGCGCGCCGAGTCCCTGGGAGATTCTGGCGGAGCGAATGGACTCGGGGAGAGCGAGCGTGTTTCTAGCTCGAACGTCGAGCGGGAGTATCGGGTCTTTGAATCCGAGTGTCCGGAGGATCTCGGCGCTTCCGCCGAGCGACATCGCGCCCCGCAACAGCGCCGTCGCGTGCTCGAGAGTTTGCACTCATCGAGCGTAGCGGCGAGGCAGGATGTCGCTTACATCGTTTGACGTCTATCCGACGCGAATCTCCGCTACGATTCGACGGACCGCTTCTCGCCCAAAAGCCGAGTGGTGAATCGTTGCCCCTCACTGATCCGCTCGACCTCGACGGCCGTCGTCTCGACGATCTGTTCTACGCGCGTGAGTCTCGCCAGGAGCTGCGGATCGGAAGAGGATTTGAGCGCCTCGCTCTGCGCCCGCGCCTTTCCAAAGAAGTAGGCGCCAGCGAACGCCCCGAACAGCACAAGGACGCCGGCCGAGACGCTAATGAGGCCTATCACTTCGCCAAGATTGAACCCCATGCTTGTCCTCAGTCGGGTGGTGACGATATTCCACCTACGGCCCATGTGGTCGTCAGGTTCCAGATGCGCGGTGAATAGCCCCCAACGACCGCAGGGTCACTGTGCGATATAGGTGCGACCCTTCCAGCTCACCTTCCGCCCTCGTATGACGGCGGTGACGAAGATATAGAGGAGCAACAGCGCGCCCAACGGATACAACAGAGCGTAGAGCGGATTTTCGCGAACCGTGGCATAGACGACGACCCACCATGCCAGCGTCGCAGCGGCTGCGATTGCCGCCCACAACATGATTCCCGGTGTCAACAACCCGAACGCACCCGCGATCAGGGCCAACACAGGAAAGAGCTCCATCAACGGTGGCGTCAGAAGCACCAGCGGGAAGATCGTCTGTCCCATCTTGCCGAAGGGAACCGAATCCAGTCCGCCCGCGAACACGTTCTTTCGCCAGCCGTTGATGATCTCGCGGAGCGATGCATACATGCGCGTCGAAAGTTGGCTCACGCCGAGCATGAGTATCACGCGCTTGCGCGCGGCGAAGAACTTCTGGGCGAGCATCAGGTCTTCCGCCACCGAGGTGCGGACGGCCGAGTGTCCACCGATCGAGTCGTAGGCGTCGCGCCTGACGAAGATGCACTGCCCGTTCGCGATCTTGTTCGCAACGAGCGTCGATTTGTTGACCGACTCGGTGCCGCCGTAGCGCATCGATAGAATCGTGAAGACCTGCGGCTGGATGATGCGCTCCCAGAAACCGCCGAGCTCCTGGCGGCCGGCGATCGAGAAGAGGTCGGCGCCGATGCGGCGCATCGCGTTGACAGAGCGCGTCACGAGATCGGTGCTGTGAACCGTGTCGGCGTCGGTGAACTGGAGAATTTGTCCGTGTGCGACCTTTGCGCCGGTTGTACACGCCCACTGTTTGCCAAACCACCCTTCCGGCAATGCGGCGTTCGTCACGACACGCGCGCGCGCATCGCCCTTGATCGATTGTCGCGCCACGTCCGCCGTGCCGTCGGTTGACGAATCATCGACGACGATGAGCTCGAGGTTGGGATAGCTCGTCGAGAGAATCGAGTTCACGCATCGCTCGATGTTGTGCGCCTCGTTCCGTGCGGGAAGAATCACCGACACGAGCGGTGCATCGGTCGGAGGGATATCGCTTTCGCTGTCGAGTGAGCGCGACCGGCGCAGCCGCAGATACGTGACGATTGGCGGCACGATCCACGGCAGCGACAAGACCGTCGCGGCGACGTAATGCATCAATAAAAAAGCGGGGCGCCGCAGATGCGCGACGCCCCGCCGGAATCGAAGGGTTTAGCGGTTTCCGCCGCCGCCACCACCACCGGGCGGACGGCCACCGCCGCCGCCACCGCCCTGGCCTCCGCCTCCCATTCCACCACCACCACCAGAGGATCCGCCGCCGCCACCTGGCCGGCCGCCTCCTCCACCACCTTGTCCCCCGCCACCTTGTCCGCCGCCGCCGCCCGGGCGTCCACCACCACCTCCCTGACCGCCGCCGCCTTGTCCACCGCCGCCACCAGGCTTACCGCCGCCACCGCCGCCGCCCTGTCCA
>Ga0070679_100000865_pt1 | contig 26309 bp, 24 predicted proteins | sample KBSC63BmetaG_FD_65652 | JGI IMG/M metagenome (GOLD analysis project Ga0070679, IMG submission 65652) | Corn rhizosphere microbial communities from Kellogg Biological Station, Michigan, USA - KBS C6-3B metaG | ecosystem: Host-associated > Plants > Roots > Rhizosphere | place: USA: Michigan... | reverse complement strand
GCCATGCAAAACGCCGCCCGCCGGGCCGGCGAGCGGCGTTTTCCTCGGTCGGCCCCTTTAATTCTGTGCGGCCGAATAGGGATAGATGAGGTTGCCCGATTTCATGTTGTCGGGCCAGACCACGACCTCGTGCTCGGCGCTTTTGAATTCGGCGAGATCATGGCCCTTGATGTGCTGATATTGCTCGAAGACGGTGCGCGCTTTCGTCCACTCGCCGTCCTTGCCGAAGCTGATCTCGCCCATCACCGTGTTGAAGCTGTGCGTGTGCATATATTGCGCGAGCTTCACCTGATCGAGCGTCTTGGCGCCTTCGACTGCTTCGGCCAGCACCTGGCCCGCGGCATAGCCGAGCGGCACGAAGCCCCAGCCGAGCGGATCGAGCTTTTCCTGCGGCGCAATCGCCTGATAGCGGTTGAGCAGCTCCATCGTGCCGGGGAAAAGGAAGCTCTTGGCCGGCACGAACACGGTGTTGTTGACGATGCCGTTCATCAGCGGCCCCAATTGCATCTTGATCGGCGTGACGAGCAACCCGATCAGCGCGCCGCCGAGCATCTTGGGCGCGAGGCCGATCTCCTTCGCCGCATGGATGAGGCAGACGGAATCCGGCGGGTAGGCGGCGAGATAGACGATATCGGGATTGAGCGCCTGAACCGAGCGCATGATCGGCGTGCAATCGGTGATGGAAGGCGGATAGCTCTTATCCATCACCGTCTTGAAGCCCATCTCCTTGATCGAGGCGCGCGCGCCATCGGCCGCGTTCTGCGCGAACTCGGCATCGGCCGCGACGATCGCGACCGTTTTCGGCTGGGGCTTCTGCGCCTTCGCCAATTCGAAGAACCCCGTCGAGAAGGCCTTTTGCGGCTCGGGCCCGGTCGGCAGCATCGAGAAATACTGGTCGTAATGGAATTTGCTGTTCGCGGCGTTGGCGAGGATGCCGATCGTCGTTTTCTTGGACTGCATCAGCACCGGGATCGCGGGCGCCACCATGTTGGTGGCGTAAGGCCCGATCAGCAGATCGGCCTTGTCGACCTCGATCAGCTTCGTGTAGATCGGCGGCACGTTCGAGGGATTGCTCTGATCGTCGTAATAAATGAGCTGGACCGGCCGGCCGAGCAGCCCGCCTTTGGCATTGATGTCGTCGCGCCAGATCATGAGCGCAGCGAGCACCTGCTTGCCGATGGGCGCAACCGCGCCGGTCAAGGCCATGCTGAAGCCGACTTTGATCGGCTCGGCAGCTTGCGCCGCGGTGGCAAGCGCGACAGCGCCCAACACTGCGGCAGCCGCGAAGAACGTCCGCACAAGGTTCATTGAAATCCTCCCTTCGAGTTGTTGCTCTACGTCAGCCGCGATCCTCGACAAAGCGGTTGCGCATCTTTCCAAGGCCTTCGACCTCGGTCTCCATCACGTCGCCGGCTTTGAGGAATGTATTCGTTCCCTGGCCGACGCCGCCGCACGTTCCGCAGACAAACATGTCGCCGGGCTCGAGCGTCAGGATGTTCGAGGCAAACTCGATCTGCTCTTCCGGCGTGTAGATGAATTGCGAGGTATTGCCGTTCTGCTTCACCTCGCCATTGACGGTCAAGCGGATGAAGCGGTTCATGTGGTCCTTGACGAAAGCCGTGGGAATGAGGAACGGTCCCGTCGGCGCGAAATTGTCGTGGCTCTTGCCGCCGAGCCAATCTGAGCGCAGCCCGGGCCGGTCGGGCCGGATCTGAATGTCGCGACAGGAGACGTCGTTGGTTGTCATGAAGCCGGCGACATGCTCGAGCGCGCGCGCGGCGGGGATGCGCTTGGCCGGCTTCCAGACCGCGCAGGCGATCTCCGCTTCCCAATCGATCTTTGCCATGCCCTTCGGAATCGCGATGTCGTCATACGCGCCGGCGAGAACGCTGGGCGCCTTCAAAAAGAGATAAGGCCGCGAGGTCGATTTCTCGCCAGTGAATTGCGGGCCGCCGGCGGGCGTCATGCCGGCGCGCAGCATCTCGTTGACGTGCTCTTGGAAATTCTGTGCGGCATTGAAGATTTTGCCGGGCCGGAGCAGCGGCGGCAAAACGCGCAAGGACGCGATCTTCGCGACGCCGCCGCGAAAGCGCTCGCTGCCGAGGCCTTCCTGCTCGATGAAGGCGACCATCTCTTGCAGCACGGGAAAATTCCGGTCCCAGCCTTCCATCATGCCGAGCAGGGATTCGGTGGCGGTGAGCGGTCCCGCCTTGCCGCGCGGCGAGGCGCGATAGGCCGGATAAGCTGCCGCGATGTCGATCGCCGTGTCGCCGAGAACGATCGCGGCAAAAGGCCGGCCGGGATTGCCGGCATAGGTCGCGAGCTTGAATTCGGTCCCGTTCATAATTCCTCCCTGAGGCGCCGCCGCTCGCGCGACGGCTGTTTGAGCGGCCGATCTTACGCCCCGCGCGCGCTTCCATCCACTGATGCGATGCGAAGCGGGCGCGGAGAGTTGCTACAATCCCGCGCGATGAGCGATACGATCTTCGCCCTCGCTTCAGCGCCCGGCAAAGCCGGTGTCGCGGTGATCCGCGTCTCGGGGCCGGGGGCCGCCGCGGCGCTGCGCGATCTCGCCGGATCGCTGCCGGAGCCTCGTTTTGCCGCGCGCCGGCGCTTGCGCGACCCGGACACCAGCGAGACGATCGATGACGGGATCGCGCTCTATTTCAAAGCGCCGGCGAGCTACACCGGCGAAGATGTCGCCGAGTTCCATCTCCATGGCGGGCGCGCCGTGCTCGACGCGGTGTTTGCCATCCTCGGCGCACGGGCCGGCTTCCGCTTGGCCGAGCCGGGCGAATTTACCCGCCGCGCCTTCCTCAATGGTAAGCTCGACCTGACCGAGGCCGAGGCGGTGGCCGATCTGGTCGCGGCCGAGACCGCGGCGCAGCGCCGCCAAGCCCTCCGCCAGCTCGACGGGGAGTTCGGCCGGCGTTGCGCGGCCTGGCGCGAGCGGCTGATCCGTTCCCAGGCGCGGCTCGAGGCCGAGATCGACTTTCCGGAGGAGGATCTGGCGCCGGCCCTGTGGTCGGCGGTTCGGGTGGAGGTTGCGGCTCTCGCCGCGGAAATCGGCTTGGAACTCGCGGACAAACGGCGCGGCGAGCGGCTGCGCGAGGGCGTCTCCGTCGCCATCCTCGGTCCGCCCAATGCCGGAAAATCGAGTCTGATGAACGCTCTCGCCCAACGCGACGTGGCGATTACCTCGCAGATCGCCGGTACCACCCGCGACGTGATCGAGGTGGCGCTCGATCTCGGCGGCTATCCCGTGATCCTCGCCGACACGGCGGGGCTGCGGCTACCGGGCGATGCGGTCGAGGAGGAGGGCATTCGCCGTGCCCATGCCCGTGCCGAGGCTGCGGATTTACGGCTTGTCGTGGTCGATGCGTCGCAACCGAAGGAATTTGCCGCGATTCGCGGCTATCTCGATGAGAATGCGATCCTCGTTTTGAACAAAATCGACCTCGTCGACGCGACGGATACGGCGCGCCGCGCCGCCGGCCTCGGCTTTCCCGCCCTTCCCATCTCCGTCCAAAGCGGCGCCGGACTCGCCGCGCTGATCCGACAACTAATGGAAAAGGTTGGAAAATCCTTGACCGGCGAGCATGCTCCGCTGGTCACGCGGGCGCGCCATCGTGCGGCGCTCGAAGCCTGCCACGCGGCACTCGAGCGGTTTGCCGGCGCGGCTCTGCCCGAACTGGCCGCCGAAGATCTGCGCGCTGCCGCCGCCGCCTTGGGGCGCATCATTGGCCGCGTCGATGTCGAAGACATGCTCGACGCTTTGTTTCGCGAATTCTGTATTGGCAAGTGAAATTTAAGAACGAAACGGGAAAATCCAACGCGGTAAAAACATTCTATAGTAGATGGTCCCGGAACGTTCCGCGGCCGAATCGGTGTTTGGCATCAAGATATTGTGTCCATGGGCAACTGTAGCGCCTTCGAATCTTGCGCAAACACCACGAATTTTTGGCAATTCTTGCAAAGGCAGACGAAAGAGCGCCAAGCAAGCCGGCGTTTCACGTGAAACATTCCGGTGGATGAGCGCGCGGGCCGGTTTACAGGCTTCGTCGCGCCAGTTTATAAGTTCCGTCATGCAGCATTGGGATGTGATCGTGATCGGCGGTGGCCATGCCGGATGCGAGGCCGCCTCCGCCGCGGCCCGTCTCTCGGCCCGGACTCTGCTGCTCACCCATCGCCAGGCGACCATTGGCGAAATGTCGTGCAACCCGGCGATCGGCGGCTTGGCCAAGGGTCATCTGGTGCGCGAGATCGACGCGCTGGATGGGCTTATGGGCCGGGTGATCGACCAGGCCGGCATTCAGTTTCGCATCCTCAACCGCAGCAAGGGCCCGGCGGTTCGCGGGCCGCGCGCGCAAGCGGATCGCAAGCTCTATCGCGCGGCGATGCAGGCTGCGCTGGCGGCGCAGCCGAATCTGGCCGTCGCCGAGGGCGAAGCCCAGGCGATCCTGTGCGATGATTCCGGCCGGGTGAGGGGCGTCGCGACGGCTGGCGGCGAAGAGCTCTTGGCCGGATGCGTCGTGCTGACGACCGGCACGTTCCTGCGCGGAATCATTCATCTCGGCGAAGAGAAAACGCCGGCCGGCCGTGTCGGCGAAAAGCCGTCGATCGACCTCGCCGAAAGCCTAGCCCGGTTCCGCTTTCGCCTCGGCCGGCTGAAGACCGGCACGCCGCCACGCCTCGACGGGCGGACAATCGATCGCGGCGCTCTCGATGTTCAGTGCGGCGATGACCCGCCGCCGCCTTTTTCCTTCCTGACCAAGGCAATCACGACGCCGCAGACGGTCTGCCACATCACCGGCACGACCGATGCCACCCATGCCATCATCCGCGCCAATCTTCACCGCGCGCCGATCTATTCGGGGCAAATCGAGAGCGTCGGCCCGCGCTACTGCCCCTCGATCGAGGACAAGGTGGTACGGTTCGCCACGCGCGACCGTCACCAGATTTTTCTCGAACCCGAGGGGCTGGACGACGATACGGTCTACCCAAATGGGATTTCCACCTCGCTGCCGCGCGACGTCCAGGCCGAACTACTGACGACGATACCCGGGCTCGAGCATGCGCGGATGATCCGGCCCGGCTATGCCATCGAATATGATTTTGTCGACCCTCGGGAGCTGCGGCCGACCCTCGAAACCCGTCGCGTTCCCGGACTTTTCTTCGCCGGCCAGATCAATGGCACGACCGGCTATGAAGAAGCGGCGGCGCAAGGCCTGATCGCCGGGCTCAACGCCGCGCTCTCCGCATCGGGGGCAAAGGAATTCGTGCTCGACCGCGCGAGCTCCTATATCGGCGTGCTGATCGACGATCTGGTGACGCGCGGCACGGAGGAGCCCTACCGCATGTTCACATCGCGCGCGGAATATCGCCTCGTCCTGCGCGCCGACAATGCGGATCAGCGCCTGACGCGGCGCGGCATTGATATCGGCTGCGTTTCGGCGGACCGCGCCGCGGCTTTCGAAGCGAAATCCGCCGCTCTCGCCGCTGCCCGTGTGCGGCTTCAATCTTTGACCCTGACGCCCTCACAACTCCGCGCCAAGGGAATTGGTGTGAATGCCGATGGCATCATGCGGTCGGCGGCGGATTTGCTGCGCTATCCCGAGATTGGCCTGCAACGGCTTGCGGCGATTTGGCCGGAATTGCATCAACTCGAATTGGGAATCGCCGAGCAACTCGAAATCGATGGGCGCTACGCAGGCTATCTCGAGCGCCAGGAGGCCGATATTCACGCCTTCCGCCGGGACGAGGGCCTAGCCCTGCCGCGCGATCTCGACTATGCCGCGATCGGCAGTCTTTCCAATGAGATCCGTCAAAAGCTCAGCGCCGCCAAGCCCGAAAATCTCGGCGCCGCGGCGCGTGTGTCGGGAGTGACGCCGGCCGCGTTGGTCGCGCTGCTGCGCTACGTCAAACGAGGCGAGGAGGCGGCTTGAGCCTGCGCGCCGCGATCAATCAACGACCCGTTCGCTTGCCGCTCGGCTCCGTCGGCTTCGCCCGCCTTGTTCCTGTTTCACGTGAAACGCTCGACCGGCTCGAAGCTTATGTCGCGCTCCTCGGCGCTTGGAACGCGCGCATCAACCTCGTCGGCCGCAACACCATGGGCGATGTGTGGCGCCGGCATATTCTCGATTCCGCCCAGCTCTTCGCGCTCTTGCCGCGGCGAACCCGCGTTCTTGTCGATCTGGGGTCGGGCGCCGGCCTGCCGGGGCTCATCCTGGCGGCGATGGGCGTTCCCGAAGTCCATCTGATCGAATCCGACCAGCGCAAAGCGGCTTTCCTGCGCGAGGCGGTACGCGTCACCGGCGTCGCCGCCACCGTCCATGCTGTCCGGGTCGAGAGCGTTCCGGCTCTCGTTGCCGACGCGGTCACCGCGCGCGCACTCGCCGATCTCAGTCAACTTATTGAAATATCAGAGAAATTCAGGAATAACCGGACCGTCTCGCTGTTCCTCAAAGGCGAGTCGGTGGAGGGCGAGCTACTCGCCGCCCAAGCGCGCTGGCGCATGGACGCAAGCATGCTGCCGAGCCGCTCCGATCCCGGCGGCATCGTTCTGCGTCTTGAAGAGATAGAGCCCTACCGCGCATGAGCCTCGCTGAAGACACACCCTCCGAAACCCCGCTGCCGCGGCCGACACGGATCATTACCGTCGCCAATCAGAAGGGCGGGGTCGGCAAGACGACGACGGCGATCAATCTCGCCACGGCACTGGCGGCGGCCGGGGAGAGGGTGCTGCTCATCGATCTCGATCCCCAGGGCAATGCCTCGACGGGACTCGGCATTCTACCGGAGGCGCGGCACGTCACCACATACGAGCTGCTCTCCGGCGAGCAACCGCTCGGCGCCGCCATCGTCCCGACCATGGTGCCGCGGCTGTCGATCGTTCCCTCATCGGTCGAACTGGTCGGCGCGGAGCTCGAGCTGGTTGCCGAAGAGCGGCGCGAATATCGCCTCGCCGACGCGCTCGGCGCGGCGCCGCTCGAATTCGAGCATGTGCTGATCGATTGCCCGCCCTCGCTTGGCCTTTTGACGCTCAACGCGCTGGTTGCGGCGGATGGCGTGCTGGTGCCCCTGCAATGCGAATTTTACGCGCTCGAAGGTCTGTCGCATCTCGTCCGCACCATCGAACGTGTGCGCCAGCACCTCAATCCGCGGCTCGAAATTCAAGGCGTCATCCTCACCATGTTCGACAAGCGCAACAATCTCTCCGAGCTCGTCGCCGCCGATGTCCGCGCTCATTTCGGCGAGCGCGTCTATGAGACGGTGATCCCGCGCAATGTGCGGATTTCCGAATCGCCGTCGCATGGCAAACCCGTGCTGCTCTATGACTTCCGTTCGCCCGGCGCGCAGGCCTATGTGCTGCTGGCGAGCGAGATCCTGAAACGTGAGAGGAGATTGACCGCATGAGCGAAGAACCGCGCCCGCGCATGATGGCCCGAGGCTTGGGCCGCGGATTGTCCGCGCTGCTGGGCGAGGGCGGCGATGAGACGCCGAAGGCCCTGCGTCAGGTCGCGACCGAGCTGCTGCAGCCGGGCCGCTTCCAGCCGCGCCGCCATTTCGATCAAGAGAGTCTCGACGCGCTGGCGGACTCGGTGCGCGCGCAAGGCATTCTCCAGCCGATCCTGGTGCGGCGCAGCCCCGAGAATCCGAACACCTACGAGATCCTCGCGGGCGAGCGGCGCTGGCGTGCGGCGCAGGCGGCGCGGCTGCACGAAGTGCCGGTGCTGGTGCGCGAATTGGGCGACCGCGAAGCCTCCGAGATCGCGCTGGTCGAGAATGTTCAGCGCCAGGACCTCAATCCGGTCGAAGAGGCGCAAGGCTATCGCCGTCTCATCGACGAGTTCGGCCACACGCAAGAAGCGCTTGCGAGTGCGCTCGGCAAGAGCCGCAGCCATATCGCCAACACGCTGCGGCTTCTTACGCTGCCCGACGAAATTCAAACCATGATCGCCGATGGGCGCCTCACGGCGGGGCATGCGAGGGCGCTCGTAACGGTGAGCGATCCGCTGGCGATCGCGCAGGAGATCATCGCGCAAGGCCTGAACGTCCGCCAAACCGAAGGCTATGTGCGCGCGCGCGACAGAGAGGGCGCGGAGAAGCCGGGCGGTAAGCGATCCGACCGGAGCAAAGATCCGAATGTCGCCGCGCTGGAGCAAGAGCTGGCGCAACTCTTGGGCCTCAAGGCGACAATTCGCGCCGATGATCAAGGCGGCGTGTTGTCGATCCGCTATCGAACGCTCGATCAGCTCGACCTCGTGCTCGCGCGTTTGCGCGGACCGCGTTGAGGCGTCGAATGGATCGCCGCGGCTGACGATTATGCGCGGCTGCGTATCGCCCAAAATCACAAATAATCGCGGTCGCGCCGCGAAATAAAACGCAGCCGGTCGCGGGTAAGTGATTGCCTTCGTCCCGCGCCGCTGCAGTAGAATGCACCATGATCTACAGACTTGCACTCCTCGCGCTCGCCGCCATTGGCTTGGCGGCCTGCGCCGACTTCCCGGCCAAGCGTCCGGTCATCAACAGCGGCAGCTATGATTGGACCGACCAGGTTCGCGACGCGCAAGGCTATCCGCTCCCCGGATGGGCCGACGCCATCGCTCCGGACGGCGGCTCCGGCAGCATGTAGCGACCCGGCCGCGGCCGCGTTTTCTTTCCCTATCGGGCGCGGCGTCGCGACGCGGCGTCGCGCGCGACCTGCATCAGCGCGGCGCGGCAGATCGTGTCGGCGGGAATCCCGGTCGTTTTCGCTTCGGCCTCGGCTTCGTGCAGGGCGGCGAGCACGGCCTCGGCTCGCGCCGGCGGCCACAGCCGCAATTGCTGCTTGAAGCGATCGACCAGCTTGAAGAACAGCGGCGGGCGGAGCTTCAGCGCCTCGTCTTCGCTGGCGCCGGCGGCAAGCCGCGAGCCTGCGAGATGAAGGCGCTGGAAATGGCGCAGCTCGGCGCGGAGCACGGTCACCGGCTGCGCGCCTTCGCCGAAAGCGCGATTGAGCGCACGCTCGAGCTGCGCGGCGTCGCCCTCGGCGGCGGCAAATGCCACCTCGTCGGCGGAGAGCTCGGCGCTGTCGCCGATCACCGCCGTCACCTCGGCCTCGCCGGCTTTGCCGCCATCGCCGACATAAAGCGCGAGCTTTTCCAACTCTCGCCGCGTCAACTCGCGGTCGCCGCCGAGATGCGCGGTGAGATAGGGGATCGCCTCGGAGCGCAGCTCGATCTTGTGCGCGCCAAGCATCGCGCGCGCGAGCTCGGCGATCTCGCGCGGGCCGTCGAGGTAACAGGCGATCGCCGCGGCCGGCCGCGCGGCTTCGAACGCCCGGCGCAGACTCGAGCGCGGGCTGAGATCGCCCGCCTCGACGAGGATGAACGCATCGCCCGGCGGCATCGATTTGAAGAATCGCTCGAACGCCGCACCCAGCGCATCATCGCCGCCGCGCACGCGCACGAGCCGTCTGCCGCCCGTGAGGCTGAGGCTCGCCGCCTCGTCGAAGAGCCGGGCGGGATCGCCCGCTAGCGTTCCGCTGTCGAGCTCCGAGACGCGAAATGCGTCGTTGAGATCGGCGCAAATCGCCGCGGCGAGCAGCTGGGCGCGCTCGCGCACCAACCCGGCATCGGGCCCGTAGACGAGAGCGGCGCGAATCTCCTTGTCGGGTGCTTTGAGAAACGCCGCGATACGCTGCGGAGGAAGCTTCATTTCGCCGCGGCGCTGGCGCGCTGCTGGCGCATGAAAATGGCCATGCGCATGGTCATTTCCTCGGCCACTTGCTGCAGCGCGCGGTCGCGTGCGTCGTCCGCCGCGACCTGCGTCGCATAAGCGTCGGTGAGCTGATTGAAATCGCTGATGGCGCGGCTCGAATTGGAATAGACCGGCTTGCCGCTCGCCACCTCGAAGAGGGCGAAGCTGGCGCTGACCGTGATCTCGCTGCTGGTCGCGGTGGCGTTGCGCTGAATGCCGAGATCCGAGCGCGCGATGGTGAGGGCGGTTTGCAGGCGCCACTTTGTCGGCACCGCTCTGCCGGCGGGGTTGAGATTTTCCCGCAGCGCCAGCGCAAGAACTTGCCCCGGGCGATCGGGGATGGGATCGACCTTGATCGCGGCGAGATCGGGATCCCAATCCTTGGCGCCGCGCGCCCCATAGAGCGGACGAAAGCCGCAGCCGGCAAGCGTCAGAGCGGCGACGAGGATCAGGCTGCGGCGCGGCAGCTTTGCGCTAAAGCACGACATTGACGATCCGATTGGGGACGACGATGGTTTTGCGCGGCGTCTTGCCGTCGAGCGCCTTGATCACGGCGGGAAGGCCGAGCGCCGCCGCGGTCGAAATTTCCTGCGAGGCGTCGCGCGGCAGATCGACCGTGCCGCGCAGCTTGCCATTGACCTGCACGGCGAGCGTCACGGTTTCCTCGGCGGCGAGCGCCGGATCGAAGCTGGGCCAGGGTTCGTCCGCAAGCAGGCGACCCGGGCGCAGCATCTGCCACAGCTCTTCGCAAAGATGCGGCATCATCGGTCCGGCGAGCCGCACCGCGGCTTCGAGGCCTTCACGCAGCGCGGCGCCCAGCTCTTGCGGGTTGCCGCTTTGCGGCTCGATCGCCTCGAGCCGGTTGGTGAGCTCGCGGATGCGCGCCACGGCGCGGTTGAAGCGGAACTTCTCCAAATCGTCGGTGACGTCGCGGATGGTGCGATGAATGGCGCCGCGTAGCTCGCCGCTCGGCGTGTTGCGGGTCGACGGCATCGCCGCGCCGGCCGGCGACAGCGGCAGGACGGGCTCGGTCACCAGCCGGTGCAGCCGGTTGACATAGCGCCACGCGCCCTCGATTCCCGCATCCGTCCATTCGAGATCGCGCTCCGGCGGGCTGTCGGAGAGCAGATAAAGCCGCGCCGTGTCGGCGCCGAACGCATCGACGATCGCCTCGAGGCCGACAAGGTTCTTGTGCGACTTCGACATTTTCTCGATGCGGCCGATGGTGACGGGCTTGCCCTGCGCATCGAGCGCGCCGCCATCGGCGGATTTCGTGACCTCTTCGGGGAAGAGCCATTCGCCATCGGCGCTCTTATAGGTCTCGTGGCACACCATGCCTTGGGTGAAGAGACCGGCGAAGGGCTCCTTGATGCCGAGATAGCCGCATTGCTGCAAGGCCCGGGTGAAGAAGCGCGAATAGAGCAGATGCAAAACGGCATGCTCGATGCCGCCGATATATTGATCGACCGGCAGCCAATAATCGACTTCGGCGCGGACCATCGCGCTCGCGGCGCGCGGCGAGCAGAAGCGCGCGAAGTACCACGAGGATTCAAAGAACGTATCGAAAGTGTCGGTTTCGCGCTCGGCGGCGGCGCCGCAGCGCGGGCACTTGACGTGCTTCCAGGTCGGATGATGCGCCAGCGGGTTACCGGGCTGATCGAAGCTCACATCCTCGGGCAAGGTCACCGGGAGATCTTTCTCCGGCACCGGCACGATGCCGCAGCTGCCGCAATGGATGACCGGGATCGGGCAGCCCCAATAGCGCTGGCGCGACACGCCCCAATCGCGCAGCCGATAGGCGATGGTGCGCTCGCCCGATCCGAGCGCCATCAGTCTGTCGCTAGCGGCGCGCTTGGCCGCGACCGTGTCGAGCCCGTCGAGAAAATCCGAATTGAAGGCGGTGCCCGGCTCGGTATAGGCCTCGTCGCCGATCGCGAAGCTCTTGGGATCGGCGCCGGGCGGCAGCACGACGGGCTTTACCGGCAATTTGTATTTGCGCGCGAAATCGAGATCGCGCTGGTCATGCGCGGGGCAGCCGAAGATCGCACCGCTGCCATATTCCATCAGCACGAAATTCGCGACATAGACCGGCAGCTCCCAACCCGGCACGAAGGGATGGATCGCCTTGATGCCGGTATCGAAACCGCGTTTCTCCGCGGTCTCGAGCACGGCCTCGCTCGTCCCCATGCGGTTGCACTCGGCGATGAAATCGGCGAGCGGCTTATTCGCCTCGGCGAGCTGCGCGGCCAGCGGGTGATTGGGCGCGATCGCGCAGAAGGCGGCGCCGTAAAGCGTGTCGGGCCGCGTCGTGAAGATTTCGAGCCGCTCGCTGCGGCCTTTCAAAGCGAAGAATGCGCGCGCGCCTTCGGATTTGCCGATCCAGTTCTCCTGCATCAGCCGCACGCGCTCGGGCCAGCGCTCCAAGCCCTTCAGCGCAACGAGCAAATCGTCGGCGTATTCGGTGATCTTCAAGAACCATTGCGACAGCAGGCGTTTCTCGACGAGCGCGCCCGAGCGCCAGCCGCGGCCGTCGATCACCTGCTCGTTGGCGAGGACGCTGTGCTCGGCGGGATCCCAATTGACCCAGGATTCCTTGCGGTAGGCGAGACCCGCCGCGAGGAAGTCGAGGAACATCTTCTGCTCGTGGCGGTAATAGTCGGGATGGCAGGTTGCGATCTCGCGCCGCCAATCATAGGCGAGGCCCATGCGCTTCAGCTGCGCGCGCATCACCTCGATGTTTTGCAGCGTCCAGGTCGCCGGATGCACCTTGCCGGCGATCGCCGCATTCTCGGCCGGCAGGCCGAATGCATCCCATCCCATCGGATGCAGGACATTGAAGCCTTGGGCGCGTTTGTAGCGCGCGACCACGTCGCCCATGGTGTAGTTGCGCACATGGCCGACATGCAGCTTGCCCGAGGGGTAGGGGAACATCTCGAGGACGTAGTATTTGGGCCGTTCCGGCGCGGCCTCGACGTGAAACACGCCGCGCTCGCGCCAGACGGTCTGCCACTTCTCTTCGGTTTCCTTGGCGTTGTAACGCGGCATCCCGTGCGGCCCGTCCGCCCGGCTCCTTATCCCGCTCAGAACCGCTATTGCGCCACGCTGCTCATGCGAATTTGCCGCGCGCGCGCGAGGATCGCGTTCTCGATGCCGGTGCCGGTGGTCTGATCGACCGGCGCGTCCACCCATTGGCCGCTCGGGTTCTTGTCCTGGCGGAAGACGCGGGCGCGCACGCCGTCGGCGCGCAAATCGCGGCCGAGAATAAAGATGTTGATCTTGAACCGCTCATTGGGCGTTTCCGGCGGGCTGTACCAGTCGGTGATGATGGTGCCGCCGAAGGGATCGGCAGAAGCCAAAGGCATGAACGAAATCGTGTCGAGCGAGGCGTGCCACAGGAAGCTGTTGACGCCGATCGCGCTGCCGCCGCCCGAATTGTTGCCCTTGTCGGGCGCGAACAGCGTCTCCATCAGGCTGGTCGGCTTGCCGCCGTCAGGCCGGTCGCGATAGCTGGAGTAATCGGTCGGATCGCTCCAGCGCGGGTCGACGCCATAGGGATCGGCCGCGCGGCGTTGCGCGTCGGGGTCATTGTTGCCCCAACGGTTGGGATCGAACCAGCTCGCGCAGCCGCTGACGAGGGTCAGTGCGACGACGCACAACCCAATGCGATATCCGATCCACCCGGCTTTGACCAACATGGCCCCACTCCTCGATCCGCTCGTCGCTGGGCGGCGCGATATGCCCCCCGAACGCGGCAGATTAACCCAGAGCGGAGCTTCCCGCAAAGAGCGCCGGGGCTGCTGCCTTCGCGCTTGACCGATGCGTGCCGCGCTTGCAGCCTTGCGCCAAGGAGGCGCCGCCCCGGGCGGCGATCGGGACTTGCTCGAGGCCACTGCCATTGCCGCCAATCTTGTCGCGCTGCGCCGGAAAATCGCGGCGGCGGCAGCGGCTGCGCGGCGCGATCCGCGCGCGGTCGAGCTCGTCGCGGTGTCGAAGACCCAGCCGGCGGCTGCGGTCGAGGCGGCGCTCGCCGCGGGCCAGCGCCTTTTCGGCGAGAATCGCGTGCAAGAGGCGCAGGCGAAATACCCGCCGCTGAAGGCGCGCTATCCCGATCTTCGCCTCCACCTCATCGGCCCCTTGCAGACCAACAAGGTCAAGGAAGCGGTGGCGCTATTCGATGCGATCGAAACCGTCGACCGCCCGCGTCTCGCCGAGGCTTTGGCCAAGGAAATGGCGCGCCAGCAGCGCCGCCTCCCCTGCTTCGTCGAGATCAATGCCGGCCGCGAGCCGCAAAAGGCCGGCATTCCGCCCGAGGACGCCGATGAATTCATCGCCCTCTGCCGTACGCGCTGGCAGCTCGATCTGCGCGGCCTGATGTGCATTCCGCCCGAAGGCCAAGACCCCGCGCCCTATTTCGCCGAGGTCGCGGCGATCGCCGCGCGCAACGATCTGACGGCGCTCAGCATGGGCATGAGCGCCGATTTCGAAATCGCGATTGCAAGCGGCGCGAGTTTGGTCCGCCTCGGCACCGCGATTTTCGGCCGCCGGCAAGAGCGGCCCGGGGCCTAAGCCTCTGTGACGACGCCGCTCTGCTGATCCGCTTCGGCGAGCACCGCCAAGAGGTCGGGCTTCGCCAAGGCGATGCAGCCGGCGGTCGGCGCGAAATCCGCAGTCGCGACATGAAGGAAGATTGCGCTGCCCAAGCCGGCGAGGACCGGCATGTCGTTGAAGCCGAGCGGCACCACCAGATCGTAGACCTCGTCGGCCCGCCATATTGCTTCGGCATGAGCCGAATAAGGCAGTCGGATCAAAGAGTTGTAGGCATGGTCGGTCGGCGCGTCGCACCAGCCGTCGTCGCGCTCGATCGCTCGGAGCGGCAAGCCCGTGGGCGGCGCGGCGAGGCGATCGCCGCGGAACAGGAGAAAGCGCATCGGCCAGCGGCCGGCCGGCGTTGCGCCGTCGCCCTCGCGCTTGGCGGCGCTGATCCCGCTGCGGCCCACCGCGCAACGCAGCGACCGGCCATTCCAGAGGGCCGTGCCGCTGCCCTTCACCACCAGATCCATTACGCCAATTTGCCCCGTTTCCCGGCCGCGCGTGAGCAATTTCGCGCGGCTCTCGCCTATATTAGTCCGATATGAGCGTTGTGGCCGAGACACAGTTGCTGTTGCCGGCCGATCCCGGGATGCGCGAAGCGCGGGAGCGCCTAGCCCGATTCGGGCGCTTGCGCCGCAGTGCCATCCTTGCCGCGGCTCTCCTGCATGCCGCGATCATCGCAGCCTTTCTGCTGCGCTGGCCCTTCTCCGGCGCCGAGCCGACGGAGCATCCGCCGATCTCGGTTGCGCTGGTCACCGAAGTGCCGAAGCCTCCGCCGCCACCCGCGCCCCCCGCTCCGCCGCGCCAGTCGCCGCACGACCTCGTCTCCGGGCCCGACCAGAAAACCGCGGCGCCGCCCGAGGCCGAGGCCAAAGGGCCGCATGCCGCGCCGAAGCCGCAGCCCGAGGAGGAGGAAAAGCAAAAAACCGCCGCTCTCGCCGAGCCCAAACCCGCGCCATCGCCGCCGGCGGCACCGAAAACGAAGCCCGCGCCCAAGGAAGCCAGCCGCGAGACGACGCCCGCGCCCCGCCAGCGCGGCTCGGTCGACCGCGCGCCGGGCGAGACCAAGACGGAGGGCGATCCCTATCTCAACCATATGTGGGCGCTGATCGAGCAGCACCGCACCTACCCGGCGCATGCGATCGGCTCGCTCGGTCTGCGGCTCGAAGGCACGGTGGTCTATCTGATCGCGCTCTCCCCCGCCGGCGCGCTGGAGGGCATTCGCCTCGAGCGCTCCTCGGGTGCTCCCGTGCTCGACAATGCGGCGCGCGCGATGATCGAGGCCGCCGCGCCCTTCCCGCCCCTGCCGAGCTATTTCCCGCGTGGCGGCGCGACGCTCACGGTGACGATCCACATCTTCCCGACCGCTTCTTAAGGGGCTATTCTTTCGCGCGATGGGGATGGGGTTCCCCGAAACCGCCCGCGAGGGCTGATGACTCCTGCCGCGCGACGATCGCGGGCGGAGTTCGCCTGCGACCCGCCGCACAAGGCGGGTTTTTTGTTGCTTGCGAGCGTTGGAGGCGGGCGTGACCCTTCGATCGATTTCCATCGGCAGTCGCGCGCGGAGCGCGGCATGAATCCCGCGGCGCTGATCGGCGTCGCGCTGGGCGGAGCGCTCGGCTCGCTCGCGCGTTATGCTGTCGGCATCTATGCCGGACGCTGGTTCGGCACGAGCTTTCCCTGGAGCACGCTCCTCATCAATATTTCGGGCTCGTTTCTGATCGGCGCTTTCGCCGAAGCCTTTGCGCTGCGCTGGGACGCGGGGCAAGCCGCGCGCGTGTTTCTCATCGTCGGCATTTGCGGCGGCTATACGACCTTCTCAACCTTCTCGCTCGATGTCGTGACCTTGATTGGGCGCGGCGAGATTATCGCGGCGACGGCCTATGCCGTCGCGTCGGTCGTGCTGTCGGTCGCGGCGCTCTACGCCGCTTTGCACGTGGTGCGAGTCTTGCTGGTCTGAGCGCCCTCAGCCGGCGCGCGCCATTTTGTGGTCGATGGCGCCGAAGATCGAGCGGCCTTCGGCATCGAGCATCTCGATGCGGACGCGATCGCCATATTTGAGGAACGGCGTCTTGGCCGCGCCGCCGCTCGCCTCCTCGACCGCGCGCGCCTCGGCGATCGTCGCATAACCGCGCTTGGCGTCGTGATTGGAGACGGTGCCGCCGCCGACAATGGTGCCGGCGCTGAGGCTTTGCGTCAGCGCGCAATAGGAGATCATCTTGTCGAAGCCATGCACCGCCTCGCCGGCATCGGGATCGCCGAACAGCTTGCCGTTGATCGAGCAGCGGATCGGCAGATGGACGCGCGTGTCGCGCCAAGCCGCGCCGAGCTCGTCGGGCGTGACGCAAACCGGCGTGAACACCGAGGCCGGCTTCGAGCGCGTGAAGCCAAACATGCGCTGCAACTCGATACCCTGCAAATTGCGCAGCGATACGTCGTTGACCAGCATCACGAGCTCGATCTTTTGCGCCGCGACTACGGGGCTCGCGCCATAGGGCACCTCGCTGGTGACGACGGCGACCTCGCCTTCGAAATCGACGCCCCACTCCTCGCTGCCGATCGGCACGTCCTGGGTCGGGGCGAGGAATCCGTCGGAGCGGCCCTGATAGACGGGCGGCTCCTTTTGAAACCAGTCCGGCGCCGGCCGGCCCTTGGTCATGCGATAGCGATGCGATTCATAGGCCGTTCCGTCGAGCCATTGGAAGGATCGCGGCAGGGGCGAATGACATGCCGCTTCGTCGAACGGCATCGCATTCTTCAGTCCGTCCATCAATCGGCGATAGCGCTCTTCGAGGCGCGGCTTGCACTCGCTCCAGCGATCGAGCGCCACGCGCAGCGAGGGCGCAATGTCGGCGGCGCTGGTCATCCGCTTCAGATCGCGCGACACCACGACCAGCGCACCATCGCGGTTCTCGCCGCGCAAGCTTGCAAGCTTCATCGAACCCTCCCCTTCGAGCGCAGCGTCAGGCGGCGAAGACCTCGTCGAAGAAATTACGCATCGCCTGCCAGGAGCGCTTATCCGCCTTTTCGTTATAGGCGGCGGGCAGGCCCGTGGTCGGCAGGTTCCAATTGGTGAAGGTATGGACCGCGCCGCCATAGGAGACGAACTGCCAATCGACCTTCGCCTCCTCCATCTCCTTCTCGAAGGCGGCGACCTCGGCCGGCGGCACCACCGGGTCGATCGCGCCGTGCAGCACCAGCACCTTGCCCTTGATGTTCTTGGCATCGGCCGGGTTGGGCGTGTTGAGCTGGCCATGGAAGCTGACGACGCCGGCGACAGCGGCGCCGCTGCGCGCGAGCTCCAGCACGACGATGCCGCCAAAGCAATAGCCGATGGCGGCGATCTTCTTGGCGTCGACCTGCGGTTGCTTCAGCAGCACATCGAGGCCGGCCTTGGCGCGGGCGCGGGTCAAGGCGCGGTCCTTGTAATAGGGCGCCGAGATCTGCTCGCATTCGGGGAAGGTCTTGGCGCGCACGCCTTTGCCGAAAACGTCGAGTGCGAACGCGACATAGCCAAGCTCGGCCAGCATCTGGCAGCGCTTGTGCATGTATTCCTGGCAGCCATTCCATTCATGGGCGACGAGGATGCCGGGCCGCTTGCCCGGCTTGGCATCGTCATAGGCGAGATAGCCTTCGCAGACCGCATCGCCTTCCCGATACTCGATGAATTGCGTCTTGATCATTCGACCCTCCCGCCTGTCTTTGCTTCGCCGCGCACGGCCTTGCGCCAGTCCTAGCATCGGCCGGGCCGGCTCGGCAACCGGCGGTGTCGCGGCGCCTTGCGGCGCGGCCGAGGGCGTCGTGCTGCGAGCGCCTCCCGCGCGCTCCGGAGCGCGCGACCCGATTAAATTGCTGCAGCGTCACATTGCCGCCGGGTGACTGCGGAACCCGCGGCAATGCGTGCTTGTTAGAAATTTTCGTAGGCTGCCGCAAACCGGCTCGATGGGGCGACATCCATGGGTGGGCGAGTTCTGGAGGAACAAAATTTTTCAACGCCGTCATTAACAAGAGCCATGACGCTGTTGCGAGTCCTTGCTGCCTGGCTCCATGGCGAGTTGATCGCTATTCCGGCCGCGCAAGCTACGCCCGAGAAGGGCGGCAGGGTAAAACCTGGCTCCCACGCTGACGGCGGCGCTCGGGATGAAAGCGGCGGCGAAAGCTCCGGGCAGCGGCGCGAAGGGCAAATAGCGGCGCCGCCTCGCGCCGCGCCTCAATCGTAAATGCGGATCAGCACCGGCACGTGATCGGAGCCGCGCTCCCAATCGCGCGCCGCGCGGTGGACGGCTGCGCCGGCGAGCCGGTCCTTCAGGACGGGCGTCACCCAGACATGGTCGAGCCGCCGCCCGCGATCGGACGCCGCCCAATCCCGCGCGCGATAGCTCCACCAAGTGTAAAGCTTCTGCTCGGGCGGAATGAAGTGCCGCACGGCATCGACGAACGCCGCTGAATCCTGAAGCCGGCCGAGCTTTTGCACCTCGACCGGCGTGTGGCTCACCACATCGAGCAGCTGCTTGTGCGACCACACGTCGGTCTCGAGCGGCGCGATGTTGAGATCGCCGACGAGGATCATCGGCGCTCCGGCGCGCCGCCGCCCGGTGAACCAGTCGGTGATCTCGTCAAGAAAGCGCAGCTTATGGGCGAATTTCGGATTTTCCGCCGGATCGGGAATGTCGCCGCCGGCAGGCACATAGAGATTGTGCAGCTCGATCCCGCCCGGCAGCTCGGCGACGGCGTGCCGGCAATCCTCGCGTCCGCACCAGCCTTCGCTGCGCGCGTTTTCGAGCGGTACGCGCGACAGGATGGCGACGCCGTTATAGCCCTTCATGCCGTGGACCAGCATGTGGCGGAAGCCCAGGGCCTCGGCGGCTTCGCGCGGAAAGAATTCGTCCGGCGTCTTAGTTTCCTGAAGGCAAAGGATATCGGGCTTCAGCTCATCGACCGTGCGCTTGACGAGATCGATGCGCAGTCGGACGGAATTGATGTTCCACGTAACGAGAGTCAGCGCCACGGGGTCAGGCCGCCTTCGCCGGCAGGCTGCGCTCGAGCCAATCCATCATCACCGCGGCGATCTCGGCGTTGTTCTTCTCGAGCATCAGCATATGGCCGTTGCCACGCACGCCGACATCCTTGAGCTGAATGAAGGTTGGATGCACGCCGGCCTGCTCCAGGAATTTGACGGTCAGATGATCGTAAACCGCGTGATAGGAGGCCTCGCCGGTCAGCACAAGGATCGGCATCTTGCACAGATTGGGGAGTTGTCGCGCCGGCTCCTGCTGCAGCCAGCCGCGCGCGAGGCCCGGGCCGTCCGGCGCGGCCTGGCGGACCGGCACCAATTCCCAGGGCGAGGACACGGGCGGGTCATAGGTCAGCGGAATCGAGGCAAGGCCCCAGGGCCGCGCCCGATTGCCGGCGTGATAGAATTCCGGCGGCCCGACATGCTCGAGGCCGATCTCGTAGAATGGCGGCCCGCTCGGCTCGACCTGCAGCAAGGCTTTCACCGCTTCCGGTCGCGCATCGGCGACCGGCCAGCCGAACGCGCCCGATTGCGAATGGGTGAGCAGGATCGCCGGTCCGATCTTGTCGATCAGTGCGACGAGCGCGTCGCGGTTCAACTCCTGTTGCTTGGCGAAATCGGCGATGGTCGGCAGTTGCGAGGCAAAGAACTGATCGAACACGGCATCGCCTGGCGCATCGCCCCCCGGCCATTGCGTGTGCAGAGCTGCCTGCGGCCAAAGCCCCTGCCGTTTGATGGCAACGAAGCGCTGCTGCGCCGCATCGACATCGGGTTCGCGCACCGGGCCGTGAAACCCGGCGCGATAGGCCGAGCGGCCGCGGCCGACCTGATCGACGACGTAGACGGCATAGCCGCGGCGCAGGAAATGCTGCGCCCAGCCGTCACGGCCATCGGGTGTGCCGGTGTAGTTGGTGCCGGACTGGCTGCCGCCATGCACCATGATGACCGGATAAGATTGGAGGACGGTCTGGGGGATCTGGAATTCGGCGTAAAGCTGGCCGGTCAGGATGCGCTTGCCGCCGACGGTCTCGTAGCGGCCGCCGGCAAACAGATAGCCCTGCCGCGCGATCGTCAAAGCCTCCGCCATCGCCCAAGCCCTCCGCCTCTCCCAAGCCCCGGTCTTTGAAGCACAAAAGCGGCGGGGCTAGAAGAGACGGCCGGGACAAGGCCGAGGACGAGGACGATAAAAGCGGCAGCGCAAACAAAAGGCGCCCGGCTAGGGGGATAGCCGGGCGCCCGAAGCCCCGTCGCGGGGGGACCCGTAGGGGCTCGGGGGAACGCCCGACGGGCCGGCAGCGGGCGAACCCGCCGCGCTTCTGAGAGTCAGGTGGGCATCGCCGAGGCTCTCGTCAATCTCATTCACGTATCCGTGCGCGCCGGCGCCAAGGCCTTGACGGCGCGAGAGAATCCCGGCGGTGATGGATTGCGTTGCCGCGCGCGGCAGGGGAGCCTCGCGGCGAGTCCCGGAAAATCTTAGACGGCTGCGCGGGCTTCGGCGCGTGCCCGGCAGGCCGCGCCGAAAGCCTCGAAAAGGCGCAGCGAGAACGGGTTCTCGGCGAAGCGGAATTCCGGATGCCACTGCACGCCGAGGACGAAGCGCGCCCCGGGGAGCGACACCGCCTCGATCTGGCCGTCGGGAGCAACCGCCTCCACTGTCAGCGGCGGCGCCAGCCGATCAATCCCCTGGTGATGCAGCGAGTTGACGATCAGGGATCGGCTTCCAGCCAGGCGCTCGAGCACGCCGCCCGCGGTCAGCGCGACGCCATGCGCGCAATGCGCATAGCGCTCATCGACGCTGTCGCGCTTCGGGGCGCGATGATCGAGACGTCCCGGGATCTCGTGCACCTGCTGATGGAGGCTGCCGCCGAGCGCAACATTGAGTTCCTGAATGCCGCGACAGATCGCCAGGACCGGCAGGTCGGCTGCGATCGCCGCGCGCAGCAAGGGCAGCACCACGGCGTCGCGCGCCGGGTCGTGCAGCGTATCGGGCAGGCTCGGCGCGCCATCGTAATGATGCGGCTCGACATTGGAGGGCGAGCCCGGCACGAGCAAACCGTCGATCCGGCTGATCGCGGCCTGTGCCATCGTCGCTTCGCCGTCGGCCGGCACGAGCAGCGCCATGGCGCCAGCGCCCTCGACCACCGCATCGACGTATTTCTTGACCACGGTATGGGCGGTATGGCCGCCGGTCGGCGTCGCGATGTCGCGGCGGCAGCATTGAATGCCGGCCACGGCGAGGGCGCGCGCCTCGGGCTTGAGGACGCGACCCGGAGCCGGCGCGGTGATGATCGACATGGGAAAACGATGGGCCGAGAAAGATGACGATGCAATACCAGTAAACTCAGGTCTGGTTAACCGCCAGCTAATAGCTCGAGGGCTCGCCCGCGCCGGTCAATTTGTCGCGGGAGCTCAGTCCGGATTGCGCGCCTCGGGCGGCCGCGGATCGGTCCAGTAGAAGAGGTTGGGGTCGAGCGCCACGCCGTAATGCGGATCATCGAGCGTGACAGTGACGGCTTTGCGCTGGGCATCGACCAGGTGCCATTGCCGGAGCTGGAGCGGATGATCGCTCAAGACCAGCGTCGCTTGGCCGAGATCGGGGTTCTTGGTCTCGCTGACCGTGACGCGCAGCACGTTCGGATCGCGCTCGAGATGGCTGACGGTCAGATCGCCGCCGAAGCTCACATTGTCTTGCAGGAGGAACCAGGCTGGCGTGTCTTTGAGCGCGAAGAAGCTGATCTGCTCAAGCTTCTTGTCGTAGTACCAGATGCGTCCGTCGGTCGCGACCAGGAGGATCGGCACCGGCGGATCGTAGACCACCCGCATCTTGCCCGGACGCGACAGATAGATCGTGCCCGTCGCCATGCCGCCCTCGGCGGTGATCTGCTCGAAGCGCGACTGGAGCGTGCGGATGCCGTTGAGATAGTCCTGGATGCGTTTCAGATCCGCCGAGTCGCCGGCGGGCAAGGCCGCGCGCGCGCCGAGAGGCACGAGCCCCAACGCAAGCATGGCAGGCGCCGCCGCGAGCAAGCTGCGACGGGAGAGAGACACGCGCGATGAAATCTTTTTCATTCCTCGTCGATGTTCCGGCCAAGCACCTCGCGCTTGCCGACATGATTGGCCGGGCTCACGACGCCTTCGGCCTCCATGCGCTCGATGATGCGCGCGGCGCGGTTATAGCCGATCTGCAGGTGGCGCTGCACGAAGCTCGTTGACGCCTTGCGCTCGCGGCAAACGAGCGCCACTGCCTGATCGTAGAGGTGATCGCCCGAGCCGACGGACTCCGCGCCGAAGCTCTCGCCCGGCTCGTCATCCTCATCCTCGGTCACCTCCTCGACATAGGTGGGCGGCCCGCCATTCTCCTTCAAGAAGCGCACCACGCGCTCGACCTCCTCGTCGGAGACGAAGGGGCCATGAACACGGGTAATGCGTCCGCCCCCCGCCATGTAGAGCATGTCGCCGCGGCCGAGGAGCTGCTCGGCGCCTGCCTCGCCGAGGATGGTTCGGCTGTCGATCTTCGAGGTGACCTGGAAGCTGATGCGCGTCGGGAAATTCGCCTTGATCGTGCCGGTGATGACGTCGACCGAGGGACGTTGCGTCGCCATCACGATATGAATGCCGGCGGCGCGCGCCATCTGCGCCAGGCGCTGCACCGCCGCCTCGATGTCCTTGCCCGCGACCAGCATCAAATCCGCCATCTCGTCGACCACGACGATGATGAGCGGCAGCGGCGATGAGGCGAGCGCCTGCTCCTCGAAGATCGGGCGGCCGGTTTCTTCATCGAACCCGGTCTGCACTTTGCGCTTCAACACCTCGCCGCGCGCCGTCGCCTCCGCGAGGCGCTGGTTGTAGCCCTCGATGTTGCGCACGCCGAGTTTCGACATGGCGCGATAGCGATTTTCCATCTCGCGCACGGTCCATTTGAGCGCGACCACCGCCTTGCGCGCCTCGGTGACGACCGGCGCCAGCAGATGCGGAATGCCGTCATAGACCGACAACTCGAGCATTTTCGGATCGATCATGATGAATTTGCACTGATCGGGCGGCATGCGATAAAGGATCGACAAGATCATCGTGTTGATGCCGACCGATTTGCCGGAGCCGGTGGTGCCGGCGATCAGCAGATGCGGCATGCGCGCGAGATCGGCGATGACCGGCGTGCCGCCGATATCCTTGCCAAGCACCAGCGCGAGCTTCGCCGCGGTGCGCTCGTAATCCTCGGACGCCAGGAGCTCGCGCAGATAGATGATCTCGGCGCGCGAATTCGGCAGCTCGATGCCGATGACGTTGCGGCCCGGGATCACGGCGACGCGCGCGGAAATGGCGCTCATCGAGCGCGCGATGTCGTCGGCAAGGCCGATGACGCGCGAGGCTTTGATACCGGGGGCGGGCTCGAGCTCGTAGAGCGCGACGACCGGGCCGGGCCGGACTTTGACGATCTGGCCCTGGATGCCGAAATCCGCGAGCACGGATTCCAGCAGCCGCGCGTTCTGCTGCAGCGCCTCGGCGCTGACTTGCGTAAAGCGCGCGGGCGGAACGTCGTTGAGCATGTCGAGCGGCGGCAGCAGATGCTCGCCCGCGGGAACGAGATCGAGCAGCGCCTGGCGCTCTTTCTCGCGGGCCTTGGCGCGGCGCGGCAGATCGACCTTGGCGACGCGCTTCAGCGGCGCTTCGTCGCGTTCCTCCGTTTCCTCCTCCTCATGAGCGGGCGGGGCGGCGAGATGCGGCTCGCGGCGCACGCGCTTTTCCTCGGCCGGCGCCGCGTCCTCAGCGGCACGGCTGCTCCGGCGCAGCAGCGGCGGCAGCACGGCGAGCGGCGCGAGGAGACGCGCCCAAAGCCGCGGCGCCGCTGCGGCTTCTTGCCGCCGCGCGCTCGGGCGGACATAGCGCGATTTCGTCTCGCCGCGCGGCGCGAAGCTGATGAAGGACCAGCCCAAAAGATAGAGCAGCATCAGCGTCACCAGCGCGGCGGCGGCCATCGCCGAAAGCGGCGGCGCGATGTTGATATGCGCGATGCCGTCGCGGCCGAGCTTGCCGATCACGCCGCCGAGCCCGACCTTGAGCGGCCAGGCGGAAAACGGCGGCACGATCGCCACCGCGAAGGCCGCCGCGATCAGCAGCAGCGGCAGGATCGCGGCTTTGAGCCAGAGATGCTTGAGGCCGCGTCCCGTCAAGAGACGCAGCCCCCAATCGATCAGCACCACCGGTAGCAGCCAGGCCGCGAGGCCGAGCCATTGCAGCAGCGCGTCCGACGCCTCGGCGCCGGGAAGGCCCATGCCGTTCTTGACGTAAGCGCTGATCGCCTGATTCCAGGACGGATCGCCGCGATCATGCGTCGCGAGCGCGATGGTGAGCCACAGACCGGCACCCAGCAAGGCGAGACCGAAGACGATACCGAGAAAGCGCCGCCACGCGTGCAGCGGCGATGGGGAATATTTGCGGCCGGCTTCGGTGATGCTCGCCATCATTTCCTCGCTTCAGAGAACGCGCAGCATGCGGCGCATGCCCGCGGCGATCGTGTCGTCGTCATGGACCAGCGCGACGCGGATATAGCGCTGCCCGGGATTCTCCCGGCCTGGATTGGTGCGGGAGGTGTAAGCGCCGGGCAGCGTGCGCAAGGCGGCGTCGCGCCACAGCGTCAGCGCGGCTTTCTCGCCGTCGCCGACATCGAGCCAGAGAAAAAAACCGCCTTCCGGGCGGAAGAAACCGAACCGGCCCGCGAGCATCGATTCCGCGATGTCGAATTTCCGGCGATAGAGCGCGCGGTTGGCCTCGACATGGCTCTCCTCGCCCCACAGCGCGATGCCCGCCTCTTGTATCGGCAGCGGCACCTGCGCGCCGGCATAGGAGCGCAGATGCGTGAAGCGCTCGATCAGCCGCGCATCGCCGGCAATGAAGCCGCAGCGCAGCCCCGCCGCGCTCGAGCGTTTGGAGAGCGAATGGAACACGACCACCTGGTCGAGCGCGCCGCCCATCGCGGCACACGCCTCGAGCGCGCCCGGCGGCTGAACGCGGTCATAGATCTCGCCATAGCATTCATCCATCGCCAGGACGAAATCGTAACGGCGGGCGAGCGCGACGGCTTTCTGGAGATAAGCCATGTCGGCGATCGCGCCTTGCGGATTGGCCGGGCTGCAGAGATAGAACATGGCGCAGCGCTCGAGCGCGCTTTGTGGGATCGCATCGAGATCGGGCAGGAAGCCCGCCTCGCGCGTGCAGTCGAGATAGACCGGCTCCGCCCCCGCCAGGCTCGCGCCGCCGACATAGACATTGTAGTAGGGGTTGGGCATCAGCACGGTCGGCACGCCGCCGGCCTTCTCCTGCGGCACCGCGACTTGCGGGAAAAGAAACAGCGCCTCTTTGGTGCCGTTGACGATGAGGACGTTGCGCTCGCCCGCGATCATTCCCTCGGGCAGGCGATAGCGCCAGCTGAGCCAGCGCGCACAGGCATCGCGGTATTCGGGCGTGCCGGCCGGAGGCGGATAGCGGTTCCACAGCTCCGCCTTTTCGGCGAGGATGCGCGCCAGCATGGGCGGCGGCGCGTGCTGCGGCTCGCCCACGGCCCAGGGCAGCACGGGCTCGTTCGAGCGCGGCTGGACCCCCTCGAACAGCGCGCGCAGCTTCGAGAAGGGGTTATCGGCCAGCCGATCGAGGCGCGGGTTGATGGACAAGCGTAAGAGAGCCGTTTAAGTCACGGGAGTCGCACCATAACATATACGCGGCTCCGGCGCCTCCGCCAAGCGGTGCGGGGACTTCTGCTGGCGCTTAGCCCGCCCGTGCCGGGCGCAGCGCCGGGTGCCGGGCGAGCGTCCAGGCGGCGCCGAGGCCGCACAGCGCCGCGAAGCTGAGCCAAAGCCCTGGCACGGCGCGGTTTTCCGTCACATGGATGAGATAGGTGCTGATCGCCGGGGTGAAGCCGCCGAAGAGCGCAGTCGCGAGGCTGTAAGCAAAGGCAAAAGCCGAGGTG
>Ga0070679_100000861_pt1 | contig 26377 bp, 20 predicted proteins | sample KBSC63BmetaG_FD_65652 | JGI IMG/M metagenome (GOLD analysis project Ga0070679, IMG submission 65652) | Corn rhizosphere microbial communities from Kellogg Biological Station, Michigan, USA - KBS C6-3B metaG | ecosystem: Host-associated > Plants > Roots > Rhizosphere | place: USA: Michigan... | reverse complement strand
AACGGCAAGCCGCTCGTCGAGCGCCGCTCGATCGCGTCGCACTGGGGAGACGCCTCGCACAAGGAGTGGTTCGGCGCCATCCTCGATCGCTTCGGCACCGCCATCGACGCCGGAGAGTACGTCGGCGCCGACGCGCGCGATGCGGTCCTCTGCGTCAAGCTGATCGAAACCGCCTACGCCTCGTCGCGCGCCGGCTGCGTCGAGATGTCGCTGTCGCCGGGCGTGCACGTCGCCAACGCCGTGCCGTAAGCAAGGCGGCGGCGGGCGAAGGCAAAGACGATGGTGCAGCCGGTCCTCAAGCTCCCCGAGCTGTCCCCGTCGCCGACACAGCGGCCCGCGTCGCGCGCGCGTCGCGTGATCGAGCTGCTCGGGCCCGACTTCACGCTCTTCTTCTTCTTCCTCACCATCCTGCTCGTCGTCGGGCGCATCTTCGGCGCGCACTACGTGGTGCGGCTGTCGACGATGCTGCTGCCCGGCCTGGCGGCGCCCGGCATCATCCTCGTCAAGCTCATCCTGCGCTTCGGAAAGCTGGTGAACGACGAGCCGGGCGCGCGCGCCGAGGCCAGGAAGATGGCGCTCGGCACCATCCGCGACTGGATGCCGCTGGTGCTCGTGGCGACGGTGTTCGACAATCTCGAGAACTACACCGGCATCATCCGCAAGGTGCCGATCGACGACTGGCTCTACAAGATCGACATGACCCTGTTCGGCGTCGAGCCGACGGTCTGGATCCAGAAGCTCTACCATCCGCTCCTCACCGACTGGATGGCGATCTGCTACGGCATCTTCTTCATCGTGCCCATGTTCCTCGGCATCACCCTGTGCATGCGCGGGCGCGGCGCCGACTTCCGCGAGATGGCGACGTCGGTGATGCTGCAGATGTGGATCGGCTTCTTCCTGTTCATCTGCTTCCCCGCCGGGCCGCCGCGCTACTACGAGCTTCTGCGCCACGGGGCGTTCGCGTCGCACATCCCGTCGCTCATCGGCATCAACGATTATCTGCAGGGCACGTGGGATACCTATGACCCGCTGCTGGTGCGCTCGGCGTTCCCGTCGCTGCACTGCTCGTACGGGCTCATGACCATCATCTACGCCTGGCGCTTCGGCGACGGCGTGTTCCCCAAGCACAAGCGCCTCTTCTTCTGGCTCGTGCTCCCCATCCAGCTGTCGCTGTTCGTGGCGACGGTCTATCTGCGCCACCACTGGATCCCCGACTGCATGATGGGTTGGACGGTGGCGATCACCGCGTGCACGCTGGCGCCCTATCTGCGCCGCAAGTGGCCGGCGGCTACGACCGCGGCTATAACCACGCCGTGAAGCGCACCGTCACGCTTCTGAGCCAGCACCAGCTCTCGGCGCTGGTGGCCACGGGCCTCGACTATTGCGTGATGATCGCGTCCGTCAGCCTGTTCGGGCTGTCGCCGGTGGTGGGCACGGTCATCGGCGCATTGTGCGGCGCGCTCACCAACTTCACGCTCGGGCGGCGCTGGGTCTTCGACGCGCGCAAGGGCGATCTCCGTGGCCAGGCGACGCGCTACGCGATGGTCTCGGCCGTGAGCCTGTGCTGCAACGCCGGCGGCGAGTGGCTGCTCCTGCGCGTCGGGCTGCAGTACATCCTGGCGCGCCTGGTCACCTCGCTCGTCGTCGGCATCGGCTGGAACTTCCCGATGCATCGCCACTTCGTGTTCCGCGCCGACGGCGACAAGCGCGCGCGCAAGGCCAAGGGAACCGCCGGCGCGCCGGCGCCGAGCGAGGCGCCGCGGCAGAGCTAGCGTCATGCTCGCCCAGATCGCCCTCGTCTTCGTCGTCACCGCGGTCACGGTCGGGGACATCGACGCGAGCGGCGGCTGGGAGAGCTACGCGACGAAGAACGGCATCACGCTCGAGCGGCGCAAGCCACAAGGCGAGCGCTTCTACGAGCACCGCGCGGTCGTCTCGCTGCCGAAGGTCGATCCGGCGCGCGCCGAGGGCGTGATCTGGCAGGCGCTGCGCGGCGGCGACATGGAGTCGCTCAAGCACCGCCAGATCCTCAAAGAGGCGCCCGACGAGCTCGTCATCTACGATCAGATCCACACGCCGGTGGTGAGCGATCGCGACTACACCATCGTCGTCAGGCGGCGGCGCGTGGGCGCGCGCGTCTGGTTCGACTGCGAGACGGCCAACGATCGCGGGCCGGGCCCACAGAAGGGCTACGTGCGCATCTCGGTGATCGCGGCCGGCTGGTACGTCGAGCCCGACGGCAAGGGCGGCACGCGGCTCGGCTACTTCGCGTACAGCGAGCCGGGCGGCAGCGTGCCGGCGTGGCTGGTGCGCGGCGCGCAGGCCGACCGCTCGCTGGCCGACGTGGTGCGGATGGTGGCGCGCCTACGGTAGCATCGAGCGATGCCGCATCGTCGGGGGAGCTTCGCCGAGGTCTACGAGCAGCGTTTGCAGGCCGGCGATGGACGCGTCATGGAGGAGACGTCCGCGCATTTTCACGGTGCCTTCCTGCCTACCATCCAAGCATACACCGCGGGCACCGCGAACAGCGTCGCCGGCGTCGACACGACCAGCCCGCCGATGACGGCGATGGCGAGCGGGCGATGCATCTCGGCGCCGGCGCCGAGCCCGAAGGCGAGCGGCAACAGGCCCACGAGCGTGCACAGCGTGGTCATGAGGATCGGGCGCAGGCGCATCGCGCCGGCGTCGGCCAGCGCGTCCTCGAGCGTGGCGCCGCGCGCGCGCGCCTGCTCGGCCCGGTGCAAGAGCAGGATGCCGTTCTTGACCACGAGCCCGACGAGCAGGATGCCGCCGAGCAGCGACGAGACGTTGAGCGCGGTGCCGGTGACGGCCAGCGCGGCGACGCCGCCGGCGAGCGCGATCGGCGTGGCGGCGAGGATGGCGAGCGGCGCCGAGAAGCGGTTGAACTGAAAGACCAGCACCAGCAGCACCAGCGCCACGGCGGCGCCGAGCGCCTCGGCGAGCCCGAAGAAGGCGCGCCGCTGCGAGAGGCGCTGGCCGCCGAGCTCGACCGCGATCGTCTTCGGCAGCGACAGCGTCGCCAGGCGCGCTTGCACCTCGCGCACGGCTTTTCCGAGATCGACGCCTTCGAGCCGCGCGGTCACCGGCACCATCAGGCGTCCGTTCTCGCGCGTCACCTCCGCCGAGGTGCAGCCGTCGACGACACGGGCCACGCCGCCGAGCGGCACCAGGCCGCCGGCGGGCGTGCGCAGCCGGACGCGATCGAGCGCGTCGGCGTCGAAGCGCGCGCGATCGCTCCAGCGCACGCGCACCGGCACCAGCCGATCGCCCTCGGGCATGGGCGCGGCGTTGACGCCGAGGAGATCGGCGCGCAGCTGCGCCGCGACGGCGTCGGTGGTCAGGCCGACGCGCCCCGCCGCCACCGGATCGATCTCGACGCGTCGCTCGGGCGAGCAGGCGACCTGGCCGTCGTACAGGTCGACGAAGCCGGGCAGATCGCGGATCGACTGCGCCACGCGCAGCGCCTGCCGCCGCAGCTCGGCCTCGTCGCCGCCGAAGAGCTTGATCTCGATCGGCTCGGGGTTGCCCTCGAGATCGCCGAGCATGTCTTGCAAGACCTGGATGAGCTCGATGCGCACGCCGGGCACGAGCGCGTTCACCTTCTTGCGCACGCGATCCATGACCTCGTCGATGTCGTCGCGCGGGCCGGACTTGAGGCGCACGATGTAGTCGCCGCGCGAGGCGTCGGTGGCCGCGGGCGGGCCGAGCTCGGCGCCGAGGCGGCGCGAGAAGGTCTCGACGGCTTCGTCGTGGACGAGCACCTCGTCGATCTGGTGCGTCAGGCGATCGGCCTCGTCGAGCGAGGTGCCGATGGGCGTGAAGAAGTCGAGCACGAACGCGCCTTCGTCCATCTCGGGGATGAAGCCGTTCTCGATGCGCGTGGCGCCGAGGAGCCCGGCGGCGGCGACGAGCACGCCGATGGCCACGACGAGCCGTCTCCGCTTGAGCGCGCGCGCGAGCAGCGACGTGTAGCGCGGCACCAGCGGCTCGGCGGCGTGCGCGGGCGACGGCGCGAGCAGCCACGCCGACAAGATCGGGATGACCGTGAGCGCGATGACCAGCGACAGGAGCACCGCCGCGGCCAGCGCCACCGACAGCGCGGCAAAGAAGGCGCCGACGACGCCCGAGAGGAAGCCGAGCGGCGCGAACACCACGACCGTCGTCAGCGTCGACGAGACCACCGGGCCGGCGAGCGCGCGCGTGCCCTCGGCGGCCGCTTCGCGCGGAGCGAGGCCGGTGTCGAGCGCGCGATGGATCGCCTCGACCACCACGACGGCGTCGTCGATCACGAGGCCCACCGCGATGGCCAGGCCGCCGAGCGACATGAGGTTGAGCGAGCCGCCGGTGATGCGGATGATGGCGCACGCCGCCGCCAGCGACGACGGAATCGCCAGCGCCGCGATCAGCGTGGCGCGCGGCGAGCGCAGAAAGAGCATCATCACGATCGCCGAGAGCAGCGCGCCGAGGAGGATCGCGTCGCGCACCGCGGCGGTGGCGTCGCCGACGAGCGTGGCCTGCTCGTAGACCGGCGTCAGCACCACGCCGGTCGGCACCTCGTGGCGCAGCTCGTCGAGCGCGGCGGCGAGCGCGCGATCGAGCGCCACCACGTCGCCGCCGATGCGCCGCGCCACGTTCACCACCGCCGACGCGCCGCGCGGTGAGCGCACCAAGAGGCGCGGATCGGCGTGCCCGGCGGTGATGGTGGCGACGTCGGCCAGGCGCACCGGCGCGCGCTCGCTGCCGCCGACGACGAAGTCGCCGAGGCGCCCGAGCGTCGGCGCCACGCCGGTGACCACGACCGCGTAGCGGCGATAGGCGACGTCGGCGCGCCCGACGGTGGCGAAGGTGTTCGACGTCGCCAGCCGCTCGGCGATGCCGTCGGCGGTGAGCCCGGCGGCCTCGGCGCGCGCCGGATCGATCTCGACCTCGACCTCGCGCACCTCGCCCGCGGTCACGCTGATCGGCCCCACGCCGGTCACGCGCGACAACGCCGGCCGCACCTGATAGAGCGCCACGTCGCGCAGCTGTTCGGGCGGGAGCGCCCCCTCGACGCTGACGGTGAGCACCGGGAACGACGTCGGCGTCAGCCGCTCGGCCACCAGCGTCGTCGCCGCCGGCAGCTCGCCGCGCACCTCCGACAGCTTGGCCTGCACCAGCTGCAGCGCGACGATCATGTCGCTGTCGGGCTCGAACTGCAGCGACAGCTCGACCGCGCCGCGGATGGTGCGCGAGCGGACGCGCTGCACGCCGAGCACCGGCTGGAGCGCCTCCTCGAGCGGGCGCGTCACGTTGCGCAGGACCAGCTCGGTGGTGGCGTCGGGCAGCGTGGCCACGACGACCACGCGCGGGAAGGCGAGCTCGGGATAGAGCCCGCGCGGCAGCGACGCGTAGGCCACCAGGCCCGCGACGACGAGCAGCGCCACCGCCAGCGCAACGCCGCGCGCACGCCCCGCGATCACGTTCATTGCGCGATCTCGACCTTGGTGCCGTCGGGCAGCGCGTAGCCGCCGGCGACGATCACACGCTCGCCCGCTTTGAGCCCGCCGCGCACCTCGACGGCGTCGCCGGCGTCGGCGCCGAGCACGAGCGAGCGATGCGCGACCGCGCCTTCGCCGTCGACGACCGCGACCACCGTCGCCGCGCCGCCGTCGCCGGGCAGCAGCGCCGAGCGCGGCACCGCCAGCCCCGGATGCGGCGCGCCGAGGATGGCGCCGCGCGCGAACATGCCGCCGCGCAGCCGCCCGTCGGCGTTGGGCACGCGAACGCGCACGACCACCGTGTTGGTGGTGGGATCGACGAGCGGCGCGATCGCCTCGACCGCGCCGGCCACCGTGCCCACGCCCTCGACGTCGAGCTCGGCGCGCTGCCCCACCGCCACGTCGCCGACGCGCGCCGCCGACACCGGCGCGCGCAGATCGAGGACCGCGGTGTCGGCGACCTCGATGACCGGCGTGCCGTTGCCGTCGACCGGCTGCCCCGCGGGCACCAGGATGGCCGCGACCACGCCGGCGATCGGCGCGCGCAGGGTCGCGCGCTCGAGCTGCACGCCGGCGATGCCGCCCGTCGCCTGCGCCGACTTGAGCCCGCTGTCGGCCGCGACCACCGCGGCGCGCGCGTCGTCGACCTCCTGCTTGGCGGCGATGCCGTCGCGATAGAGGCGCTCGGCGCGCTCGAGCTTGGTGCGCGCGTTCTGCAGATCGGCGACGGCGTGCTCGCGCTGCGCCGCCGCCTGCGACACGTTCTGCTTGAGCGGCTCCGCTTCCACGTGCGCCAGCGGCTGCCCGACCTTGACCGCGTCGCCCTCGGCCACGAACACGCGATCGACGCGCCCGGGCACGAGCGCGCCGACCTTGACGTCGCGGCCCGGCAGCGGCGCGAGCACGCCGGCGACGGGGGTGCGCGGCGCGATGCGCGCCTCGGCCACGGCGACGACCTTGACCTTCGGCTTCAGCGTCTCCGCTTCGTCGCCGGTCGAGCGCTTGCAGCCAGCGACGGCGGCGAGCGCAGCGACGCCGACGGCGACCACACCGACGGCGACGATGTTACGGCGCAGAGAGCGTGACACCGCTGGCCTCCTCGAGCTCGGCGCGGGCGCTCTGCACCGCGAAACGCGCCTCGGTCTGACCCAACCGCGCATCGAGCAGCGCCCGCTGCGCCTCGATGAGCGGCAACAACCCCGTGCGTCCCGCCGCGAATCCTTCGCGCGCCATCGCCTCCACCTGCGTCGCCGACGGAACATAGCCGGCCTCGAAGAAGTGCGCCCGCGTCACCGCCGCGCGGAAGCTCTCGTAGGCGGCGCGCACCTGCGCTTCGATGCGCCGCGCCGCCGCGTCGCGCTTGATGGCCGCGGCGCGCGCCTCCGCCTCGGCGCGCGCGATCGGCCCGCCGTTGACGTTGAACAGCGGCAGGTCGAACGAGAGCGCGCCGCGCGGCCCGACGCAGCGCGGGCCGTTCTCGGCGTTGCCGCAGGTGATCGGATCGAGCAGCTCGACGCCGAGATCGACGTTGAAGACCGGCCGCCGATCGGCGCGCGCCGCGTGCATCCGCGCCTCGGCGGCGAAGCGCTCGGCCTCGAGCGCGCGCAGCTCGGGATGCGCCCGCTCGGCGTCGGCGAGGAGCGACGCCAGCTCCGGCGTGGCCCCCACGCTGCCGAGCGGATCGGCGAGCGCACCCAGCTCTTCGGGCTCAAGACCGGCGATGCGCGCCAGCTCCAGCCGCGCCACCCGCGCCACCGCCGCGCGATCGCTCACGTCCTGGCGCGCGCGATCCTCGACCAGCTGCGCCTGCATCTTCTCGAGCAGCGCGCCGGCCCCCGCGTCGTAGCGCTCGGCCGCGATCTCGGCCACCCGTCGTGTCAGGCCTTCCACCTCGCGTGCAATCGCGAGCTCGTCGTCCGCGCGCGCCGCGGTGTAGTAGGCCAACCGCCCATCGTGCCGGAGACGCCACAAGGCGAGCGTCGTCTCCAGGCGCGTCTGCTCGAGCCCGCGCTCGGCCGCGCGCACGTGCGCCTCGCGCTGCCCGAGGATCGGAAGATGCAGCGTCAGCGCGCCGGCGACGATCGGCTCGGCCCGCCCGGCGTTGGCGCCGATCGTCGGATTGGGAAACATGCGCGCCGTGCGCACCTCGGCGGCGGCGATCGGCAGCTGCGCGCGCGCCACCGCCTGGTCGGGCCCGAGGTCCGCGACGCGGCGCAGCGTATCGCCGAGCCCGAGCGGCGCCGCGGCCGCGCGCGCGACCGCGCACCAGCCGATCAGCGCCACGGCGAGCACACGCATATTAATGGATATTCCGCGAAGCGCCGGTCGCCTTCAAAATTTCGGCCGACAAATCGCCAAGAAAATCAGCCCGGCGGACGGCAAAACAGCGCCGTCGGCAGGTCGCCGGGCGGATCCCCCGGGCAGCCGTAGCGCGTGATGATCGAGCATTTGCAGCGATCGGGATGGATCGTCCCATCCGAATCCTGCACGTCGCTTCCGCAGTTGGTGTCGTAGTCGCAGTCCACCGCCGCGCAAGACATGCGGCAGGTGCCGTCGTCGTGCGTGGTGGCACGCATCGAGCCCTCGATCGGCTCGGCGAAGCAGCTCACCGACGATCCCACGCCGCCGTCGGGCGCGTAGGGCGCTTTGTAATCGCACCAACCGCCGTTGAAGACCTTGATCATGTGGTAGACGACGTGCGTGACGGTGTCGCGGCAATATTCGTCGGCCGCCGCCGAGAGCATGTCGACGCCGCCGTCGGCGGCCTGCAGCGCCGGCGGCAGGCACAGCGCGAGGGTGAAGTGCGCCGCGCAATGCCCGCCCGAGCAGTGCTCGTTGTCGAACGTGAGGTTGCAGGCGCAGCTCACGACGTCGTCGCCGGGCGCGGCGAAGAACGGTTTCTGTGTGATGTGGCCGTTGCCGGAAAGGTTGCACGCGACGATCACGGCGACCGCGGCGAAGCCGATCGCCAACAACAGGTGACGCACACGTCTAGTTTATGCGCGATTTGTAAAGATTGGGTAATCGGGGAATCCTTTCGGCGCGAGCGGCGTCTAAACAAGTATGACCGACGTGGACACGCTCAGGCGCTACTTCGAGCGCGCGCTGGCGCTGGCGCACGCCGCCGTCGACGAGCCGACTCCGGCGCGGATCGCGGATGCACGAGCGATCGGCGCCGAGGTGCTGCTGCTCGCCGCGCGCGGGCGCCCCGCTGCCGCCACGCTCACCGACGGACACCTGCTCTTCGCGCACGCCTCGCGCCTGCGCGCGCTGCTCGCTCTCATCGACGAGCAGTCGGCTCCGGCAAGCCCCTACCACGCCGACGACAGCGCGCGCGCCAGTCTCCGCTAGGCGACCTTCGCCTCCCCTCATCGCCCGACGCGGTAGGACGACGCATCGCTCGTCACCGGTGCACGCCGCGGGAACCCGGGCCTCGCCGATGCAGTCTCACCAGCGTGATGTCCGCCCTGCGAAGGATGCGTACGTGGCGACTGCTATTGACCTGCTTCGGCGTGATCGCGCTGCTCTTCGCCGCCACCAAGGTCGTGACCTGGGCGCGCGGCCGCACGCTGCACGCGTCGATCGATCGCGCGATGGAGGACGCGCTCACCTCGGCCGAGCTCATCTCGCGGATGGGCCGTGACCTCGAGGGGCAGCGTGGGCTCTTCGACACGCACATCCTCGAGCGGGAGAACGTCGAGATGTCGCGCACCGAGGCGCGGCTCAATGCGCTGCAACGCGACTTCGCCAGCGCGTCGGCCGCCTACTCGCCGCTCGCCGACGACGCCGAGGAGCGGCGGATCTGGCAGTCGTTGCAAAAGGACGTGAGCGACGTGCAGCCGCAGATCGACGAGCTCATCGCCCTGTCGCGTCAGAACCGCGATCCCGAGGCGCGCCAGCTGCTCGGCACCGTCGACCAGCGTTACGTCAAGGTGATGGACGACGTCGGCCGGCTGGCCACGCTCAACCGCGTCGGCGTCACGCGCACGCTGGCCGCGCTCGACAGCGCCCAGAGCGAGCTCAACCTCCTCGTCGGTGGGCTGGCGCTCCTCGGCATCGCGCTCACCGCGCTCGTCGGCGGCGGCGCCATGAGCCTGGTGCACCAGCGCGAGGCGCAGCTCATGACGCAGTCGGCGCTGCTCGAGGAGCGCAACCGCGAGCTCGACGCCTTCGCCGGCCGCGTCGCCCACGATCTGCGCGGTCCTTTGACCTCGATGCGGCTCGCCGTCTGGCGGCTGGTCAAGCTGGTGCCCGCCGGCAGCGCGCCCTCGACGCAGGTCGATCGCGCCATCGAGCGCATGGACATGCTCATCAAAGATCTGCTCTCGCTCTCGCGCATCGAGAGCCGCGCGCGCGACGGCAGCTGCGATCCGGCGAGCGTCGCCGCCGACGTGCGCGACGATCTCTCGCTGCGCATGGCGGAGGTCTCCGGCACCCTCGAGGTGGCGGTCGAGCCGGCCAAGGTGCGCTGCTCCGAGGGCCTGCTCACCGAGGCGCTCACCAACCTGACGGACAACGCGCTCAAGTACCGCCGGCCCGACGAGGCGCCGCGCGTGTCGATGACCGGTCACCCCGTCGGTCGCCACTACGAGCTGCGCATCGCCGACAACGGCATCGGCATGTCGATCGACGAGCGCAAGCAGGCGTTCGCGCCCTTCTACCGCGCGCACCGCGAGCCGACGGCGCCCGGCAGCGGCCTCGGCCTCTCCATCGTCAAACGCATCGCCGAAGCCTCGGGCGGCGACGTCAGCGTCGACTCTGCGCTCGGCCAGGGGACGACATTCGTTCTGCACTTGCCGCTCGTCGACGGCTGATATAATCCCCCCGATGGCGTTGCGGCTCGCGTGGGTGCTGTTGGTGTCCGCGCTGCGCTTGTTCGGGCAGCCCGCACCAGCCGTGCCTGCGATCGATTCGCCGCCACCGCCGACCGAGACGCGCATCGTCGCCAGCAGCGACGATCACGCCGACAGCTCGAGCGACGATCCCTTCGATCTCGACGACGACGACGACGATGACGCCGACGTCGCGCTGCCCGTGCGCCCGGTGGCGCCGGTGCCGGCGCCGGTGATCGTCCGTCTCTCGTGGTCCATCCATTCGCTCGCCGACAAGCACACGCGCGAGCCGCTCTTCCGCCCGCCGCAAGCAGCCTGAACGTTCCGACCGCAGTTCTCGTTCAGGCCACTCGCACGTGCGGAGGGAGAAATGGTGCTTCTCGTCGACGATGATCAGGATCTACGCGACTCGGTTGCCGATCTGTTGCGACAACGCGGCTACACCGTGGCCACCGCCGAAGACGGCCACGCGGCGCTGGCGATCATCGCCGGCGCGCGCGTGCCGTGCATCGTGCTGCTCGATCTGGTGATGCCGGGCATGGACGGCTGGAAGTTCCTCGCCGTGGTGCAGGCCGACCCGACCCTCTCGGCGATCCCGATCGTCATCGCGTCGGCCCACGCGGCCACCCACGCGCCCGCGGGCACCGCCGGCGTGCTGCGCAAGCCGTTCGACTTCGACGAGCTGTTCACGATGGTGGCGCGGCACTGCGGGCCGGGCGGCGCCCCGGCGGCGGCCTGCTAGGCCAGCGGCAGCTCGATCCACAAACGATCGCGCCCACGCTCGCGGCGCACGCCGACGCGGCCGCCGCACGCCTCGACGCGGCGGCGCACCGTCGCCAGGCGCAGATCGATGCCGGGATGATCGCTGTCCGGCATGTGCAGCTGCGGATCGAAGGGATCGACGCCGCGATCGCCCGCCGGCGAGCGCGCGACCGAGATGCGCACGTGCGCGCCGAGGCGGCCGACGTCGAGGCGCTCGAGGGTCCCGCCCGGCGTGGCGCTGCCGGAGAAGAGATCGCGCAAGAGCGCCTGCAGCGACAGCTCGCTGCAGCGCACGAAGGTGTCGGGCTCGACGACGGCGTCGAGGCCGGCCTCGCGCGCCAGGGTGACGAGCGCCGGCTCGAGCGCCGTGCGCGGCAGCGGCGGCTCGGGCGGCCGGCCGGCGGCGGCGAAGGTGGTGAGCCGCTCGAGGCTGGCGCGGATGCGCTGCACCGCGCGGCGCGCCCGTGCCATGCCGCTGTGGTTGGGCTCGCCTGCCGCTCCTCCGTCGCTGCCGAGCGCCAGCTCGATGGGCATGAGCGGGGTGGCGATCTCGTGGCCGACCTCGATCGCCATGTGCTCGAGCTCGCGCGCGCGCCGCGACAGCGTCGCCAGGTAGCGCTCGACGGTGCGCGCGGCCAGCACGGTGGCGCCGAACGCGGCGATGATGCCGAGCCCGTCGAGCAAAAAGGCCCAGCGATTGCGCCGGCGCCCCTTCTCCGCGATCGCCGCCGATGCCGTCATCAGGTGCGCGCGGTTGATCTCGGAGAGCGCGTGCATCGCGCTGTCGAGATCGTCGACGGTGAGCGCGAACGTCTGCGCGGCGGCGGCGCGCTCGGCGGCGGGCGCGTCGGCGCCGTGATGCAACGCTTCGTCGACGCGCGCGAGCTTGGCGCGCACCACCCCGTACAGCTCGTGCTCGCCGGGATAATCAGGCGTCTGCACGTAGGAGGCGAGCGCCGCCTCGATCGCCTGACGGCGCGCCTCGAAGGCGGCGCGCGCGTCGGCGACGGCGCTGGGCGTGCCGTCCGAGATCACGCGCGCGCCTTCGTTGGCCAGCCGGCGCAGCTCGCCACGCGCGTCGGCGAGAAAGGCGACGCTCGGCGCCGAGTTCACCGCGATGTCGAGCGCGTCGCTGTCGTCGGTGAGCAGGAGCTCGGTGTACACCGTCGAGGCGACGAAGATGGCGACGACGCCGCCCATGGTCAGCGGCAACACGCGGCGGGCGAGCCTTCGTGACCCGTTGAGCCAGCGCGCCATCGCGCCTCTATAGCTCCAACGCGCGCGGCGCACAATCCCGCGGGCTGCGTGTTAGGGTGCGCCGTGCATCTGGCGAGCATCGACGAGCTTCCGCCGGCGCCCGAGCAGGCGATCATCATCAACGTTGGTACGAGATTGCCGACGACGCTGGCGCTGCTCTCGGCGCTGCGCCACGCGGGCATGCCGGTCCTGCTCGTCGATTGCGAGTCGAAGGACGACAGCCTGGCGACGTTCGAGGCGCTCATGGCGCGCGAGCGGTTCGACCTGTTGTCGGCGCCGCTCAAGCCGCATGGGCGCACGCTCGACTGGCTGTTCGGCGCCGTGCGCGCGGACAAGATCCTGCTCGTCGACTCGGATCTCGAGATCCTCGGGCCCGAGATCCTCGCCTTCATGCGCCAGTTCATCGACGACGAGGTCACCTTCGGCTGCGGCTTCGTCGACGGTCCGGGCGTGCTCGTGGGCGAGCAGGGATTTTTGCACAACGCCTACTACGCCGAGCGGCCGTGGATGCCGCTGGTCATGTTCAAGGTGGCGCCGGTGCGCGCGGCGCTCGCCGCGGGCGTGTCGTTCGTCGACCAGGTGGTGTTCAACGACTTCGTCTCGCGCGGCCTGCTGACGAAGGCGGCGCGGCGCTTCGGCCTGCGCGTGCCCTCGCTCCTGCGCGAGCGCTACAACGGCCTTCGCCCCGAGCTCGTGTTCTACGATACCGGCGGGGCGATCTACGAGGAGCTGCGCTTCCGCAAGGAGCAGCTGTTCGCGGGCATGCCGGCGCGCTTCGCGCCGCGCTATGCGACCCACTTCTGGGGCGTGAGCCGCCACGTCGTGCAGGGCGGCGGCACCCCGGTCGACACCATCGCGGCGACGGTGATCGAGCGGCTGCGCGCCGCCTACGGCTTCGACGCCGCGCGCTAGTACCTCGCCGCAGTGGTTTTGATCGGTTCGTTTCGGTTCACAACCCGGCGACGTATTCGCTCGTCGCGGCGAGGTACTGCGCATCGATCCCAGGAGGCGTGCCGCCTCCCTCGTCGGGCAGAGCCCGCCGAGCCTCCCTCCTGCTGGCGGCCCGGACTTCCGGCCGACGGCGCCTTTGGCGCCTTGAACAGCCAGAGTGGCAACCAGTCACACTCACTGCGACGAGCATCAGCCTTGCGCGGGCCTGCGCGCGCACGCCCGCGCGATTTGGGAACCCGGGCAGGCGCGGTCTCGTCTGACCAGCATGCGCAGTGTCCTCCTTGCCTGCCTCGTGGCGCTCGCCGCCGGCGCCGCCGGCTGCGGCGACCAATCGGGCTGCCTGCCCGCCATCCCCGGCGCCGCCGCCTGCCCCGACGGCACCTTCGTCGACGCCAGCACCACCGATCCGATCTGCCTGTCGAACGGCGAGCCGCAGTGCCGCGGCAACAACGCGACCTGCTACGTCTGCACCGGCGCCGACTTCCCCGACAACTGCACGATCACGGCGCCGCAGCAGACCATCGAATGCGTGCACAGCTGCGGCAAGTGCTGACCACGCCCTAGCCGGCGCGCGCCACCGTCACCGGTAGGCCGGAGAAGCCGGCGTTGCCCGACAGCGCGTCGAGGCGCTGATCGTCGGTGAGATCGTTGATGCTGGCGCCGGCGCGTGTCTGGGCGACGCGCAAGGTGCCGTTCGCCGCCGCGTGGCCCCAGCCGTGCGGCAGGCTGACCACGCCGACGGCGATGTCGGGCGACAGCGCCAGCGGCACGGCGACGGCGCCGACGCGCGAGCGCACCTGCACGCGATCGCCGTCGCTGAGGCCGCGGGCGCGCGCGTCGTCGGGGTGCATGAGCAGCGTGCACGCCTCGGGCCCTTTGACCAGACGCGCGCTGTTGTGCATCCACGAGTTGTTGCTGCGCAGCTGGCGCCGCCCGATGAGCAGGAGCTCGCCCTCGCCCCCCGCGGCCGCGTCGAGCTGCGCTTCCAGGCGCTTGACGTCGCCACGCAGGCACGGCGGCGCGAGCGCGATGCGCCGCCCGTCGCTGGCGAGCGCCGACGGCAGCCGCTCCTCGAGCGGCCCGAGGTCGACACCGTGCGGCGCGGCCGCGAGCTTCTTCAGCGACAGCTTGTGCGGCCCGAAGCGCAGGAGCAGGTCGAGCACGCGGCGCGGCCCGAGCGCGCGCATCGCCCGCATCATCCACACCACGCCGCGATCGCGCCGGCCGCCGCCGCGCGCGTGCAGGCCGATCCCGAGATCGAGGATCACCTGCCAGTCGTGGCGCACGCCCGGCGGCGGCGCCAACAGCGGCGTCACGTAGCGCGCGGCGTTGCGCACCGAGAGCGCGTAGAACGCCAGGTCGTAGTGATCGCGCTCGAGGCCGAAGCTCGTCGGCAAAATGAGGTGCGCGTGGCGCGTCGTCTCGTTGCGGTAGATGTCGATCGCCACCATGTAGTCGAGCTGCGGAAGCACGCGGCCGAGTCGCGCCCCGTTCGGCGTCGACAAGACCGGGTTGCCGGCGTGGGTCACGAGCGCGCGGATCTGGCCTTCGCCGGGCGTCTCGATCTCCTCGGCCAGCGCCGCCACCGGGAGCTCGCCGCCGAACTCGGGCAGCCCGCGCACGCGGCTCTTCCAGACGCCGAAGTGGCCGCGCTCGCCGAGGCGCGAGGCCAGCCCGACGAGATCGGCCGCCGGCGTGGTGAACATGGCGCCGCCCGCGCGATCGAGGTTGCCGGTGACGACGTTGAGGACGTTGATGAGCCACGCCGCCAGCCCGCCGAACTCCTGCGTGCACACGCCGACGCGGCCGTAGCACACCGCCGACGGTGCCGCCGCGAGCTCGCGCGCCAACTTCGTGATGCGCTCGGCGTCGATGCCCGCGCGCGCCGCCACCCGCGCCGGCGGGAAGCGCGCCGCCAGCGCGCGGACCTCGTCGAGCCCGTCGACCATCGGCGCGAGCCGTCCGAGCGCGACGCGCCCCTCGGCGAACAGCACGTGCAGGAGGCCCAACAAGAGATAGGCGTCGCCGCCCGGGCGGATGAACAGGTGCTCGTCGGCCACCGCCGCCGTCTCCGAGCGCCGCGGATCGACGACCACCAGCCGCCCACCGCGCGCGCGCAGCGCCTCGAGCCGCCGCGCGATCCCCGGCGCGGTCATGATGCTCCCGTTCGACACCAGCGGGTTGGCGCCCAGCACCAACAAGAACGACGTGCGATCGACGTCCGGGATGGGCAGTAGCAGCTGGTGGCCGAACATCTCGAGCGCCGCCAGCATGTGCGGCAGCTGATCGACCGACGTCGCCGAGAAGCGCGCGTGCGTCCCGAGCGCCTTGGCCATGAGCGGCACCGCGAGCAGCGCCGAGTAGCTGTGCACCGTCGGATTGCCGAGATAGAGCGCGATCGCGTGGCGCCCGTGGCGCTTCTGGATCGCCGCCAGCTTCTCGGTCGCCTCGGCCAGGGCGTCGTCCCACGACACCGGCTCGAAGCGGTCGCTCGTCCCGACGCGACGGAGCGGCTCGCGCACCCGGTCGGGATCGGCGTGCAGGTCGCGCAGCGCCACCGCCTTGGGGCAGATGTGGCCGCGGCTGAACGGATCGTGCTCGTCGCCGCGGATGGAGGTGACCTCGTTGCCTTCGGTCTCGACGGCGAGGCCGCAGACCGCCTCGCACAACATGCAGGTGTGAAGCCCTGTGTGGGACATCGCGAACAGTGTAGCGTGGCTGAGGGCCGCACAGCGGCCCAAGCAACGATCGGCCGGCAGGATGTCGCACACGGTCGTTTGCAGTGAATTGGCGAACAGGCCGCGTGGAGCGCGTCCGATCGTGATATCGTCGGTACGACCGTGCATCCCCCGCAGACGATCGGGCCATACCGAATCGGTGACACCATCGCGACCGGGGGCATGGGTGTGGTCTACCGCGCGCATCACGTCGACACCGGCGAGCTCGTCGCGCTCAAGACCGTCGCCGGCATGAAGCCGGGCACGCTCGGATCGATCCGCCGCGAGATCGGCGCGCTGTTGCGCGTGCGCCATCCCGGCGTGGTGCGCCTCGTCGGTGAGGGGCTGCAGGACGGCGTGCCCTGGCACGCGATGGAGCTGCTCGACGGGCGGCCGCTGCGCGATCACATCGAGGCGGTGTGGGCGCCGTTCCGCCGCGCCGATCAATTCGCGACCACGCGTCAGGGCGCGAACGCCTGGGCGCTGACGACGCCGGGGATGTCGCGCGCGGTCACCGGGCTGCGCGATCGCGGCTTCGCGCCGCCGCCGCCGATCGTGCGTCCGCCGGCGGGCGGGGCCGAGCTGCGCACGTCGCTGTCGATCGTGCGGCGCTTGTGTCAGACGCTGGCGTTCCTGCACGGCGAAGGCATCGTGCATGGCGACCTGAAGCCGGAGAACGTCGTGCTCCTGGGCGACGATCGCAAGCCGGTGCTCGTCGACTTCGGCATCATGCGCCGCTTCGCCGGCGCCGGCGGCCGCGAGGCGCTCGAGGTGGAGAACGAGGGCGCCGGCACGCTCGCCTACATGGCGCCGGAGCAGGTGCGCTCGACGGACATCGACGCGCGCGCCGATCTGTACGCCGTCGGCTGCATCCTCTACGAGGCGCTGTGCGGTCGGCCGCCGTTCCTCGACGACGATCACGGCTCGCTCGTCGAGCAGCTGGTGGGGCGCGATCCGCCGCCGCCGTCGACGCTGGTCAACGGCGTCGACGCGCGGCTCGAGAGCCTCATCCTGCGTCTCCTCGCCAAGCAGCCGCATCAGCGGCCCGGCTACGCCGACGACGTCGGCGCCGAGCTCGAGCTCCTCGGCGGGCTGCCGATCGACGAGTTCGCCTCGCCCGAGCCGCGCCCCTACCTGTACCGCCCGAGCTTCGCCGGCCGGCGCGATCTCGTGTCGCTGCTCGACGACGAGGTCAACGCCGCCATCGGCGGACGCGGGCGCTGCATCGTGCTCACCGGCCCGTCGGGCGGCGGCAAGACGCGCCTCGCCGTCGAGCTGGCGCGCCGCGCCCGCGCCGAGGGCATGCGCGTGGTCTCGGGCGAGTGCACGCCGATGTCGGGCGGCGATCGCGGCGCGGGCGTGCCGCTGTCGGCGTTCCGTCCGCTCCTGCAGGAGATCGCCGATCGCTGCCGCCTCGACGGCGCGCGCATGACCGAGCGGCTCCTCGGCGAGCACGCGCGCGTGCTCGAGGAGGTCGAGCCGGCGATGGCGCTGGTGCCGGGCCACGATCGCTGGGCGCCGCCGCCGCGGCTGCCCGCCGAACGCAGCCGCGAGCGCATCCAGCATTCGGTGGTCGAGGTGCTCGATCGCTTCGCGACGATCCGGCCGCTCTACATCGTGCTCGACGATCTGCAGTGGGCCGACGATCTGACCATCGGCGTCCTCCGCGAGCTCGTCAATCGCACCAAGCCGATGTACGCGGTCGTGCTCGTCACCTGCCGCTCGGAGTCGGCCGACGCGGCGCTGGCGCCGTTGCGCGGCGCGCCGGGCATGATCGCGCTCGGGCTGGCGCCGCTCGATCGCCTCGAGGTCGAGCGCATCATCGCCGGCATGACGGCGCGCGAAGATCCGCCGCCGGCGCTGGTGGCGCAGCTCGCCACCGAGTCGGGCGGCAATCCGTTCTTCGTCGCCGAGTACCTGAAGGCGGCCGTCGCCGAGGGGCTGCTCGCGCGCCACGCCGGGCGCTGGCAGTTCCGCGTCGGCATCGTCGCGCCCGCGCTCGCCGCGCCCGGCTCGGTGCAGGCGCTCGTCGCCCGCCGCCTCGACGGGCTCGGCGACGACGCGCGCCGCCTCGCCGAAGCCGGCGCGGTGCTCGGCCGCGCGTGGACTCCGGAGCTGCTCGCCGCCGTCGCCGAGCGCGACGAGGCCGCCACCGACGCGGCGCTCGACGAGCTCATCGTGCGCCAGATCGTCGTCGAGGGCGAAGCCGGCGAGCTGCGCTTCGTGCACGACAAGATCCGCGAGACCGCGTACGCCGCCATCGACGTGCCGAGCCGCCGTCGCTGGCACGCGCGCGCCGCCGAGGTGCTGGCGAAGAGCGCCGAGGATCCGGCGGTGTGGCGACGGCTCGCCTATCACTATCAGCTCGCCGGCGATCACGTCAGCGCCTTCGAGTGGACCGAGCGCGCCGGACGGCACGCGCACGCCGCCGGCGCCTATCGCGAGGCGCGCGAGCACTTCGAGATCGCCTGCGCGCTCATGCCCTCGTTGCCGCCGCGCGCGCCGCTCGAACAGGCGCGGCTGCACCGCATGTACGCCGAGGCGCTCGACGGCGTCGGCGAGATCGACGCCAGCGGCCGGCAGCTGATGGAGGCGCTGGCCGCGCTCGGGCGCGCGCTGCCGCATCGGCGCGCCGGCTGGATCTCGATGCTCGGCAAGGAGACCGCGCGCCAGGTGTGGCTGCGCCTCGCGCCCGGCTCGCACGTGGTGGCGCCGTCGCAGCGCGCGGCGCGCGAAGAGGCGGCCATCGCCGCCAGCCGCCTCGTCGCCTACTACTTCTTCCGCAACCAGATCTCGGAGCTGATGGCGTCGACGACGATGGCGGCCAACCTCGCCGAGACCGCCGGCGCCGATGCGCCGCACGCGCGCGCCGGCGCCTTTTTGGCCGGCATGGTCGGCGTCATGGGCCTGCGCCGCATCGCGCGCGGCTACTTTGCGCGCACGCGCGAGGCGGCGCGCCGCTCGGGCGACATCGTGGCCGAGATGTTCCAGGCGCAGGTCGAGGGCATGTACCACTTCCACCGCGGCGACTGGCCGTCGGTGCGCGCGATCATCGAGCCGGCGCTGGCGCGCTCGACGCAGGCGGGCGCCGCGTTCGAGACCGAAGCGCTGCGCATGACGGCGGCGCTGACCGCGCTCTTCACCGGCGACCGCGAGGGCGCCGAAGAGCAGGCGCGCGCCATGCTGGAGTCGGCGCGCTCGCTCGGCCATCGGCTGCACGAGACCTGGGCGCGCATCATCCTCGCCGAGTCGGCGCTGCGCGCGGGCCGGCCCGAGGAGGCGCTCGGGCTCATCGAGCCGACGATCGCCGAGCTCGAGCGCGAGGGCGACGTGGTCAATCGGCTCAACTGTCTGGCGCTCATCGCCGGCGCGCGGCTGTCGCTCGGCGACGTCGAGGGCGCGCTCGAGGTGGCCGACGAGACGCAGCGGCAGATCGCGGCGCAGCCGTCGGCGGCGCTGGCGCCGTACCACCTGCACGAGCACGTGCCGGCGGTCTATCTCGAGGCGTGGGCGCGCGCGCGGGCGAGCGGCGCCGACATCGACCTTCTGGCGGCGAAGGCGAAGCGGGCGTGCGCGCTGGCGGTGCGTTACGCGCGCGTCGGGGGCATCGCCATGCCCAACACCCTGCGCCACCAGGCACGGCTCGCGCTGCTCGAAGGCAAGACGCGGCAGGCGCGGCGCTTCGCCGACAAGAGCGCGGCCGCGGCGCGCGGCAACGCGATGCCCTACGAGCTCGAGTTGGCGCTGGCCGTGCGACGACACAGCGAAACGGGGGGGACATGACGACGGATCTCGAGGCGGTGCGCGGCGCAGTGCAGAAGGCGCAGCGCGTTCTGCGGCAGACGCAGCACGCCGACGGCTCGTGGGACTGGCCGAACGACCTCGGCAACTTCGTATCGGCGCAGGCGCTGGTGACGCTCAAGTTCGTCGGGCGCCTCTCCGCCGACGACGCCCGCGACGGCGCCCGCTGGCTGGCCGCGCAGCAGCTGCCCGACGGATCCTTCGGCGGGCGCCCGTTCGCCACCACCGGCGATCTCGGCGCCACCGCCTCGGCGTGGGCGGCGTTCCACGCCTGCGGCCTTCCCGAACAGGATCCGGCGCTGGCCGGCGCCCGCGCGTGGGTCGGCGCGCACGGCGGTGTTCCGGCGGTGATCGCGGCCATCGCCACCGGCGACGTGTCGTCGCTGTTCCTGGCGATGGAGGGGCTCGCCGATGCGCACGCGATGCCGGCGCCACCGCTGTTCCTGACGCTGATTCCGCCCGTCGAGCAGCTGCTCGAGAAGAAGTTCAACACCGGCGTCATGATGATGCTGGCGCAGAACGGCGCGCTCATCCGCTACCTGCGCGGCGACTGGGGCGAGCACGGCGACGCGCGCGGCTGGTTCGCTTCGCTCGAGTGCAAGCGCGCGCTCGAGCTCATCGACCTCTATCAGAACCCCGACGGCAGCTGGAACTCGAACGCCGCGCAGCAGGTGGTGGCGGTGCCGGCGCTGGTCGCGCTCGGCGTGCCCAAAGAGGACGGCCGCCTGCAGCGCGCCATCGATTGGCTCCTGGCGCAACGCGTCCGCGACGCCGGCGGGCTGTGGTTCGCCTCGTTCATGAGCTCGGTCTGGACCACGGCGCTCGCGGTGCGCGCGCTGCTCCACTCGGGCGTGGCGCGCGACGATGACATGATCGCGCAGGCGCTCGACTGGATGGTGCGCGCGCAGGTGACGGTGCCGCAGCCCTTGCCGAGCCAGCCGCGCAAGGACGCGCCGCGCACCGGCGGCTACGCCTTCGAGGGGCCGGGCAACGTGACCATGCCCGACTGCGACGACACCGGCGTGGCGCTGGGACCGATGGCGATGGCGATCGCGCACACCGGGCCGCACGGCGTGCAGCTCGCGCGTGCCGAGCGCGTGCGGCTGGCGTGCGCGGCGGCGCGCGATTGGCTCTTCGGCATGCAGAACGCCGACGGCGGCTGGCCGTCGTATCAGTGGGGGCTGCCGGGCAAGCCGCGCGGGCCGATGATGGAGAAGCCGCTCGAGATCCCGGTGAACAACCCGATCCTGATGGCCAAGCTGTTCGTCGAGCCGCCGGTGGCGCTCGGCGATCCGTCGGCGGAGGACGCGACCGGGCGCATCGTGTTCGGGCTCGGGCAGCTCGGGCTGACCACGTCGGCGCCGCAGATCGCCGCGGCGCTCGAGTTCTTCGCCGCGCAGCAGCTCGACAACGGCGCCTGGTGGGGGCGCTGGATGGTCAACTACCTGGCGGCGACGGCGTGCGTGCTCGAGGCGCTCGCCGCCGTCGGAGCGGATCTGAAGTCGCCGATGGTCATGCGCGCGGTGGCGTTCCTGAAGAAGCACCAGAACGACGACGGTGGCTGGGGCGAGGGCATCGAGACCTACGCCGATCCGCGGCGCGCCGGCGTCGGGCCGAGCATGCCGCCGGTGGCGGGCATGGTGGTGACCGCGCTCCTCTCCGTCGGCGAAGGCGGCTCGGACGCGGTCGCGCGCGGCGTGGATTACCTGGTGGCGTCGCAGCGCTCCGACGGCACCTGGTCGAACGCGAACTGGCTGCACGCCTATCTGCCGCCGGGATCCTTCTATTACCTGCCGGGCGAGCCGCGCTACTACACGCTCGAGGCGCTCGGGCGCTATCTCGACTTCAAAGCGGGGCGCGACGTCACCCGGCCGGGCGACGAGACCGCGGCGTCGGTGGCGCGCGCCGAGGACGGCACCGGCGACGGCACGGGACCGAAGCTGCCGGCGCGCTTGTCGTCGGGCGCGTGGAATCCGGCGTTCCTCGCGGCCATGCGCGGCGAAGGCGACGCGCTCGCCGACGGCGTGGTGCGCGAGATCTTCGACGAGGGCGACCAGGCGGCCGTCGACGACGTGTTCGCCAAGATCACGCGCAGCGACGATCCCATCCCGCCCGGGCTGCCGCAGAAGGCGCTCGACTACTTCGAGAACACGTCGGCGCTGCCGGCGTGGGCCGACAAGGAGCAGATCGCGGTCGCGCAGCGCATGTTCACGCGCGACGGCTGGGCCACGGCGGCGGCGCTGTTCACCTCGTCGCTGCCGCAAGCGTACGCGGCGCGCAACGGGGCGCGCGTTCTGCTCGGAACGACGGGCATGATCATGCACGTCGAGCGGCGCATCTTCGAGACCGCGCAGTTCATCTTCGACGTGCTCGACGAAGGGGCGTTCGGCCCGGCGGGGCGCGGGCTGCGCGCGGCGCAGAAGGTGCGCCTGCTCCACGGGACCATCCGCCACCTGACGCTGCGGCAGGCGGGCTGGGATCTGACGTGGGGCCTCCCGATCAATCAGGAGGATCTCGCCGGCACGCTCATGACGTTTTCCTGCGTGGTGCTCGACGCGCTGAAGAAGCTGCGCGTCGGCTTCAGCGCCGAGGAGGGCGAGGCGTTCCTGCACGCGTGGAAGGTGACCGGGCACTTCATGGGCGTCGACGCGCGCCTGTTGCCACGCGACGTCGCCGACGGCGAGGCGCTCATGGAGCAGATCCGCGCCACGCAGTGGCAGGCCTCGCCCGAAGGGGCGCAGCTGGCGGCGGCGCTGACGAAGATGATGTCGTCGTTCCTACCGGGGCGCGCCTTCGACGGGCTGCCGGTGGCCATGATGCGCGAGCTCGCCGGCGATCACTGCGCGGACCTCTTGTCGCTGCCGTCGGCCGGCTGGACGCGCCGGATCGTGCACGCCGCCGAAGAGATCGACGGCTGGCTCGGCCACGGCGACGATCATTCGCTCGTCGGCAAGCTCTTGGCCGACGCGTCGCACAAGCTCATGGAGGGGCTCGTCGGCGCCTTCCGCGCCGGCAAGCAAACCAAGTTCAGAATCCCGAGCGCCCTCGTCCACGCCTGGTCCCTCCGCGACGACTAGGGCCCGTTCTTCAAAAGCTCACAGGGAGATCAAGAGATCAGGAGAACAAAACTCTTACAGAGGCCCGAGGACGATTCGGATCATCTGTAAGAGTTTCGTTCTCCCTGAGCTCCTTGATCTCCCTGTGAATGTTTTTAGGGCGAATCGATCGGGTAGATGGGGCGCCCGTTGCGGATCAGCCCTAGTAGCTCGGGGATGCCGAGCGATGACGCCGCGTGGTCATACACCGAGTTCGCCTCGGGGAGGATGATGCCGTCGTCGAAGAGGCGAACCGCGAGGTCCATGATGCTGTCGCCGCGGCCCATCAGGTTGCGCACGTCCTGGCGCGTGAGCGGATAGTCGCGCGGGTAGAAGTCGCGCACGTCGACGATGATGTCGACCGCGGGCAGCGTCGGGTTGGCGAGCAGCTCGCCGAGACGGCCGAGGAAGCTCGCGCCCGACACCATCGCCTCGGCGTACAGGACGCGATAGAGCACGATGTTCATGAAGCGCTGCTCGCCGTCGAGCTCGGCGCGCGCCGCCGCCACCTGCGCCAGGTAGCCGCCGACGATGCTGCCGTTGTGCGCGAGGTACCACGTCTTCTCGCTCGGCGACGTGATGTAGTCGAGCCAGCGTTGCGCGCCCGGTGGCCCGCTCAACGTGGCCGATTCGCCCGATTCGTAGATGAGAGCGGCCAGCTCGGCGTCGAAGATCAGCGACGAGTTGACGTCGCGCCACCAGCGGCTGCCCGGGCGCGGCGCATCGAGCGGCGCGAGCACGCCACGATCGATCTCCCAGCGCATGAACGCCAGCTCGGAGCTGCCGAAGCCGGAGCTGCCGTCGAGCGCGAAGCCGTATTTGTCGTAGAAGCGGACGCGGCGCTCGTAGCGCGCTTCCGGATCGTCCTTCACGCGGTCGACGATCTGGAAGGCCTGACGCGCGAGTGTTTCGAGATCCCCCATCGCGTCATCGTATCATTTTTCGTCGCGGTCCGGGCGCGCCGCCGCCCGGTGGCGAGCGTCTCAGGCCGCCTAGTCGATCGCGCAGTCGAGCGTGAACGAGCCGAGCACGTTGGCGCGCAGCGCGGCGGCCATCGTGCGGTTGTCGTCGTCGCTGATGACGATGCCCTCGTCGTCGGCGTCGCTGGCGGCGCTGCGCAGATCGATGCCGTCGAACCAGCTCGCCGGATCGGCGCTCAGCGCCAGCGCCACGTGCGTCCCCGGCTCGAGCCGCGCCGGCGTCGGGCAGCCGACGTCGAACGGCGTCGCCGCCAAGGTCACGTGCACGCGCACCTGGTTCCACACCGCCTCCACGACGAGGCCGTCTTCGCTCGAGGTGCCGAGCTGCGCGTCGACCGCCGAGTAGATGCCGGGCGGCGCCACCGGCATCGCCAGCACGCGCGTGTCGCCGAGCCCGAGCTCGAGGTCGCTGATGGTGGCGCGCGCGTCGCCCGCCGAGCGATCGGAGACGGCGATCATCTGTCCGAGCTCCATGGCGACGCTGGCGATGGCCACGTCGCTGTCGGTGGCGGCGGTGGCCAGCGCCACGTCGACGGTCAGGCCTCCGCCCGACGGCGCGCTCGACGGCGCGGAGCCGCCGCAACCGGCGAGCACCAGCGCGACCACGGCGAAGCGCATCGCCAAGCTGTAGCACATTGTTATACTGCCGTGCGGTGAGCGCCCACGACACGCCGTCGCCGACCGAAGAGCAGACGCGCGACGACGACCTGCAGGTGCCGCGCGCGCCGAGCTGCGTGGTGGTGCGCTACGAGCGCGAGCGCCGGCTCATCGACGTGCGCGATCATCCCGAGGTCGTCATCGGCCGCTCGCGCAACGCCACCTACTTCGTCGACGACGATCGGGTGTCGCGGCGCCACCTGCGCATCACGTTCCGCCAGGGCACGCTCTACGCCGAGGACCTCGGCAGCCGCAATGGCTCGAAGCTCAATGGGCGCCGCATCGAAGGGCGCGTGGCGCTGCAGCCGGGCGATCTACTGACGGCGGGGCCCGTCGAGGTCGGCGTGTTCACCACCAGCGCGGCCACGCCGCTCCTCGGCGAAGGCGAGCTGTCGTCGCGGCTCGCGGCCGAAGTCGAGCGCGCGGTGCGCTTCAAGCGGCCGCTCGCGCTCATCGGCGTGACGCTCGACGGGTCGCGCGGCCTCAGGCACGAGGCGGCGCTGCGCGTGGTGTCGCGCCTGCGGCGCATCGACGTCGCCGGCGAGTACGCGACCGGCGAGTACCTCTTGATCCTGCCCGAGACGACCCGGGCGCAGGCGGAGACGCTCGCCGCGTCGCTCGCCGAGCTGGCGCGCGCGGTCGCCGGCGTGCGCGCCGCGGCACGCGCGTCCGCGGTGCCCGACGACGGCATCACCGCCGACGAGCTCATCGACGCCACGCTCGGCCGCGTCGGGCGCACCACGGCGGCGGCGGCCAACGCCGACGTGCTCGTCGCCGAGGATATGGCCACGCGCGAGCTCCTCGAGCTGGCGCGCCGGGCCGCGCGCAGCGACGTGACCGTGCTGCTCGCGGGCGAGACCGGCAGCGGCAAGGAGCTGGTCGCCTCCGAGATTCATCGCGCCAGCGGCCGCGCCGACGGCCCCTACGTGCGCATCAACTGCGCCGCCATCCCCGAGACGCTCATCGAGTCGGAGCTGTTCGGACACGAGCGCGGCGCCTTCACCGGCGCCGACAAGCGGCGCATCGGCTTCATCGAGAGCGCGCATGGCGGCACGCTCCTGTTCGACGAGATCGGCGAGCTGCCCGCGCCCATGCAAGCCAAGCTCCTGCGCGTGCTCGAGGAGCGCAAGGTGGTGCGCGTCGGCTCGACCGAGGAGCTCACCATCGACGTTCGTTTCCTGGCCGCGACCAACCGCGATCTCGAGAGCGAGGTCGCCACCGGCACGTTCCGCCAGGATCTGTTCTTCCGGCTGAGCGCGATCACGCTGCGCGTCCCGCCGCTGCGCGAGCGGCCCAAGGATCTGCCGCAGCTGGCCGAGCTGTTCGCGCAGCGCACGGCGCAGGCGGCGAAGAAGCCGGCGGTGCGCTTCACCGACGGGTTCGCGCAGGCGCTGTTGCGCTATCCGTGGCCGGGCAACATCCGCGAGCTGCGCAACGTGATCGAGCGCGCGGTCATCCTCGCCGCCGGCGCCGAGCTGACGGTCAACGAGCTGCCCGAGCGCATCGCCGTGCTGGCGCCGGTAACGCCGCGTCCGCCGTCGCCGATGCGCGACCGGCTCGACGACGTGGAGCGGCGCGCTCTGGTCGACGCGCTGCGGTCGACGAACGGCAACCGCACGCACGCGGCCAAGCGGCTCGGCATCTCGCGCCGCGCGCTGCTCTACAAGCTCAAGAAGTACAACCTCGACTAGTGTCCCGAGTCGGACGTTCGCTAGCATTCGGGCGTCGCGACATCCCCGGGCGCTTCGTTGCTCCTTCCTTACATGCCTTCAGGTATTCGCGGTCGTCGCGCCTCGCGCGCGGGGCGCCGCACCGCCCTCGGTGCAC
>Ga0070679_100000860_pt1 | contig 26409 bp, 12 predicted proteins | sample KBSC63BmetaG_FD_65652 | JGI IMG/M metagenome (GOLD analysis project Ga0070679, IMG submission 65652) | Corn rhizosphere microbial communities from Kellogg Biological Station, Michigan, USA - KBS C6-3B metaG | ecosystem: Host-associated > Plants > Roots > Rhizosphere | place: USA: Michigan... | reverse complement strand
CTTCATGGAAGCCACCCCCGACGGACGCTACGTCTTCTTCACCAGCCAGGAGGAGTTGACCAATGACGCCACGACTGGAACAGAAGATCAGGGCAACGACCTCTACCGCTATGACACCGAGAGCGGCGAACTGATCGACATCGCTCCCGATGGCGCCGATGTCAACGGCGCCGAAGTGCAGGGAGTGATCGGATCGAGTGCCGACGGCTCCTCCGTCTACTTCGCTGCCAACGGTGCGCTGACCGAAGGGGCGAGCGCTGGGGACTGCAAGTCATCTCCGCCGATCGGTTGGGGGGGCGGAGGGGACTGCAGCATCTACCTCTGGCACGAAGGCGAGATCGACCTCGTGGCGCCCACGAGTGGGGAATCGCAGCACGGCGGGGAACTATGGGTTCCCAATCGAGGTTCCCACGGGGAAAAGTCGGCTCGTGTCAGCCTCAATGGCACGCTGCTCTTCGCCTCAGGAGCCTCGCCAACCGGCTATGACAGCGAAGGCAAGCAGGAGCTCTACCGCTACGAACCGGGTACGGATCTGCAGTGCGTCTCCTGCAACCCCACCGGGGCGCCCCCCATAGCGGACGCGCTGCTGCAGAGTGTCCAGGCGGGCTTCTCCAGCACCGGCGGGAAGAGCGACGACTTGTGGCGCAACCTCTCTGCCAACGGCAGGCGCGTCTTCTTCGACACACCCGACCAGCTGGTCGCCAACGACGTCAATGGTCACGGCGGCTGTCCCCAATCGAAGGGACCATCGAGCACTCCAGTACTGACCTGCCAGGACGTCTACGAGTGGGAGGCCAAAGGAGAAGGCCCATGCGAAAGCGAAGCCCAAGATGGCGGTTGCCTCTTCCTGATCTCCAGCGGCGAAAGCAACGAACCCTCCTACTTCGGCGGCGCCAGCGAAAACGGCGACGACGCCTTCTTCTTTACCCGCCAGCAGCTGGTGCGCCAGGACAAAGACCAGCTGCTCGACGTCTACGACGCACGGGTGGGCGGCGGGATTGCCTCCCAAAACGAAGAACCGCAGCCACGCTGCGAAGGCGAAGCCTGCAAGGGCGCGGCTCCGCCGGCGCCAGGGGCTGAATCGGCGGGCAGCGCCAGCTTCGCGGGGCCAGGCAACCCCAACCCCAGCCGTCACCAACACAACAAGAAGGCGCGTCACGCGAAGAAGCACAAGAAGCGCCACAGCCACAAGGGACGAAAGCACGCGAACAAGATCTGGAGAGGGCGATGAGGGAGGCAAGGCGGGAAATGGAGAAGAAGATGCGTGGAAACCTCCGGATTGCGTCTCTCATGGCGACGCTGATGGCACTTTGCCTCTTGTGCGGCACTGCAGGCCAGGCGAGTGCGGCCGAACCCACGGAAAGGGCGGCATGGAGCCTCTCGATAATCCCCTACCCGACCAACTTCGTGCTCGGCACCAAGAGCACCAACATCAACCAGGGCCCCGGCTATGCGCTGCTTGCGACGAACGTAGGCGGAGCTTCCACCAGCGGCGAATTCACGATCAGAGACATCCTTCCCGCCGGGATTGTTCCCTCCCCCGCGCAGGTTCCGTATGGCAAATACGGATATGAAGGACACTCCAAAGAACTAAGCTGTGAAGTCTCTGGGCAGACGGTCAGCTGCAGCGCGAGCGAAGCCCTTCACCCCGGTCAGCTGGCCCTGACCTTCATCCCACTGGAAGTGCCGGAAGGAGCGCCGGCCAGCGTGCTGAACCATGCTGTGGCCGAAGGCGGCGGGGCCGAACCGGTAACCGCCACGATGCCGACGGCGATCGGCACCGAACAGGCGCCGCTCGGCTTTCTCGACGAAGACGCGGGCGCCTACGGCGGCGCCAGCAGGGCCGACGGCTCGCCGGCAACTCAGGCTGGATCACACCCCTCCCAGCTGACGGTGGGGATGAGCTTCAGCACCGACACTGACCCCTCGGGGGGCCTATTCGCGCCAGGCGGCGGCATACGGAACGTAACCGGCGAATTGTCGCAGGGCGTTGTCGTCAATCCCAACGCCGTGCCCAAGTGCGAAGAGGTCGACCTCGAGCACGAAGGGGTGTACTGCCCGTCGGCGACGCAGATCGGCATGGCGATGGTCTCGTTGAGCATTGTCGGCGAAGCACCTGGTTTCGGGGCCTTCCCCCTCTACAACATGGTGCCGCCCCCGGGGGTCCCGGCCGAGTTCGCCTTCGAAGTGATCGGCGGCGTATACATCCACCTGCTGGGCCGTGTGCGTAGCGACGGCGACTACCACCTCGCCGCCGAAGTGCACAACATCCCCGCGCAAGTGGGTGTTCTCGGCTCGGCAATCACCTTCTGGGGCGACCCCAGCGACGCGAGTCACAACCACGTCCGTGGTGTGTGCCTGGACACCTGTCCCCCCGAAGAAGAATTCCACACGGCCGCGGTTAGCCTACCCAGCTCCTGCAGTGAAGAACCGATCGAGTCCTTCCTGCATATCTCCAACTGGATCGGCGAAGAGGCAAGCGCCTCCTACCTAAGCACCGACAGAAGCGCCAACCCCGTGGGTATTGACGGCTGCAACCAGCTCGAATTCGGACCGACGCTGGAAGCCAGGCCGACCACCATCTTGGCCGACTCTCCGAGCGGTCTTGAATTCGACCTGCACCAGCCTCAAAACGAAGACCCCGCAGGCACCGCAACCGCCAGTCTCAAGAACACCACAGTCACCCTGCCGACGGGCATAGCCCTCAATCCTTCCGCCGGTAGTGGGCTTGACGGTTGCAGCTCCGCCCAGCTGGGCTCAAACGGAGCGGCGCCCGCCAACTGCCCGGAAGCCTCGAAGATCGGGAGCGTCGAAGTGAAGACGCCGCTCCTTGAAGAACCCCTGCCCGGAGCGGTCTACCTGGCAAAGCCTTTTGACAACCCGTTCAACTCGTTGCTCGGGATCTACCTCGTGGTCGAAGACCAAGAACGCGGGATCATCGCCAAGCTCCCCGGCAAGGTCACCGCAGACCCCAACACGGGCCAGCTGAGCACGACCGTGGAAGAAAGCCCAGAGCTCCCTCTGGAAGACGTCAAGCTCCGCCTCTTCAACGGGCCGAGGGCACCTCTCACGACCCCGCAGGCCTGCGGGCAATACACAACGACCTCGACGCTTACGCCATGGTCGACCCCCGAAGGCGCAGACGCCCATCCCTCTGACTCCTTCGAAACCACCGCATCGCCAAGCGGCGGCAATTGCCCCCGAAGCGGCGGGGAAGCCCCCAACCGCCCTGCCTTCTCAGCCGGCACCATCTCCCCCCAGGCGGGCGCCTACTCCCCCTTCGTTCTGCACCTTGCAAGAGAAGACGGCTCCCAGCGCATCGCCGGCATCGACACCACCCTACCCGAGGGTCTGACCGGCAAGCTGGCGGGCATCCCCTACTGCCCCGAGGCGGGAATCGCCCAGGCGATGGCAAGGAGCCATCCCAACGAAGGCGCCCTGGAGAAGCAAAGCCCCTCCTGCCCGGCCGCCTCTGAAGTCGGAACAGCCGATGTAGCCGCCGGCTCGGGAATCACCCCGCTTCACGTCAGCGCCCACGCCTATATGGCCGGCCCCTACAAGGGCGCCCCGCTGAGCGTGGTCGTGATCACCCCCGCGGTGGCGGGCCCCTTTGACCTGGGAGTGGTTACCACCAGGGTCGCCCTCCAGGTCGACCCCGAAACAGCAAGGATCCACGCCGTCTCTGACCCCTTGCCCCAGATTCTCGACGGGATCCCCCTGGACGTCCGCTCGATCGACCTGAGGCTGGGCCGTCCCTCCTTCACCCTCAACCCGACCTCCTGCGATCCGATGGCTGTGGCGGGAACCGCAACGTCGGCGCTGGGAGCAACCCAGGCCCTCTCCTCCCCCTTCCAGGTGGGAGGCTGCCCTGCCCTTCCATTCAAGCCCAAGCTCACCCTGAAGCTGAAGGGAGGAACCAAGCGAGGAGGACACCCCGCCCTCACCGCGATCGCGAAGGCAAGGCCGGGCGAAGCCAACATCGGCCGCGTGGCGGTCACCTTGCCCCACTCGGCCTTCCTCGACCAGGCCCACATCGGCACCGTCTGCACCAGGGTGCAGTTTGCCGAAGGAAGCACTCCGGGAGAAAAGTGCCCGGCCAAGTCCATCTATGGCAAGGCCACAGCCACAACATCCCTGCTCGAAGCACCGCTGAGCGGCCCCGTCTTCCTCAGGTCCTCGAGCCACGAGCTCCCAGACCTCGTGGTTGCCCTGCATGGCCAGGTAAACGTCGTCCTCGACGGCAGGGTGGACTCGGTCAAGGGAGCGCTCAGGAACACCTTCGAAGCCGTCCCCGACGCCCCGGTGACCAAGTTCGTCCTAAAGATGCGGGGCGGCAAGAAGGGCCTGATCGTCAACAGCAGAAACCTCTGTGCCTCCACCAACCACGCCACCGTGCAGATGGACGGCCAAAACGGCAAGACCCACGACACCAGGCCGGCGGTCAAGGCCAAGTGCGGGGGGAAGGGGCGGAAGGGGAGCCCCAAGAGTAAGGGGCATAACTCGAAGCGATGAATTGGCTGACGGGTGCCAACTTGGTCGGGGTTCCGCGACGGGCCCTGCTTGTGCAGCTGCTGGCGCTCGTGATCCTCCTTGTTCCCGGCTCAGCCTCGGCTCTCGCGGCCGAAAAGGGAGTGGCCAAGTTCTTCGGCGGCAATGGCGTCGCAGGGGGCGAGTTCGGCGCCGTGGCTGGAATCGCGATCAACCAGAACGGTGCCGGGGGAGTCGATCCCGGTGACGTTTACGTACTCGACAGCGACAACCATCGCATTCAGGAGTTCTCCGCCACGGGAGAATTCGTCCGCGCCTTCGGCCTCGGCGTGGGCGGTCCGGGGGTGAATGTCTGCACGATCGCCTCGTCATGCGGTGCGGCGGAAGCCTCGGCACAGGCCGGTGGCCTCGTGCATCCGGGGGACATCGCCATCGATCAGGCAACCGGAACCGTCTACGTGATCGACGTCGGCGGGTCCTCCAGCGCCAATCGCGTCGACGCCTTCTCGGCGACGGGCGAATTGGAGGGGTCCTTCGGCTGGAACGTAAAGGCCACGGGAGGGGCGGAAGAACTCCAGTTCTGCACGACCGAAAGCGGCTGCAAGGCAGGGAGCTCGGGATCGGGGGCGGGGCAGCTGGCAGTTCCCGGCGCCGGCCAGGACACGATTGCCGTCAGCCCGCTCAACGGTCACCTGATCGTCGGCGCGGCCGGTTTCCGCGCTTTTCACGAAGAAGGGGGCAATTGGCGGATCGACGAGTTCGCGCCAACTCTCGAAGCGGGCAAGGTAGTCGGTGTTTCTTACGTCCGCGGCTATGGCTGGGGAACAGTCGACGGGGCTGAGGAATTCCAGACCTGCACGACGAGCTGTCACGCACCGGCTCCGTCTCCGTCTCCGAACGTCAACATCAACAACCCCGGCACGGGATGGGAATTGGGTCGGTTCGCCGAATCGGGAGAGCCGGCCGACGTCGGCGTCGGCTCCAGCGGCACGGTGTACGCCATCAATGGTTGGCACGAACCCTTCTGGAATCCAACTAGCATCGACAGGATCGAAACCTTCAGCCCCACCGGCAACCCCGAAGGGGTCTTTGCCGAGATCAAACGGTTCGACAACGCACTTTTCGTCAGTGCCTCCGGTGATCGCCTGCTCACGTCGGGCGACCACCTGACTATCTATGACCTCGCGGGCAACGTGCTCGAAACCTACTTCGAAGGCGCCGGGGCGTTTTTCCCCGCGGTGGTGCAGGACGAAAGCTCCGAAATGATCTACCTAACCGTCTCCACCCCCGAACGCGGCGTGATCATCGTCGGCGAACCAGTGCCACCCACCGTCTCGGTCGAACCCGTCACCGCCTTCACCGGCACAACTGCTACCTTCGAAGGACGCGTCGACCCCACGGGCTTCTTTGCCGAATATCGCTTCGAATACTCCTCAGACGGGGTGCACTGGGTCGCCTTGCCGAAAAGAAAACTGTCGGTCGCTGACAGCAATGAACACGCGGTGAGCGAGGAAGTGACAGGCCTCGAGGCGCACACCCACTACCGGGTGCGACTGGCAGCCGAAAAGCTCTACAACTCCGGAAGGGCGAGCGAGGAAGCGAGCTTTGAAACGGCGGCCGCCCCGCCGGCCACCGCAGCGTTTGGTGCCGAAGACGTCACTGACACCGGCGCCGAGCTCACGGCGACGATCAACCCTGAGAACGAAGCGACCTCCTATCGCCTCGAATGCGTGAGCGAGGCGCAATTCGAAGCGAGTGGCTACGCCGAAGCGATCGAAGTCCCCGCCGGGGGTGCGAACATCGATCCGAGCGGAGAAGGTACGGAAGTCAAGCAGCAGCTGAGTGGTCTCGCCCCCGCGACCGAATATCGCTGCCGGCTGACGGCGAGCAACCCGACCGGCAGCGCCTCTGTGCTCGAAACCAGCTTCGCCACCTACGCCATTCAGTCGACGGGCCTTCCCGACGGCCGTGCCTACGAACAGGCGACGCCGGTCGACAAGAACGGCGACGACGCCAACGGAGGGCAATTCCGTCTGAGGGCGGCGCTCGACGGCGCTGCCGCCACCTACCTGATCACGGGTGGCGGCAGCGCCGAAGGGGGCGGGCAGCATTTCCCCGTCTACTCGGCGATGCGCGGCAGGGGCGCCTGGGTGAGTCGCGGCTTTTGGCCGAGCTCCACGTACGGCACGGGTGCACGCATGGTCGGTTGGAGCGAAGACCTCCGTCGCGACTACGTCGTGGTTGGAGCCAAAGGTCAGCCGACCCTCTACGAACAGGACCTGGAAGACGGCGCGATGACGGTGATCGCAGGCGGGCTCGCCCATGCGGAAGGTATCGACTTCGCGGCTGAATCGGGCGACGGCATCGAGGTGCTGTTCGAAAGCGAAGAAGCGCTGACACCCGAAGGCGTCGCGGGGGCATCGAACCTCTTTCTTTGGAACCGCGCAACCCATGAGCTTAGCCTCGTCGACCTGCTGCCAAATGGCTCACAGCCCTTCCACGGCGCCTTCGCCGGCCCGTACAACTGGGCGAACAGCGACTCGAAATCAGGCGGTGGGGCTGCCCACTACTACACCCAGCAGTTGCACACCCTCTCCGAAGGCGGCTCGACTGCCTTTTTCACCTCCTACAACACCAACCAGCTCTACGCGCGCACCAGCCTCGGCACCTCGAGCGCCAGAACGGTCCAGGTCTCCGCCTCGCAGAAGACCAACGGCAGCGGCAAAGGCGGCGCCGATCCCAAGGGCCCGAGGAAGGCGGCCTTCATGGAAGCCACCCCCGACGGACGCTACGTCTTCTTCACCTCCCAGGAGGAGCTGACCAACGACGCCACGACCGGCACGGAAGACCAGGGCAACGATCTCTACCGCTACGACACCCAGAGCGGGGAACTGATCGACATCGCCCCTGATACGGCGGACGTCAACGGGGCCGAGGTGCAGGGGGTGCTCGGCTCCAGCGCCGACGGCTCCTATGTGTATTTCGCCGCCAACGGGATGCTGGCCGAAGGTGCAGGGGCGGGTAACTGCAAATCTTCGCCGGTGACCGGCTGGGGTCATGGAGGCGACTGCAATATCTACCTCTGGCACGAAGGGGAGATTCGCTTCATTGCCACTACCACCGGCGAAGAAGGCGACGCTCTCGCCTGGGTTCCCACCAGCAGCAACGGCTGCTGCACGATCAGCATGACGACATCGCGCGTGAGCTCCACCGGCACACTGCTCTTCGCCTCGAAAGGCTCGCCAAGCGCCTACGACAGCGAAGGCAAGCAGGAGCTTTACCGATATGAGCCGGCGGCGGGCCTGGGATGCGTTTCCTGCAACCCGACGGGAGCGCCGCCCCGAGGAGATGCCTCGATCCAGAGCATCAGGCCGGGCACCGTCAGCGTGTCGGGAGCCAACGCCTTCTGGGTTCGCAATCTCACGGATGACGGCAACCGAGCATTCTTTGAGACGCCGGACCAGCTGGTCGCAGGCGACCACAACGGGGTCCAGGACGTCTACGAGTGGGAGGCCAAGGGAGCGGGCTCCTGTGAAAGCGAAGGCCAGGACGGCGGCTGCCTTTACCTGATATCCAGCGGCGAAAGCGCCGAGCCCTCTTATTTCGACGACGCCAGCAAAAGCGGCGACGACGTCTTCTTCTTGACCCACCAGTCGTTGGTGCGCCAGGATCGCGACCGGCTGCGCGACGTCTACGACGCACGAGTGGGCGGCGGGATTGCCTCCCAAAACGAAGAACCGCAGCCACGCTGCGAAGGCGAAGCCTGCAAGGGCGCGGCTTCGCCGGTGCCAGGGATCGAATCGGCGGGCAGCGCAGGCTTCGCGGGGCCAGGCAACCCCAACCCCAGCCGCCACCAGCACAAGAAGAAGCGTCACACGAAGAAGCACAGGAAGCGCCACAGCCACATGGGACGAAAGCACAGAAGACGCGGAGCAAGCCGGGGGTCTGTACGCCAAGGGTAGACAGGTGCCCTACACTGATGTACGAAGTTGTTTATTCCCAGGGAGGGGAAGGGACTGGTGGGAACGATTAGGGGACGGTTGCGTGGTCGCTACCTGCTTGGGCTCGCCTTGGCCGCGGGCTTCCTCGCGCACGCCTCCGGCGCCGTAGCGGCCCCGCCGACGATCGGGGCCACCTGGGTCACCGACGTCAACTCCACCGCGGCCAATCTGCGGGCGGAAATCAACCCCAACGGCCTCACCAGCACCTACCGCTTCGAATACATCTCCCAAGCGGCCTATGAAGCCAATCTGAACGCGGTTCCGCCGAAAGAAGGCTTCGCCGGCGCGCTCAAAGCGCCGGCCTCGGGATCGGCGCCGCTGGGCGCTGGATCGATCGCGGTGGCGGTCAACCAGCACCTCGGCGGGCTCATCCCCCTCACCACTTACCACTACCGCGTCACCGCCAGTAACTCGGGCGGGCCCTCGACCGGCCCCGAGCACGCCTTCACCACCCAGGAATCGGCACCGGTCTTCCACCTCCCCGACACCAGGGGCTGGGAGATGGTCAGCCCGATCGATAAAGACGGCGGCGCGATCCAGGTGCCGGGCACCCTCTTCGGCGGCGGCGACTTCCAGGCGGCGGCGAGCGGCTCCACTTTCGCCTACTCCTCGACCACAGCCTTCGCCGAGGCAAAAAGCGCCCCGCCGGCGAGCCAGTATCTCTCCAGCCGCACGAGCGGCGGCTGGGCCACTCAGAACGTCTCACCGACAATCGACTCCGCCGCCTACGGCGATCGGCCCGACGGTGTTCCCTACCGCCTCTTCGCCGAAGGGCTGGGCAGCTCGGTCCTGGACGGCGGCGATCCCTGCCGCGGGATCGCCGGCTGCCCCGAACCCTCGGCGCCCCTGCCGGGCTCGGGCGCGCCGGCCGCCTACCCCGAGCTCTACCTGCGCCAGAGCGCCGGGGGGACCTATCAGGCGCTGATCACCCAGGCCGAGCTAAACCACTCCGACGTCATCGCCGAACACTTCGAAGTCCAATTGGTCACAGCCACCCCCGATCTCTCCCACCTGGTGATCTCAAGCTGCGCTGCGCTGACCGCCAACGCGACCGAAGTGAGCGCAGGCGCCGGTGCCTGCAACGGGGGAGAGCAGAACCTCTATGAGTGGAGCGGGGGAGCGCTCACCCTCTTGAACCTGCTGCCGGGCGAAACCACGGGAACCCCCGGGGCGGTGATCGGCGCCTCCCTCGGCGCGGTCTCCCAAGACGGCTCCCGCGTCTACTTCACCACCCTCGAAGACGGCGCGATCTACCTGCGCGAAGGCAACCAGACCAAGCTCTTGCCCGAAACCGTAGGCGGCGGTGCCTCCTTCCAGGCTGCCTCGAGCGACGGCTCGCTCGCCTTCTTCACCAAGGCCGCCCACCTCTACCGCTACGAAGCCGCGACAGAAGCAGCCACCGACCTCACCCCTTCGGGGGGAGTCGCGGGCGTGCTCGGCACATCCGCCGACGGCTCGACCGTCTACTTCCAAGACGGCTCCGCCCTGAAGCGCTGGCGAAACGGGGCCACTGGACAGATTGTGGCGGGCGCGGGCGTGGCCGCCCCCTCGGACTTCCCACCCGCCACCGGCGCTGCCCGCCTGAGCGCCGACGGCGCCCACCTCGCCTTCCTCTCCAAAGAAGAACTGACCGACTACGAAAACGCCGGAGCCACCGAGCTCTACCTCTATGGCCCGCTGCCGGGAGAGACGACCCCGCAGCTGATCTGCGCCTCTTGCAACCCGACCGGCGAACGCCCCGAAGGCTCCGCCTCGGTGCCCGGGGCGCCTCCCAACGGCTTGACGCCCCTCTCCTATAAGCCCCGTGCCCTCTCGGCCGACGGGCGCCGCCTCTTCTTTGAATCATCCGATGACCTCAACTTGCAGGACACCAACAAACGCCCCGACGTCTATCAGTGGGAGGCGGCGGGGGAGGGCAACTGCACGCTCTCCCCGGGCTGCGTCAACCTGATCTCCTCCGGGCGCAGCCCCGAAGGGGCGACCTTCCTCGACGCCTCCGCCGACGGATCGGACGCCTACTTCCTCACCGACGGCCCGCTGGTCTCCTCCGACCCGGGCTCGATCGACGTCTATGACGCCAGGGTCGGCGGCGGCTTCCCCGAAGCGCTCAAGCCGATCCCCTGCCAGGCCGACGCCTGCCAGGCGCTGCCGCCCACGCCCGAAGATCCAAGCCCCGGGACGCTCCTGAAGGGGCCCGAAAACCCGCCGCTTCGCTTCGTCAAGGAAGGCAAGACAAAGCCAAAGCACAAGGGCAAGCACCACCACAAAAAGCACAAGCACCACAAGCACCACGGCAAGGGGAAGGGGAAGTGATGCGGGCCATCGCTTTGCGATTCCCGCGCTTCGCGCTGCTGCTCTGCTGCGCTGCGTTCCTGCTCGGTCTGAGCGCCCCCGCCGCCCAGGCCTTCGGCTTCCTCCCCGGTCAAGAAGGCTTCTCCGCCGAAGCGCTCGGCGAAGGGGGGGTCCCCGCCACCCAGGCCGGCTCCCATCCGACGGCGCTGCGGATGAGCGTCGGCTTCAAGGCGGGAGCGAACTTCACCGAAGCCGACGTCCGCGACCTCTCCCTGGAGCTGCCCCCGGGCCTGATCGAAAACCCCAGCGCCGTTGCCGTCTGCTCCCAAGCTGCCTTCCATACCCAGCGCACCTCACCCTTTGAAGAAGAATCGCGCTCGGGGGAGAGCTGCCCCGATCGCTCCCAGATCGGCATCGCCACCTTGACCAGCTCGGAGGGCGGCGGGGAAACCCGCAGCTTCGGGATCTTCAACGTCGAAGCGCCGCCGGGAGCGCCCTCGGAGCTCGGCTTTAACCCCTACGGCGCGCCGATCACCTTCATCCCACAGGTGCGCCAGGCAGACGGCGAATACGGGCTCACCCTGCAGTCCAAGAACATCACCCAGCTCTTTGACCTAAAGCGCCTCACCCTGACGATCTGGGGCAACCCCTGGTCGGCGCTCCACGACGCCCAGCGCGGCGACTGCCTGAAGGAGGCCGAACCATCCTTCGGCTGGTCCAAATGCCAGGTCGGACCGCCCAAAGCAAACCCCGCCACCGCCTACCTGACCCTGCCCACCTCCTGCGAAGGGCCACTCGGCTTCAGCGCTACCGCCGTCTCCTGGCAGGGAGGTGAAACGGTTTCCCAAGCTGCCAGCGCCCATGCGCTGGAAGGCTGCAACTCGCTCGCTTTTAACCCCAAACCGGCGGGCCGGCTCTCCGATCCCCGCGCCTCCTCGCCCTCGGGCTATGACTTCGAAATCGCCCAGGACACCTCGGGCATCCTCGACCCCGAGCGCCTCGCCCCCTCGGCGGTCAGAAAGGCGGTCGTGGCGCTGCCCGAAGGGGTGACGATCAACCCCTCGGTCGGCGCCGGCCTCGGCGTCTGCACCCCGGCCCAATACCAAGCAGAGACACCCTCCTCGCCGCCGGGCGCGGGCTGCCCCAACGAATCCAAGATCGGCGACTTCCGGGTCAAGAGCCCGCTCTTTGAAGAAACGGTCGAAGGCTCACTCTTCCTCGCCGCCCCCTTCCAGAACCCCTTCGACTCGCTGATCGCCGTCTACCTGGTGGCAAAGGCGCCCGAACGCGGCATCTTGGTCAAGGTCGCCGGCAACCTCCAGGCCGATCCCAACACCGGAAGGCTCACCGCTACCTTCGACCGCCTGCCCCAGCTGCCCTACTCGAGCCTCATCGTGCACTTCCGCGAAGGCCAGCGCTCACCCTTGGCCTCACCGCCCGCCTGCGGCACCTTCAACACCTCGGTCGACCTCACCGCCTGGCGCGATGCCTCGCTCACCCGCCACACCGACTCCGCCGCCCAGATCAGCGCCGGAGTGGGAGGGGGCCCCTGTCCCTCTGGCACCCCGCCCTTTGCCCCCACCGCCCTGGCCGGCTCGATCAACTCCAACGCCGGCTCTTATTCCCCCTTCTACCTGCGCCTGGCGCGCACCGACACAGAGCAGGAGATCACCCACTACTCCGCCCAACTGCCACCGGGCCTCCTGGGCAAGATCGCCGGCATCCCCTACTGCCCCGAGGCCGCGATCGCCGCGGCCAAGGGCCGCTCGGGGGTGGAAGAGCTCCAGCGCCCCGACTGCCCCGCCGCTTCCTTGATCGGCCACACCTACTCGGGCTATGGCCTGGGCTCGGTGCTCTCCTACGCGCCGGGCAACCTCTACCTCGCCGGTCCCTACCACGGCTCGCCCTTCTCGGTGGTTGCCGTGGACTCGGCCCTGGTCGGCCCCTTTGACCTCGGCGTGATCGTCGTGCGCTCGGCGGTCAAGGTCAACCCGCAGACCGCCCAGGTCTCGATCGACTCGCAAGGCTCGGACCCGATCCCCCACATCATCGACGGCATCCCGATCCACCTGCGCGACGTCCGCGTCTACATCGACCGCCCGAACTTCGCGCTGAACCCGACCTCCTGCGATCGCTTCAGCGTCGCCTCGACCCTGAACGGCTCCGGTGCGCTCTTCTCCAACCCCGCCGATGACTCCAGCGCCAACGCGATCTATAACTACCAGGCCTTCAACTGCGTCTCGCTCGGCTTCAAGCCCAAGATTCGCCTGAAGCTGAAGGGCGGCACCAAGCGCGCCGACAAGCCCTCCCTGCGCGTCACCTACGTCCCGCGGCCCGGCGACGCCAACCTCTCCTCGGCCCAGGTCACCTTGCCGCCCTCCCTCTTCCTCGCCCAAAACCACATCAAGACCGTCTGCACCAACGCCCAGTTCGCCCGCGACGCCTGCCCGGCGGGATCGATCTACGGCACCGCCGCCGCCTTCACCCCGCTCTTGGAAGAACCGCTGCGCGGCAACGTCTATTTGCGCTCCTCATCCAACCTCCTGCCCGATCTCGTCTTCGCCCTCAGAGGCCGCGGCCTGCGCGTCGACCTGGCCGGCAGGATCGACTCGGTCAAGGGGGGCCTTCGCGGCAGCTTCTCGGGCCTGCCCGACGCGCCGGTCTCCAGGTTCGTGCTGAAGCTGCGGGGCGGCAAGCGCAGCATCCTCGAAGTGGCGGCCAACCTCTGCGCCGAAAAGCAGGTGGCAACCGCGCGCTTCACCGGGCAGTCGGGCCAGGGGCTGATCAGCCACCCGCTGGTCAAGTCCCAGTGCAAGCACAAGAAGGGCAAGCACAAGCAGAAGACCAAGAAGAAGAGGAAGGTGCATCGATGAGGTACCGCTCGCGACTGTCCTTGGCGTTGGCCTTGGCGGGCCTGCTGGCCCTCGCTCCCGCCGCCCAGGCAAACCGGCCGCTGCTGACGGAAAAAGCGATACGGGTCGAAGAAGCGCCCGGGGGAGTCCTGGAAGGCCCCTGTGGCATCGCCTTCTCCCCGGGCGGGGAAATCTACGTCTCCGCCTACTACGCCCACGCGGTGGAGCGCTTCTCCGCCGCCGGCTCCTACAAGGCCTCGATCGCCGCCGGCGCCTCCCCCGAAGGCCCCTGCCAGCTCGCCACCACCCCGGGCGGGGCCCTCTATGCCAACCGCTGGCACGAGGGCGTGGAAAGGCTCCTGCCTTCGCCGCTTGCCTTCGATGAAGCCGAATCGACCGGGGTCGCGGTCGACGCCGCGGGCAACGTCTACGTCGATGACCGCACCAGCGTCGCCGTCTATGCACCCTCAGGTGCGCTGCTGCGGAGGATCGCCGCCGACCCCGAAGCCGATTACTACGGCCTCGCGGTCGCCGGCGAAAAGGTCTACCTCGCCGACGCCGCCACCGAGACGGTCAAGGCCTTTGAAGCCGGTGGCACCCCAGCGGGCCCGGTGGCTCAAATCAACGGCTCGGCGACCCCCGAAGGCGAATTCGTCTCGCTCACCGACGCCGCCCTTGCGGTCGATCCGACCAACGGCCATCTGCTGGTGATGGACAACCTGCAACCGGGCTTCGTCCATCCCCTGGGGGCGATCTATGAGTTCAACTCGAGCGGTGCCTACCTCGGCAAGCTCGGCGGCACGCCGATCGACGGCGGCCCCTCGGGCCTGGCGGTCTCACCCACGGGCACCCTCTACGCCACCTCGGGCAACTCCGAAGAAGGACAGGTCTCCACCTACGGCGCCTACTCAGAAGGGCTCGGTTCACTCGCGCCCCCCGGAGGCTCGGGCTCAGGTTCGAGCGCAGCCGCGAAAGATCCCGCCTCCGCGCCTGCGGCCGGGGCCCCTGCCGCAGGCGCGCTCAGCGCCCCCGCTGCCTCGGCCTCAGAGACGATCCAGCACGGGCGCTTTCGGGTCGGCGTCGATGCCTCGCTGGTGCCGAAGAAGCTCCCCCGCCAGGGAACCGCTCCGGTTCACTTCTCCCTTGCGGCCAAGATCAGCGCCGCCAAGGGGTCGGTGCCCCCCCAGCTGCAAAAGATCGAGATCGAGATCAACCGCCACGGCCATATCGAACCCAAGGGCCTGCCGGTCTGTGAAGCCGATGAGATCCAGCCCGCGACAAATGAAGCCGCGCTTGAAGCCTGCCCCGGCTCCCTGGTTGGCGAAGGCAGCTTCTCGGCCAAGGTCTTGATCTCCCAGCAGGCCCCCTTCCCCTCCAACGGCAAGGTCTACGCCTTCAACGGCACCTGGAAGGGACACCCGGCGATCCTCGCCCACGTCTACGGCACCAAGCCGGTCCCCACCTCGGCGACGATCCCCTTCGTGATCGGCAAGGCCAGGGGCACCTACGGGACCAAGCTCACCGCCTCCCTGCCCCAGGTCACCTCCATGTGGGGCTACGTCACCGGGATCTCGATGCGGCTCGGCAAGAGCTTCTCCTCTCACGGCAAGCGCCGCAGCTTCCTGAGCGCCGGCTGTCCGGCGCCCAAGGGCTTCCCCGGCGCCAGCTTCGCGCTCTCGCGCACGAGCTTTGACTTCGAAGGGGGCAAGAAGCTGAGCCAGGTGCTGAGCCGGAGCTGTCGGGCGGGGTAGCGAGCGGGTGGGTGGCTAGCTCACCGCGAGCGCCAGCTCCTCGCTCGCAACGGCGTGGCCCTCATAGGGCAGCACGGCGAAGTACATCAGCGAGGGCAGCAGTGACTGCACGTCGGCGGCTTCGCCGCGGTTGAGCCGGGCGTAGAGCAGGGCCTCGATACCGCCGACAATGCCGGCGGCGGCGATCGCCGATGGAGCGTTCGCCGGATCGGCTTCGGCCCGGACCATCGAGTCGAGGCAGGAGGCGAAGTGTTCTAGTAGGGCGTCGCGGCGCTCGAGCGCAGGAGGACAGGCGGCGCGAGCGTCGACGATCAGCGACATCGCCGCGTCGGGATCCTCGGCGACGAAGCGCAGCAGCTCCTCGAGGCCGAGCCGGAGGCACTGGCGCCAACCCTCACCATCGTCGGCGGCCGCCTGCAAGCGATCGCGCAGGCGGCCGGCGGCGTTGTCGAAGGCGGCGAGGAAGCAGGCTTCCTTGTTCTCGAAGTGCTCATAGAAGGTTGGGCGAGAGACGCCGGAGCGATCGAGCACGTCCTGAACGCTCACCTCGCGATAGCCAAGCTCCGCCGTGGCGCGTAGCATTGCCGCCAACAGACGCTCGCGCTGGACGGCGCTGACCAGGTCGGAGGGGAGCGAGCGGATACCCGAGGGGAACTGGCCTTCGCCACCCGAGAGCAACTCTGCTGCGGCAGCGACGTCGGCGGGGGACCAGCTGTCGCCGAGCGCGGCGAGCAGCATCTCCTGGCTCAGTTCTACCCTGTCTGGTGACATAGAGAAACTCGATCGTTTCTGATATAAACCTACCGAGTTCTCCCACGGTACCATTTAAGTCGTCGGCTTGCAAGGGAGTTGCTGTCCTCACAGGTATCCTTGCCCAATGCCGCCGCGTGCAAAGGCGAGATCCGGGGCAAACGCGGACTCCATACCGGTTCGCCCCGCACTATCCCGCGAGTTCGTCGCCGGCCACAAGCGGCGGCGGATCATGGACGCAATTGCCGAGCTGACCGCCAAACAGGGCTACGACGCGACCAAAATCGGCGACATCGTGCGCTATGCGGGGGTGGCTCGCAAGACGCTGTACGACAACTTCGAGGGCAAGGAGGAAGTGTTCCTCAGCGCTTTCGATACCGCGGTCGAGGAGGCCCTGGAGCGGATCGAAGCCGACTGCGCCGGGGCCGAGGGTGGCTGGGAGGAGCGCGTCCAAGCTGGGCTTGCCGCTTTCCTGCGCTACGTCGCCGAAAACCCGGCCGTGGCGCGGATGTGCATGATCGAGGCGCTCTCCGCCACTCAGGCGGCGACCGAACGCTACGAGGCTGCGATGCAGCGCTTTGTCGACTTGACCAAGCAGGCCGTTCCCCAGGACGACCAGCTGCCGGAGACGATCGAAGAAACCCTGGTCGGCGGCGTCGCCTGGATCGTCTACCAGCAGATCCGCCGCCAGGAAGCCGAGCAGGCCGAGGATCTGCTGCCCGAGCTCTCCGAATTCATGCTCGCTCCTTTTCAGAGCGCCGCCAAAAAGCACTGAGTATCAGGCGGCCGCCTCAGGCAGCGGCGCGGCGCGGGCGATCGAGCAGGGCGGTCAGCTCCGGTCCGAGCTCGGCCAGGCGCTCCGCCTCGCCGGCACCGATCCGGGCGCAGAGGAAGGCGAGGCTGGCGTCGATCAGCCGCTCGTCGATCCCCGCCGGCGCCTCGCCGACCTCACCGCCGCGGCTGCGCCGCAGCATCCCGGCCAGGCGGGCGATCAGCAGCCGTCGCGCGGCCGCGATCGCGGCCGCCTCGAGCGGCGCGGGGGCGCAGATCAGCTGCGCCGCGGCCGGTTCGGCGGCGACGAAGGCGAGGCCGGCCTCGATGCCGACGGCGAGACCGTAGAGCGGCGGCTCGGCGGCTGCACAGGCCGCTTCGATCCGCTCGCAGAGGCGGTCGGCGGTCGCCACGTAGGCGGCCAGCACGCAGTCCCAGAGGTTGCCGAAGTGCTTGTAGAAGGTGCTGGTGGATACGCGGGCGCGCTCGCTGACATGGGTGGTGGTGACGCCGGCGTAGCCGTGCTCGGCGAGCGCCTCGCCCATCGCTGCGATCAGCCGCAGCCGCTGGTGCTCGACCACGAGGTTGGCGGGGATGCCGTGGCGGCCGGGGGGCAGGCGGTGGGGGAGTGGGGTGGCGGCGCTGAACGGCCCCTCTTCGTCGCGTGGCTCGGTATCGACCAGTTCCAGGTGCGTCATCGTCCCTGCGCCTCCGCGGCGGACCGTTCGCGCAACTGCTTTGCTCCTTCGAAGGCCTCCTCGGCGGCCTCATTGCCGAGGTAGGAGCCGGCGGTCAGGTGCATCAGCTCCGGCAGCGCGTCCCAGATGCGGTTCGGGTTGCCCTCGGCGAGGATGTCGCAAATCGCCGCCTCGATGCCGCCGACGACGAAAAAGGCCGTGGACTCAGGCGGTTGCTCGGCAGGCGCGATCTCGGTGCGGACGCTGTCGAGCGCCGCCCCGAGCCGCTCGGTCGCCTCCTCGTGCTTGGCCAACGCGGCGCCGCCGGCGACCTGGACCTCGAGGAAGAGCGCCCGGGCAATCGTCGGCCGCTCGACCACGAACTCGAAAAGGCGGACGAGGCTGGCCTGTACCGACTCGCGCCAACTGCCGGCGCCCACCGCTGCTTCCAGCAGGCTCACACCGAGCCGCTCGATCCAGGCCTCATAGGCCTGGCCGAAGCAGTCCTCGAGGCTGCCGAAGTGCTCGTAGAACTGCTTGCGGTGCGCGCCGCTGTACTCGAGCACCGCCCGCACGGACGCGGCCCGGTAGCCGACCTCGCCGACCACGTGCAGGGCGCCCTCCATCTCGCCCTCGCGAACCGTCGCGTCGGGCGTCGGGGCCCTGGTCTCGACTTGGAGCGCCTCCCCGGCTGCCGCGCAAGCTTCTGGTCGCATTGCGTTGCTCTCCTCTGTCGCCTTCGTCCGGCCTGCCGGACTCATCTGTATAGAAACTACTCCTTTTTTTCCGGATATGAAAGCTTTTTAGAAAGAGCTATCCTCGGCCCATGCAGTACCTCTCGCAAAGACTCGCGGCTGAGCCGGTGAGGACGCGGGACGAGGAGCGCCCCCGGGGGTCTCTTGCCGACAGCCAGCGAGAGCGCCTGCTCGACGCGACCGAGGCGCTGATCGCCGAGAAGGGGGCGGCGCGGACGACGATCGAAGCGATCACCAAGGCGGCCGGCGTCTCCACGGTCACCTTCTACGAGCACTTCCGCGACAAGGATGAGTGCTTCGTCGCGGCTTTCGAGCGCGCGGTGGAGGGACTGCGCGCGGAGGTGCGCGGCGCGCTGGCGGCCGGCGCCCCGGGGGCCGAGAGCGTGAGGGTGGGCCTGGAGGCGCTGCTCGCCGCGGTCGACGCGGAGCCGGCGCGGGCCCGGCTCTGCTTCGTCGAGGCCCAGCAGGGTGGGCCGCTGATGGCCGCGCGCTACGACGCCGCGCTCGATCGGGTCGCGGCGGAGCTCGGCGACTCGCTCGGGCAGGCGATTGCCGGCGGCTTGGCCTGGCTGCTGCGGGAACGGCTCGAGTTGGGCGGGGGAGGGAGCGTGCGGGCGCTGCTTCCGCAGATGACGGACGTCATCCTCGCTCCCCAACCCGCCAATGGCTGAGCGCGCGCGGAAAGCCCGCAATGCGCCCAGCGGCGAGGAGCGGCTGCCGCCGGGCCGCCACGGCCTGCCGCGCGAAGTAGTCGCCGAGAACCAGCGCGAGCGCCTGCTCAACGGCGTCGTCGAGGCGGTCGCCGAGCACGGCTATAACGCGACCACGATCGGCGCGATCACCGATGCCGCGCAGATCTCCCGCCGCACCTTCTACGAGCACTTCAAGGGCAAGGAGGGCTGCTTCCTCGCCGCCTACGAGATGATCGACACGCACGTGCGGGGGGCCATGCTGACGGCGGCCGAGCGGACGCCCGAGCCCTGGCCGGAGCGCGTGCGGGCCCGCCTCGCCGCCCTTCTCGCCGTCCTCTCCCGCGACCTCGCCGTCGCCCGCTTCTACCTGGTCGAGCCGCTGGCGGCGGGAGGGGAGATCGCCGCCCGCTACCGCGAGGCGATGCAGCTCCTGGCGGAGACGATCCGACCAGAGGGCGGACCGGCCGAGGCCAGTGCCGAAGTGCGGGACCAGGTCCTGATGGGCGGCATCGCGACCCTGATCGTCCGCCGCCTCAAAGCAGGCGAGCCGGCGCGCCTTCCCGAGCTCTTGCCGGACCTCACCGAGCTTGCCCTTGCGCCTTACCTGTCCCGCGCCGAGGCTCACCGCCTCGCCTGCGGCATGCCGATTTAAAACCCAATTCATTCATTCCAGAAACTTCTCCTTGCATTCGTAAAACGTTTCTTTTATGCTCTCGCCAGAGCCCGCGGTCAGAGCGGGCCGGTACAGGGACATAACCGAGCCTCGAGGAAGCCGCTAAGGGAAGCGGCGGGCAGAGGGGCTCACGGGACAAGGAGAGCGCTACGTGAGACGCCACGTGAAGGCAACGTCTGCAATCGCCGTCATCTGCGGCATCGCCCTTTCCCTTTGCGCGTCTTCTGCGCTGGCGGCAAAGGGAGTGGTGGGCTTCTTCGGCGAAAGGGGCGCCTCGGGGGGTCAGTTCATATGGGGGACGAGCGATGGCGGGCCTGCCGGTGTGGCGATCAACCAGACCGGGAGTGGCGGTGCCGCTTCCGGCGACGTCTACGTGGTCGACCGAGATAACAACCGTGTGCAGCAGTTCTCCTCGACCGGGACTTTCAAGCGCGCTTTCGGTTTCAACGTCGGCGGCGCCGGGGTCAACGTCTGCACCGTTGCTGCGTCCTGCGCGGCCGGTACCGCCTCGGCCGCGGCAGGCGGCATGAGCTCCCCGCAGGGGATAGCGATCGAAGAGTCGACCGGCAATGTCTACGTCACCGATCAGGGAAACCGGAGGGTCGATGTATTCACTGCCGAAGGCATCTTCGAGGGCGCCTTCGGGCGCAAAGTCGCGGTCACGGGGGCAGCGGAAGAACTGCAGCTCTGCACTGTCGCCACCGGCTGCCAAGCGGGGATCTCCGGCGCCAATCCCGGTCAGTTCGGTGCGGCGATCGGCTACCTCGCGCTGAGCCCCCTAAACGGTCATGTACTCGTCGCGGACAAGACCAACCGCAGGGTGCAGGAGTTTGAACCGACGATCACTGCGGGGGCGATCACGGCGATCTCGCTGGTTCGCACCTTCGGTGTTGCCGGCACTGAACCCGGCCAATTCGGGGTCAACTCCCCGGCCGACGTGGCGGTCGACTCCAGCGGCAAGATCTACGCAGTCGACCCCGGCAACAATCGCGTGCAGAGTTTCAACTCAAGCGGCGCTTCGCCAGAGATCTTTGCCGCAGCCCAACTCTCAGGTGAACCAGCGCCACTCAACCTTACCGTCGATTCGGCAAACGACAACGTCTTGGTGGTGAAGCCCTGCTCCGCTGCCGTCTGCTCGGAGGCCGCTGTTCACAACGAGCGCCGTCTGCTCGAATTCAATGAGGCCGGGATGCTGCTCGAAACCCATAGCGAAAACGCCGGCATTACTTCGGTCAACGGGATCGCGGCGGTTTCGGGTGGTGGCGTCATCTACATGACGAGCAACGAAGGGCCTGGCGGTCCCGGCGTCTTCGTGCTTGGCTCGCCGCTGATTCCGCCGACGGCATCGATCGACCCGGTCAGCACCGCCACCGGCACCGCCGCCACCTTCTCGGGGCACGTCAACCCGCACGGATATCCCACCGGCTACCACTTCGAATACTCCTCCGACGGGGTCAGGTGGACAAAGCTGCCCGACCCCGATGTCGTCGTCGGTGCCGACACTACGGACCATGCAGTGAGCCAGGAAGCCACCGGCCTCGAGGCGCTCACCACCTACCAGGTGCGATTGGTCGCTACCAAGCCCTTCGGGGCTGGTTCCGCCAGTGCCGAAACCAGCTTCACGACACCAGCCTCGCCTCCGGTGCTCTCTGGTGCGGGCGTGGACGAAATATCAGACACCAAAGCCACTTTCAAAAGTCAAGTCAATGCCGAGAACCAGCAGACTGAATACCACTTCGAGTACGTAACGCAGGCCCAGTTCGAAGCAAGCGGCTATGCTGAAGCGACCAGCTTGCCGACTCCAGAGGGCACGGTCTCGGGTGCTTCTCTCACCGATGTGAAGGCCCAGGCAACCGGCCTCAGCGTTGCTACTGCCTACCGCTTCCGGCTCATTGCCGTCAGCCCCGCTGGCTCGACCATCGGCACCGAAGTGGCCTTTGCTACCTATTCACCAGCTCTCGCCGGCTTGCCGGACGGTCGCGCCTACGAACAGGCGACCCCAGTCGAAAAGAATGGGAACAACGTCCACCGCGGCTTTGGTCGCGTCATGACCCCTCCGAGCGGAGATGGCATCACCTACCATGTCGATGGCAGCTTTCCCGGCGCCGAAGGCGCTCAGGACTTCCAAATCTATCTCGCCCTGCGTGGCTCTGACACCTGGACCAGCCAGGGCCTGCTTGCACCGGCCACGCTGGGCAGCGTGTCTACCGTTGTTGGCCTCAGCGGCGACCTCTCCCGCGATTACATCGCCGCGGCGGTGCCGAGGGTCGAAAACGGCATCTATGAAAGGAATACACACACGCGCCAGTTGACCCCGGTCTACACTGAACAAAGCTCACTTTTCAGCCCCAGAGCCTCGTATGCAGGAAGCAGCGATGACGACAGCAAGGCGCTATTCGAAATTCCAGTTGCTCTCCAGCCCGGTGCCGCTACAGCGAGAAATGCTCCGAACGTCTACCTCTGGAACGCGGATGCCCACCAGCTGACCTTGGCAGGGGTTCTCAATGAAGGCCAGGCTCCTGCCACAGGAACCTTCGCCGGATCCTACGATTGGTGGTTGAACAGCACCGCCTCGGGCGGGCCCAACGCGATCTACTACTCGGCGGCCCAGCACGTGCTCTCCAGCGACGGCAGTCGCGCCTTCTTTACGGCACGCACCAGCGGCAAGCTATACGTACGTCTCAATCCCACGCAGCCCCAGAGTGCCATGAGTAGCAGCACGTGCACGGAACCCGAAAAGGCCTGCACGATTGAAATCTCCCAATCCGTTCGCTCGACACCCGATCCGAATGGCCCGCAGCCAGCGGCATTCGTCGGCGCTAGCAAGGACGGTAAGCAGGCCTTCTTCCTGAGCAAATCGGAACTGACCGATGACGCCAACACGGGGGGGGACAAAGCCTTCGACCTGTATCGCTACGACACGGCCACGGGCACACTCTCCGATCTCGCTCCGACGAGCGTGGCTGAAAACCCGCTTGGGGCCAACGTAGCCGGGGTGATCGGCATCAGCGACGACGGCTCCTACGTCTACTTCGCGGCGGGTGGGGCGCTTGCCCCGGGGGCGTCCGTGGCTAACTGCAGCCCGGGGCGCAATCAGACTGGTACTGCCTGCAACCTCTATGTCTGGCACAACGGCACGATCTCCTTCATTACCGAAATCAACACAACCGGCTCCAACATCACGCCGGTGATTAGGAATTGGGAGCCTGCCCTAAACGGCTCGGTGCCCGTGCCGAAAACCTCCCGTCTGACCCCAGATGGGAAGACGATGGTCTTCACCTCGAGTGACAATTTGACGGGTTTTGATGACCACGGTCACTTCGAGCTCTACAGGTACCGGGCCGGTGAACCAGGTGTCACTTGTGTGTCTTGTCTCCGTACTCTACAGGCCCCCACTGGTGACGCGACGCTCGAAACCACAGATGCCGGGATCGTGCCGCTGATACGGAGCTCCTACTTCACCCGTAACCTCTCGGCAAACGGAAACCGGGTCTTCTTCAACTCGGACGACAAGCTCGTGGCCTCAGATACCAATGGCGTTTCCGACGTTTACGAGTGGGAGGCGGACGGAACCGGCTCATGCGCCACCACCACCGACGACGACGGCTGCCTCTACCTCATCTCCAGCGGGACCAGCGCACAGCCCTCTCAATTTGGCGATGCCAGCGAAAGTGGTGATGACGTCTACTTCTTCACTGCGGAGCCATTGGTCGGTCAGGACGACGATGAACTCGTCGACGTCTACGACGCGCGCGTCGGCGGCGGGCTCGCAACGCAAAATCCTCCGGCGATGACGAACTGCACCGGGGAAGCCTGTCTGCCTCGGACGAGCATGTCGCCGCAAAGGCAGTCAGCTGGCAGCAGCACGTTCTCTGGCCCGCCGAATCCCAAGACGCATAGGAAGCATCGCAAGAAGAGGCCGGCGAGGAAGAAGCACGGCAAGCACGCGAGACACCACCAGAGCGGGAGGAGTCACCGGTGAACCCGAAAGCGAGCAGCGAAGCTGGAGCGATGAACAAGCAAAAGAGCGCATACAAGGTGACCTCTGGAAGCCGTCTGCCGCTCCTCGTCATGTTGATCGTTCTGGCTGGCTTGGTCCAGCCAGCCAGTCAGGCACTGGCGGTTGAAGCAAGGCCAGCCTGGTCGCTGCAGGTGACGGCCACGCCGACTAACTTTCCACCTCAAGTGACTGCACAAGGTGTCGGTCCCTATTATCACGTCGTTGCGACGAACGTCGGAGGGGCGGACACCACAGGTCCGTTCACCATTGTTGATGAACTTCCTGCAAGCGTGAAAGCCTCCAGCACTATTCCCCCGGCGGGCCAATACGGCCGCGAAGGCAGGGAAAAGCCGCTGCAATGTGGGGTCGCGGGCCAAACGGTGACCTGCGTGGGCGGGCAGCCGTCTGAAGGCAAAGAAACCTATGCGTTGCCTAGCAGAAGCGTGAACCTCAATATAGCCATCGATGTCGAATCGGCAGCCCCAACCACTCTTCTCAACACAGTTACCATTGAAGGTGGTGGCGCGGCCCCGGCGGTCAAAACCACTGCGACCACAGTTTCCACCGAACGGGGTCCGTTCGGCTTCATCTCCGGCAGCTCGGGGCTTTTCGGCACAGCGACGAGCCCGGACGGTTCGGTAGCTACGCAAGCGGGCTCACACCCCGGCCAGTACGAAGCAACCTCCGTCGCCTTTCCCGTTTATTCGGGTTCGGTGGAAGCGTATGCTAGCGGTGGCGGGGTTAAGGATATCTTCGTTGATCTGCCTAGGGGCATGGTCGTCAACCCTCAGGCCACGCCCGAGTGCACCGAGGTCCAGCTCGAGTCGACAGGAGAACAGAGGGAAGGGTCAGGTTGCCCCTCGGCTTCGCAGATCGGCACGGTCTCTCCGGATTTTTCCGCTGGTCAGAAATTTCAGTCCAGCGCCATACCGCTCTACAACATGGTTCCTCCGGCGGGGATGCCCGCGGAGTTCGGTTTCGAATTCCTACAAGGTATTTATGTACATATTGCTGGTGGATTGCGCAGCAATGGGGACTACGTTCTTACCTCAGCTTCGGATGAGATTCCGGCGAAGCTCGCGCTTGAGGGAGTGAAAGTGAACCTCTGGGGAGACCCGACAAGTGAAATATATGATGAGCAGCGCGGCATCTGCGCGAGCCCCCTCAACAACGTACCCTCCACTTGCCCGACGGAACGTCTCGGCACAGCCTTCGTCACCATGCCCAGCCATTGCGGGGGGCCCCTGGTCACAACGGTGAAGATCGATAGCTGGGTAGAACCGACCAACGCGTTCACGCGCAGCTTCGAAAGCGCCGATGCGAACGGCAGCCCGGTCGGCGTCGACGGCTGCAACCAGCTGCAGTTCGAACCGACGATCGAATCGAGGCCGACCACCAACCTGGCGGACTCACCGTCAGGCCTTGACTTCGATCTCAAGCAGCCCCAAAACGAAGAATTCGAATCCCTCTCCACCGCCAACCTCAAGGACACCACGGTGGCCCTGCCTCAGGGCATGGCGCTTAACCCCTCGGCGGGAGCGGGAAGGGAGGCCTGCTCCTCGGCCCAGATCGGCCTCGCCACAGCGGTGGGTCAGACCCCGATCCGCTTCAGCGAAGAAGCCGCCCACTGCCCCGACGCCTCCAAGATCGGCTCGGTAGAAGTGAAGACCCCGCTGCTGGAAGACCCGCTCGAAGGAAACGTCTACCTGGCAAAGCCCTTCGACAACCCCTTCGGCACCCTGCTGGGGATCTACCTGGCGATCGACGACCCCCAGACCGGCACTATCGCCAAGCTCCCCGGCAAGGTCGAAGCCGACCCACAAACGGGCCAGCTGACCACGACCTTCACCGAAAGCCCCGAGCTCCCCCTCGAAGACGTAAGGCTCCACCTCTTCAACGGCCCCAGGGCCGCATTGACGACTCCTCAGACCTGCGGCACCTACACCACCACCTCTGAGCTGACCCCCTGGTCGACCCCCGAAGGAGCCGATGCCCACCCCACCGACTCCTTCGAAACGACCACCTCCCCCAACGGCGGCGCCTGCCCCCGCAGCCCCGGCGAAGCGGCCAACCGCCCGTCCTTCAGCGCCGGCACGATCTCCCCCCAAGCCGGCTCCTACAGCCCCTTCGTCTTGCACCTCGCAAGGGAAGACGGAACCCAGCGCATCAGTGGCATCGACACCACCCTGCCCGAGGGCCTGACCGGCAAGCTGGCGGGAGTGGCGCAGTGCCCAGAGGCGGCGATCGCCGCCGCCAAGGCAAGAGAAGCCCCCAACCAAGGCGCGGCGGAGATCCAAGGCCCCTCCTGTCCCGCCTCCTCTGAAGTGGGCACGGCAGACGTCGCCGCGGGCTCTGGCATCACCCCGCTTCACGTGCAGGGCCACGCCTACCTCGCCGGCCCCTATGAGGGCGCCCCGATCAGCCTCGTGGTGATCACCCCGGCGGTGGCCGGCCCCTTTGACCTCGGTGCCGTCACCACCAGGGTCGCCCTTCACGTCGACCCCGAAACGGCAAGGATCCACGCCGTAAGCGACCCCTTGCCCCAGATCCTCGACGGCATCCCCCTCGACGTCAGATCGATCGCCCTGGAACTGGGAAGGCCCGACTTCTCGCTCAACCCGACCTCCTGTGACCCGATGGCGGTGGGGGGCTCGGTGACCTCGGCCCTGGGGATGAGCCAGGCCCTCTCCTCCCCCTTCCAGGTAGG
>Ga0070679_100000857_pt1 | contig 26450 bp, 26 predicted proteins | sample KBSC63BmetaG_FD_65652 | JGI IMG/M metagenome (GOLD analysis project Ga0070679, IMG submission 65652) | Corn rhizosphere microbial communities from Kellogg Biological Station, Michigan, USA - KBS C6-3B metaG | ecosystem: Host-associated > Plants > Roots > Rhizosphere | place: USA: Michigan... | reverse complement strand
GCAAGCGCCTATCCGGTTCCCTCCCGCCACCGTCTACTTTTCAACAGGGAACGACCGATGATCGGCCCGATCCCTGCTCGATAGCTTCGTGTCCCAGGCATTCCCGAATTCGACGCTCCCAGGATCATGACGACCACAGCACGCAGCACCTCGGCGCAAAGCGACGCTCACACCACGCGACTCGTACCGTCTCGGCGGTTGACCGACCTGCCGACGTACGTGTTCGCCTGGCTCGACGAGCTCAAGGCCGATGCGCGCGCGCGAGGCATCGACCTGATCGACCTCGGGATGGGCAATCCGGATCAGCCCACCCCGCCACAGATCATCGACGCGATCGTCAATGCCTACCGCGACCCGCGCACGCACGGCTATCCGCCCTTTCGCGGCACCGAAGCGTTCCGCCGCGCTGCTGCGAGATTCATGCACAGGCGTTTCGCAGTCGACGTCGACGCGGACACCGAAGTCCTCTGCCTGAGCGGCGCGAAGGAAGGGATCGCGCACGCCACGATGGGATTCGCCGACGAACACACGATCTCGCTCGTGCCCGATATCTACTATCCGGTTCACGGACGCTCGACCGGACTCGTCGGTGGCAAGACGTACCTCATTCCTCTTCGCCGTGAGCGCGGGTTTCTGCCCGACTTCTCGACGATTCCGGCTGACGTGCTCGACCGTGCATCGCTTCTGGTCCTCAACTACCCGCACAATCCGACGGGTGCCGTGGCGCCGCTCGAGCTCTACGAGGAAGCCGTCGCGCTCTGTCGCAAACACGACATTCTGCTCATTTCCGATCTCGCATACAGCGAGCTCACCTTTGACGGCGGCAAGGCGCCGAGCGTGCTGCAGGTCCCGGGAGCGAAGGATGTCGCGCTCGAGTTTCATTCGTTCTCCAAGACGTTCAACATGGCGGGTTCGCGCATCGGCTTCGCCGTCGGCGGTAAAGAGTTGATCGACACGCTGCACGCCGTCCGCACGAACGTCGGCTACGGCACGCCCTCCGCGATCCAAGCGGGCGCCGCGTACGCACTCGACCATGTCGAGGAGCTCGAGAAGCCCGTCATCGCACGTTATCGCGAACGTCGCGACGCGGTGCTCGATGGGTTTCGCTCACTCGGCTGGACGTCCACGACGCCGGGCGCCACGATGTTCGTCTGGCTTCCGATTCCCAGCGGCTTCAGCGCACAGGATTGGACGCGCCATCTGATCGACAAGACCGGGGTCGTCGTCACACCCGGCAACGCATTCGGCCCGGGCGGAGAGCACTTCTTCCGTGTGTCGCTCATCAAGGATCCGCCGGGCCTCGCCGCGGCGATCGACCGCCTGCGCGACGCGGGAATCAGATACCGATAACTGTCCGGCTAGGCTTTTGCACTCCTCGTCGTGCCAAAAGGAGGAGTCATGCCCAACGAAGACAACTCGATCATCGAGCCGGAAGACACGAACACGCCGGCGGCCGAGACCAGCGATCTGGCCGCCGACGCACCTGCGTCGAACATTGCCGCTGACGCAGCGTCTCCGGTCAATGGCGGACCCGCGGATCCGAATGACGAGATCCCGGTGCCGATCGTGATGGAACCCGCCGAGATCGACGAGCGCGCACAGGTGGTCGAAGCGCTGCGCGGTCGCGCGCCACAGGTACGCGACGACGATTCCGAGATGCGCGCCTAACCCGCGCGCAAGGCCTCCGTCGGACTGACCATCATAGCGCGGCGCGTCGGGATCAGGCACGCCGCGGCTGCAACGACCACGATCGACAGCGCGACGCTCGCGAGCGTCACGGCGTCGGTGCTCGACGTCTGCACGAGCAGCGAACGCAGCAACTGGTTCATCAACGCGGCGCCGCACAATCCGATCGCGAGCCCGGTGAGTGTCGTGCGTCCCGCATCCACGAGTACGAGCCTGATCACCGATCCAGGCGAAGCGCCCAGCGCGACCCGGACACCGATCTCGTAACGTCGCTGCGAGACACCGTAGGCGATCACGCCATAGATGCCGATCGCCGCGAGCATGAGCGCGAGAATGGCAAACGCGGCAACGAGCCCTGTCGTGAACCGCCGACTCGCGATCGACTGCCCGACCACGTCGTCCATCGTCGCCACCTGCGAGACGGCGACGCGAGGACCGGTCCGTCGAATGAGTCCGCGCACGGCATCCACGAGCGCGCCATCACCCGCCGCTTTCGTCCGCATCACGAGCGTCATGCGTTTCGGTTGATAGTACGCGCTCGTCCCAGCCTGCGCGTACGGGAAGTACATAATCGGCGGAATGTCGTTCTGGATTCCGCGGGCGCGCACGTCGGCCGCCACGCCCACGATCGTCACCCATGGCGCCGTCGCCGAGAACATCTTGAGCGTGTGTCCGACCGGATTCACGCCCGGCCACAACATGTTCGCCATTCGCTCGTTGATCACCGCGACGAACGGCGCGCCGACGCCGTCCGCCTCGGTGAACTCACGTCCGCGCCGCAGCGAGATGCCCATCGTCTTGAAGTAGCCGCTCGTGATCTGAGCGGGTCGCGCCGACGGCGATTCACCGATCGTCTTGAGCACATGGCCGTCGATCATGATCGACCACGCGCTGTCGTCGCCGGAGATCGGCAGCGAACCGTCGAGTGCGGCGGACGAGACATCGGGCAGTTGCCGCACGCGCAGCAGCAGCTCGTCGAAGAACATCCGGGCGGTAGTATCCGTGTACATTCTCGGCGGCAGCGTCACCTCGAGCGTCTGGATGTGCTCCGGGGCGAACCCGAGATCGACGGCGCGGAGACGAATGAGACTTCTCATAAGGACTCCGGCGCCCGACAGCAGCACCACCGCGAGCGCGACCTCGACCATCACGAGACTGCGGCGCGCCAGGTGGGACGCACCAGCGCCCGATGTCCTACCGCCATCGCGAAGCGTCTCGGCCGAATCACCCTTGATGCCGCGCAGCGCCGGGACCAATCCGAACACGAGCGCCGTCATGACGGTCGTGATCAGCATGAACGCCACGACACGACCGTCGACGCCGACGTCGTGCAGGCGCGGGACGTCGCTTGGCGCGAAGCGCACGAGCAAACGCCCCGCCGCGATCGCGAGCAACGATCCACCAATCGCGCCAAGTGCCGCGTACACCAGTGATTCCGTGAGCATCTGCCGCACGACGCGGCCCGCCGAGGCGCCGAGGGCCGTTCGAATCGCCAGCTCCTTGCGACGCGCGTCGCCACGAACGAGCAGCAGGTTCGCCACGTTCACGCAGGCGATGAGCAGCACGAACACCGCGGCGCCGAGCAGCGCGACGAGATAGGGCCGCGTGCGGCCGAAGAGGTGCTCGCGCAACGGCTCGATCACCGCGACGAGTCGCTCGCGGCCATAGATGTCGGGGAAGTCCTGCATCCATCGCGCGTCGAGCGCGTTCGCCTGCGCCCGCAGTTGCGCGAGCGAGGCGCCCGGCGCGAGCAGTCCAACCATTCGTAAATAGTGATTGTTGCGGGTCTGGAGACGGGCCACGTCGAGGCGCCAGGGAAACCAGAACGCAGTATTCTCATTCGGAAAATCGAATCCCTGCGGCATCACGCCGACGATCGTCGCGGACACGCCGTCAGCCAACAGCGTCCGCCCGACCACCTGTACGTCTCCCGCGAACTGCTGCTGCCAGAGTGCGTGGCTGATCAGCACCACGACTCCCCTGGCCGTCGGCGAGAATTCTTCCGGCGCGAAGCCGCGGCCGATCGCCGGCGCCACGTCGAGCGCCGGAAAGAAATCCAGCGAGACGCGCGCGACTTCGACCACCTGTGATTCGTCGCCGATCGTCATCGTGAGGGTCGGGCGGCTGTATGCCGCCAATCGAGAGAGCGCGGGCAGCCCTTTCTTGTAGTCGACGAACTCCGCCTCGGACACCTGCGAGTACGGATCCTTGTGCGCGAAATCCACGATGCGGCCGGCATTCGCATACGGCAGCGGACGGAGCAACACGCCGTTCACGATCGTGAAGATCGCGCCGTTGGCACCGATCCCGAGTGCCAGCGTCCCGAGGACGATGAGGGCAAATGCGGGTTGACGCAGCATGCCGCGAATGGCGTACCGGACGTCCTGCTCGAGAATCGACATCGGGTGCTCCCGGCGAGTGCCGTAGTGACGATGGATAGCGGTCGCGCGATCTGTATTGCCGTGCAGCCAGGCAAGACGCTCCGCCATCGCGGTCGCGAACATGTCGGGCAGGAGTTGCGACCACACACGAGCGACTCCTGCCACTCCCGGCCGCGCATCGGTGATTCGCGCGCGATAGAAGTCGAGCATGTCGCGCGCGTAGCGCTCGCGGAACGCGCGAGGATAGGCGCGCAGCAGGATGCGATAGATGCGTTCGCCCCTGACGCGGTCGCGGCGAGTCATGTCGGGAGCGGCTGGATGATTCGCCGTGCTTCTCCCAGGCGCACGAGCGCGCGAAGCCGCTCCAGCTCGGCGGCGAGCACACGCTTGCCGAGAGGGGTGAGCTCGTAGTAGCGACGGCGCTCGTCGTCGCTGTCCGTCGCGGAGGCGCGCGGACTGGACTCGTCGAGCAATCCGTCGGTTTCGAGGCGGCGAATGGTGCGATAGAGGTTGCCGGCCTCGAGCTCGATGGCGCCGTTCGTGTGCGCGAGGATGTCCTGGCGGATGCCGTAGCCGTGGCGGGGTTCGCCGGAGAGCATCGTGAGGACGAGAAGCTCCACCGGCTTGAGCGGGAGGAGGTCGATCGGGAGTGGTTTCGGCGCGGATGGCATATATGCAGAATGACTATATGCGTTCGACACCTATGGCGACGAAAGCGTTTGCCTGGCGTCGGATCTGGCGGCGCGCCGTCTCAACCCCTGGTGATCTTGCGACTTACACCACCCCGGCTCATCTTTGCCGTTAGCTGTGGTGGCGGTCCGGCTGTCCAACCCATGGATCGAGCTCGAGTATGCCCGCTTTGAATTCCACCGTCCGGGTCGCTGACGACTGTGCCGCGATTCCGTCCGAGGTCTCGCGTGCAGCGACGCGATATCAGGTATATCGGGAGGTCGAGGCCGCTCACCTCTCGATCATGGCCCAGCACAATCTCTTGCTCGACTGGACCCCCGCGGTGCGGCAGATGGTCTTCACGGCGGGCGAGCACATTCGCCATGCGCGTGATGCACGTTCTCTATTTAGAGAACAGGTACGGCAGCACGTTCTGACGCTGCGCCGGTCGAGCGAATCGCTTTCGGACGTGCTCCGCGAGACGCGATCGCTGATCTCGCGACTCGAGCGGTCCGGCGCGCTGCGCGGCGATGGTGGAGACCTCGAGGCCGAGGTCGTGGGATGGGCAATCGAGGAGTACGGGGGCGTCGCGTGAACGCGTGCGCCGGGCCCGTGTCGGTCTACGGCGCGGCGCTCAGACGCGGGCGCGCCACTCCGCGGTCGATTCGGGCACGAGGCGGGCGCCCCACTGCCCCACTTCGAGGATGTAATAATCGCGCCGCGTGGGATCACGCGGATCGATGACTTCATAGTACGTCGGTTGCGGCTCGACCTTCACCGTGAGGCCGTTGCATTCGCCACCTACGCATTTGACCTGAATCATGTGCTGGATCCCCGCGGCGAGCCGCTAGCTCGCTTGATGTGTGGCGGAACGCATTCCGCCGGTGAGAAACCGTGGTCCCGCGGTGCACGCGCGTTCCACGGTCGCCGCGATACTGTCCGGCAGCCGGACCGCCCCACGCGCATGTGCCTCGAGCACGAGGCTCAACGCACGCCGCTGCCGATCGAACGCGGAGAGCAATTGTGCGCCACCATCCGGCGACGACAGCACGCCATGGACGAGGCCCTGCAGCGAGAGCTGATCGCCCTCGGACGCCTGCGCCATGCACGCTTCGAGATTCCACTGGGCTCGATGCGTCTCGCAGAGACCCGTCCGCGCGGGCAGGTCGGCTGGCACATCCCGTGTACAGACTGCGCACAGGGCGATCGAACGCAGCAAGTCCGCACTCGGAACGAACGACATCGACTCTTCCTCTAGCACCTGTCTCAATTCCATCATCAGCTCCGGATCGCGCGTGGTTGCGCAAACCAGGTGTAGGCGGCGGCGGGCATTGGGCTCGAGGGTCATGCCATCCCCCTCGAGCGACGAAGTCGTATTCTGTTACTCACCCACGACATGCGAGTCAGATGAGCATGCCAAGTTGACGGTGTCGTGACGACGCCGAGCACCGAAGGCCTTTCATGAGCACACCGTTCAGTCCTAGCCCAGCGCACGCCGGATCGGCCGCGCCGAATGCCCTCGAGACGCTCGAGCGGCATTGGGCCGTGAAGGTCATGACGCCGGAGGACCGGACGTCGGCAATGCGCTACGCGATGTCCATGCTGACGCGGCTCTGCGGCGGCGACAGCAGCATCGACCTGGGTCCACCGCCCGAACACGTGGTGCCCCTGGCCGGCGCGTACGTCATCGCCGCAAGCGAGTGGCTCGATTTCGAGGGCGCTGCATCGCCATCCGCCATGCTCTCCGTGGAGCAGGACGCGCAACGCACCGCGCACATCGAGGCCGGCGCAGACCGCGCGTTCGTGCTGACGGCGGCCTTGCCCGTGGACGTCACGGAGCGCGTTGCCGCCCTCTACCGCACGATGCTGCTCGCCGGACTCGCGCAGCTCGGCCACAAACAGACCGAGTTTCGCGCCTGGCTCCGCGCACACGACGATGTGCTCTTCCGCGCCGACGATCGCGCGAGCTGGGACCTCACGCTGCTGCGACGCGTCGTGGAGCTGTGGACTCACGTGCTGCGCGGCGCCGGACCGAGTGGTCTGGAGCACGCGATGGAGCTCGTCGCGTCCATTCGTGAAGAGCGGCCGATCCGCGAGCCCGCGTTCCTCGCGACCATCGATCCGGTTGAGGGAACGCGAATGCGTTTCTTCTTGTTCACATTGTTTCATCTCACCGAAGCGGCGACGGAGCTGCTGCTCTTCCGCCTGCACGGTGAACCGGAGCGCGTCGACGCGCGCATCTACAGCCACTTCACGCTGGCGCGCGACGCGGCCGGCGGTGATCCACGCCTCGATGCGAGCTTCGATTGGTTGTACGAAGCCGCGCGCCGGGTCGTCGCACAGCGCACCGCACAACTCGAGCTGCTCCCCGAAACGAGCGCCTGAACGCGCTCCGGTGTCGTGCGTCATCGCGCGGTGCGTCGCGCCGTGCCCACCAGCATGCGTCGCCCACTGGGCGACTTCGCGACGATTACCGTGACACGCGCGTTTGACGACGGCCCGCGCTGCAGCGGCAGCACGCGCGGCTCGATCGGCGCCGCGGTTGCCGCGGGCGCCGCTTCATCGGCGAGTTGAAACCATTCTGTTGCACCCGTGGTACGCGTGCAACGCACGTAGTACCCATCCGACTGCGACGACCAGAATCCGTCCCACGCCTCGCCATCAACGAGATCCGCGAGTAGCGCCGACCGTGGCGCGTCTTCCAGCGGCTCTTGCGGGGTGGCGCAACGAACGAGATGCATGGTTCGAGACGGTGGCGTGCAGACGATCGATGATGCAACGGACGATGCACGGAAGTGCACCGGCTTGGCGACGTCGCCAGTGGAAGGGACGGCAACCTAGAAAGCCCCGATTCAAAGCGCAATAGTGAAGTTTTCCATAAGTCGTTGTCATTGCTGTGGATAGCGCATGTGGACAAATGTCGACAACGCGCTAAGTCACCATCAGTTCATGCGTAAGCGTCAATGAGCATCTGTGGAAAACGCGTGTGGACAGATGTGCACGACTGGTTTTTCGCCGCGCGATTTTGTGCGCGGAAAATCCTTCGCGCGCGCTGTGTTTTCGCGTGCACTCGACGTGGAAAAACGCGTCGAAAACTCGGCCTCGAAGTAACCGAAATCGTGCGCTCCTCACTGTCGACCGATTGTCGAGAAATGCACGATTTCCACACGCGCATGTGGACAGTCTGTTGATAGCACCGCAGTTGCATTGCTCGGTCGCGGCACCTTCACTCAACCGACTCGGCAACCGCGAAGCCTTCGCATGCGTCCACTCTGGTCCGGCGCTCTCACCTTCGGTCTCGTCAACATCCCCGTGCGGCTGCACTCGGCCGTGCAGGCCAAGGAGCGCGTCAGCTTCCGGCTGTTGCACAAGAAAGACCTCTCACCCATTCGCTACGAGCGCGTCTGTCAAAAGGAAGGCGAGGCCGTCGAGTGGAAGGAGATCGTGAAAGGCTACGAGTACACGAAAGGCAAGTTCGTGGTGCTCGACGACGATGACTTCAAAGCCGCGGCGATCGAATCGTCGAAGACGATCGAAATTCTGGACTTCGTGAAGTCGGACGAGATCGATCCGCGCTACTTCGAGACGCCCTACTATGTGGTGCCAGCGAAAGGCGGCGAGAAGGCGTATGCGCTGTTACGCGAGGCGATCAAGCGCACGGGCATGGTAGGCATCGGCAAGATCACCATGCGCAGCAACTCGTTGCATCTCGCGGGAGTGAAGGCCGTCGGCGACGCGATCGTGCTGGAGATCATGCGCTTCGCCGACGAGCTGGTCGAGGTGAGCGACTTCTCGTTCCCGTCCGAGGACGGCGTGCGGCCGCAAGAGCTCCAGATGGCCGAGCAGCTCGTTGGGAATCTGTCGCAGCCGTTCGATCCCTCGAAGTACACCGACGATTATCGCGCGAATCTGATGAAGATCATTCGCGCGAAGATGAAGGGAAAGAAGATCGAAGTGCCGGAGGCGGAAGAACCGGAGAGCACGCAGGTGGTCGACCTCATGGCTCGCTTGCAGGAGAGCCTCGAGATGGGCAAGAAGCGGCATGCGAAAGCGAAGTCGGGAACCAAGCGCGCGTCGCGTCGCAAGTCCGCATGACGTCATGAAGCGGCCGTCGCCCATGCTTGCCACCGTCGGTACTGCATTGCCGACGGACGGCGATTGGGTGTTCGAGCCGAAGTACGACGGTATTCGCATTCTCGCATTCGCGGCCGGTGGGTCGGTCGCGCTCATCAGTCGGAACGGGATCGACAAGACGCGGCAATTTCCGGAAGTCGCCGACGCGTTGCGCACGCTGCACAAGCGTGTCCGCCGACCATTCGTGGCCGACGGGGAGCTCGTGGCATTGCACGATGGCGCGCCGGCGCGCTTTCAGGCGCTGCAAGGCCGGATGCACGTCGAAGACACCGACGCGATCGCGGGACATCGCAGCGCGTCGCCGACCGCGCTGATCCTGTTCGATATGCTGGTCGACGGAAAGGCATCACTCGTCACTGAGCCGTGGCGCGTGCGGCGAAATCACCTCGTCGCGCTCCTCCATCCCCCGGGACGTTCCGACGCGCTGCGGCTCAGTGACACTGCTTCCGACGGCGCGGCCATGCTCCGCGATGCGCAGGCCCACGGATGGGAAGGCGTCATTGCCAAGCGCGCGGACGCGCCGTACGAAGTCGGGCGACGATCGCGCGCCTGGCTCAAGCTCAAGCTGGAAAAGCGCCAGGAATTCGTGGTCGGCGGCTGGACCGAGCCGCGGAAGTCGCGCGAATACATCGGCGCGCTGCTGCTTGGCTTCTACGATCGCGGCGGTGCGCTGATCTATGCCGGTCATACCGGCACCGGATTCACGCGCAAAAGCCTACTCGAGATGTACCGGCTGCTGCGAAAACACGAACAGGCGCGGTCGCCGTTTCGAGACACGCCGCGCACGAATGAAGCCGCCCACTGGGTGCGACCGTCGGTCGTCGTCGAAGTCAAGTTCAACGAGTGGACGGCGGAGGGGAAATTGCGGCAGCCTGTCTTCCTCGGCGTCCGAGACGACAAATCCCCGCGCGAGGTCGTGCAGGAACCGGTGTCGGTCGTCGCGCCGGCTCGCGCGGATCGCATCCGGGCGCGCAGCGCGAGAAAACAGGTCGCGGCGCTCGCGGGCGTGGCGCAGAAGCGAAGCTCTCACTCACGCAACGCGGTCGCGACGGATCGGCCGGACGTCGATGCTGGCCTGATCAGTCGCGTGCTCGACCGGCTGGATGCGATCGAGCACACGGGCGGCAGCGGCCTGCTCGATCTCGAGACGGCGACGCTCGAGGTCTCGAGTCTCGACAAGGTATTCTTTCCCGCGACGCGGCACACGAAGGGCGACGTCATGCGCTACTACACGCGGGTGTCGCCGTACTTGCTTCCGGCCCTCGTCGATCGTCCGCTCGTCATGAAGCGCTTTCCCAACGGCGTTCGTGGCAAGGCGTTCTATCAACAGCGCGCGCCCGACGATCCGCCGGCGTCGGTTCGCGTCGAACCGGTGGCTGACGAAGGCCTCACGCTGCAGCGGCGCGTGATCGGCGGCGATCTCGCCACGCTGCTGTACGTGGTGCAACTGGGCGCCATCTCGATCGACCCGTGGCATTCGCGCGCGCGTGCCGTGAAGTACGCGGACTATGCGATCATCGATCTCGATCCCGGTCCGCGTGCATCATTCGCGCGCGTGGTCGACGTCGCGTGCGAAGTGAAGGACGTGCTCGATCAACTCGGATTGCACGCCGTGCCGAAGACGTCGGGCGCGAGCGGGCTGCACATCGTGATTCCGCTCGGAGCGAACGTTCCGAACGATGTCGCGCGAAAGCTCGCGGAGTTCGTCGCGACACGCGTCGCCGAGCGGCACCCGAAGCTCGCGACCGTCGAGCGGTGGGTGAAGCGCCGGCCGCCAAACGCCGTGTATGTCGATTTTCTGCAGAACATTCGCGGAAAGACCGTGGCCGGCGTCTACTCGGTTCGTGCGCAGCCTCGGCCGACGGTCTCCACGCCGCTCTGGTGGGAAGAAGTCAACAAGTCCATCACCCCGCAGGACTTCACCATCGATACCGTGCCCGAGCGCATCCGCCTGCTGGGTGATCTGTGGGCCATGGGGATGAAACCCAATGCACTCCACGAGCTGGTGGCCCGTGGCTGATCCTCGTGCCACGCGACGGCGGCTGGCGAACGCGCTGGAGCGCTTTCTCCTGTATCTCGAGGAGCTCGAGCATGCAGTGCTCGAGCGCAATGCGCTCCGGATCACCGCGCTCCTGCGAAAGCGGACGGCGACGCATCTGCCCAGGGCGGTACGCGAAGAGCTGCTCGCGATCTCGCGCGCGCCGCGTGACAGCCTTCGCGCGCCGGTGCAGTTCCTGCGGTTCCAGCACCGCATGACGCAACTCGCGCTCGGCGGCGAAGGACTTCCCACGGCTCAGACGGAGCTGTGGGCGGATGCACCTGCGTCATCCGGGGCGGCCCGTCGTCATGCGGATGTGGAGCGGCGCGCCGCGGCGAGCGAGCAGCGGCGCGATGAGCGAGAGCCGCGCGACCTTCACGACGGCGCCGGAGACAACGGCCGGTGACGCTGCGCATCAAGCCCGGCTACGCCCCGATGGAGGCGCGGGTCGTGGACGAGCTTCCCGTCGGCGACGAATGGCAGTACGAGCCGAAATGGGACGGCTTTCGCTGTCTCGCGTTCCGCGACGGCGACCACATCGAGCTGCGGTCGAAATCGAATCAGTCGCTGACGCGGTATTTCCCCGAGCTCGTCGAGGCGCTGCATGCGTTGACGGCGAAGCACTTCGTGCTCGACGGCGAGATCGTGATCCCGACGGATGACGGACCGTCGTTCGACGCACTGCTCCTCCGCATCCATCCGGCGGCGTCGCGCGTGCGGAAGTTGTCGGAGGAGACGCCGGCCGCATTTCTGGTCTTCGATCTCCTCGAGGACGTTCGCCGAACCGATCTGACGAGGAAGCCGCTAAGCGACCGCCGCCAGCGCCTGGAGCACTTTGCGGCCGCGCATTTCAAGAAGTCGAAACAGGTGATGCTGAGCCCGGCGACGCGACGCGTTGCCGACGCGCGCCGCTGGCTCGCGGGGCATCTGGGCACGGACGGCGTGATGGCCAAGCGTCTGGACGCTTCTTACGCGACCGGCGAACGCACGGCAATGGAGAAGATCAAGCGCAAGCGGACCGCGGATTGCGTGGTCGGCGGCTTCCGATACGCGACCAAGGGCAAGGTCGTGGGATCGTTGCTGCTCGGCCTCTATGACGACGATGGGATCCTGCATCACGTAGGGTTCACGTCGAGTCTCTCTGCCGACGAACGGAAGCGGATCACGCCGAAGCTCGAGCAACTGGCCGGAGGCGAGGGCTTCACCGGGCGCGCGCCCGGCGGACCGAGCCGGTGGTCGACGGCACGGTCGTCGGAGTGGGAGCGGCTGGATCCGGTGCTCGTCGTCGAGGTCGGCTACGATCATTTCACGAACGGTCGGTTCCGGCACGGAACGAAGTTCCTTCGGTGGCGGCCGGACAAGGCGCCATCGCAATGCCGGCTGTCGCAGGTCGCCGAGGCGCGACGCGAGGCAGCCGCTCACCCCGCCCATTCGGAGACTCGTGATGGCGCTGCCCGGTCAGCAGGCTCGAACTCTTCGTCGCGCCGACGGACGGCCGCGGACACCCGACGCCGCCGCCACGCCCGCACCGGTGGATGACGCGCTGCAACTCGCGGTGGAGTTGTTGAGCGCGGAGATCTGCTGGTATCTCGCGACGGACGAGACGGGACGCGCCGCGGCTACGGCGTCGTCGCATCGAGCGAGATCTTGAGGTCCTCGTTCAGACTGGCGTCACCGCTGATGATCGAGCGCCACGAGAGCTCCTGGCCGTTGCGACGTCCCTTTTCCGTCACTTTGATGCCTTCGGGCGCGATGGCGATGGTGTAGACCTTTCCGTCGAGCTCCAGTTCGCGCTTGATGGTCTTGTCGAGCTTCGCGGTCATGATTGCTATGCTCCCGGTGACAGGATCGGAACCAGCGTCGGCGACGTTTGAACGCGACGAGAACAGTATGGCCGTCCGGTCACCGGCGCGATGGCCCGGGCCGGATCTCCATGTAGGTCGACTTCGGCATCTCCGTCGAGAAGCCATGCCGCTCGTAGAGCCCGCGCGCGTCGCGTGTCCACAGCGCCACACGTCGCAGTCCCTGGAGATCTGGATGGTCGAGGATGGCCTCGATCATCCAGCTTCCGATGCCGCGGCCCCGTGCTTCGGGCACGACGATCACGTCGGTGAGATATGCGTAGGTTGCAAGATCAGTGACGACCCGCGCGAATGCGACCTGATGTGCATTCTCGAATACATTGATACATACCGAGTTCTCGATGGCACGCTCGAGACGTTCGCGGGTCATCGCGCCGCCCCAGTGCGAATCGAGCAGCCATCCGAGCACGCGGTCGACCTCGATGCGCGCGCGGTCGGTCGAGAGAAGCAGCCCCTCGCGGCGCGCTTCGACGATGCGATCCTTCATTCGTCGTCGTCGATCCCGAGGAGATCGCGTGCTCGTTCGAGCTCGCTCTCCGGGACCAGGATCTCCACGCCGTCGGGAACACTGCCCTGAAACGCGCTGCCGAACATTCCGACCGAGTAGCCGCGCACGAGGACGGGAATGTGCTCGAGCTCGAGCGTCGCTCGCGCCGTATCGGCGTCGAGGCCCGTATACACCATGAGAACGCGCGCCCAACGATCGGTCATGGATCCACCGTATCGAGCGTCCGCGCCGCGATCACGCGTTCCACGCCGCCGACGATCGAGTTCACGACGGAGTAGAGCGCAACGGCCGACGAGATGTGGGACAATACGAGAAAGCTCACACAGCCGGTCACGGCCACCGAGATCGTCGTCTGGACCGTCGCCGAGCTGCCCGACGTCTTCACACCGACCCATGCGATGGCGGCAGCCAGGAGTGCCGCGGCAGTGGCGAGCAGACGATCAGGGCGTGTCAGATCGTCGATCCAGAGAAATGAGCCAGCCCTGGCCTGAATGCCTCGAATCGCACCGTAGATGGCGGCGGCCGGCGGAAACTGCACGACGCCGTCGATGAGCATTCTCTTATCGACCGGATCTGCGCCTCGGGACGCATAGACGCGCCGGCGTTCCGCGAAGAGACGCGACGGGTCGCTCCGATACTTCTCGGTCAGCGCCGCCAACGCGGGGGCCAGTGCACGGTCCAAGCGGGCGCGATGCAACGCCCGCCGCTGCGCTCTGATCGTGAACGGCAGCATCGCGCCGCGGACGGCGAGGCTCATGAGGAGAATCGCGGAGCCGAGACTGCCGTTGCACCAGTGCGCGAGGACGAACAGTCCGCCGCGGAGCAGGTCGAGAAGGTTTGACCAGAGCATGAGTCACAGGGTGAAGGACGCAGTCCCCTACGTTTACGCGCCGGCCAAAGTTGCGCTCGGCGCGGACCGCGCGCGCACCTGTTCCGACGTCAGACCATAGATCGGCGGCGTCGGGGTGCCGCGCATACCGAGAATGAAGTAGAGCTGGCCGCGATGATGCGCTTCGTGCTCGATCATCGCACGCAGCCACTTGCCCACGGTGATCGGCGTGCCGGCAGGCGTGAGACACTTCTCGGCGAGCCGTGCATCGGTCAGCTCGGCGAACAGGCCACACGATTCCTGGTGCAGTCGATCGTAGTACGCGATCGTCGGGCCGAGCCCCTCGGCGAGCTCGCGACCATGTCCGGGGTATCGCGTTGGCCGGCCATGCACGGTTTCCGCGTACATGAAGCGTTCGATGGCGGCGAGGTGTCTGATCAAGTCGCCGGGCGAGAAACGATCCGGCGTCGCATGCCACTCGAGATCGTCGTCGCGGACGCACTGGATCACCTTTCGCGTTCGCTCATGGACGCGGTCGAGGTATTCGAGAAAGGGTTGAACGCGCGTGATTTCCATCGTGGGGCGGTCAGCGGCGCTCGAGCGCGAGCAGCCGAGTATTCGAGGAGAAGCCGTGTCGCTCATAGAGCGGCCGACTCCGATGGCTCGGCCAGAGGAAGACCGTGTCGACGCCGGCGGCATCGCATTCCGAGAGCGCGGCCGCGAGGAGGCGCGATCCTGCGCCCGTGTTTCGCAGGTCGGGATGCACGTAGAAGTTGCTGATGTACGCGTGCCGCTCGGACTCGTCGCCGGGATTCGGAATCTTCTCGATCACCTGGAGCCAGATGTTGCCGAGTGCTTCGCCGTCACGATCGAGGATCCAGGTTCGCCAGGGCGAATCGGCCGTGAGTCGAGATCTCATCCACGCTTCGCATCGAGCAAGAAATGACTGGGTCTCCTCGGTGGTCGGGCGACGCTCGGTCCGGAAAGCCAATCGAAGACGGGCAAGGCGCGACGCGTCGTCGGGTCCGGCGCGGCGAACCACCGCGGCATCCGCAGTATTCATTTCCGTTTAACTAGCAGGACGCGTGTGTTCGGCGCAACCCGACGTCGGGTCGCGGTGGGACTGCGCTGGCGTCGATGATGGGCCAGCATAACATTCAAGATCGCGGACGCGAATGGCGTTCGCCAACACCCGAGGAACTCATGTCAGCACGACACATCGCTCAGATCGCCGCCGTTGCTCTGACGGCCGGCACGTTCATCGTGAGCTCGGCCGACGCGCAACAGCAAGCCGGACAGGCGGCGCCGGCCACGCCGGCGGTCGGCGCGGCGGCGCCGGACTTCAGCGCGACGGCAACCGATTCCACCGGCAAAGCTATTCCCGTCTCGCTTGCATCGCTGCGCGGAAAAGTCGTGGTGATCGCGTTCTATCCGCTCGATCGGTCGTCCGGGTGCACCGCGGAGCTGACGAAATTCCGCGACGAGTACCAGACGCTGTTCGGCGACGGCGTCGTGGTGCTCCCGACCTCCGTCGACAGCCTCGGCTCGCACGCGAGCTGGGCGAAAGATGCGCACTTCCCCTTTGCGATGATCGCCGATCCGACGAGCGCGGTCGCGACGAAGTATGGCGCACAGGGTGGAGCGCGGCCGTATTTCCGCCGCTCCGTGTACGTGGTCGGCAAGGATGGGAAGGTCGCGTACGCCAGCCCGAGGTTCGACGCGCTCGCGCAAGACGGCTACGACAAGCTCGCGGCCGCGATCAAGACGGCGAAGGCGAATTGATCAGTCGATTTCTGTCGCGCGCGTCCGTCGCTGCGTTCGCGGCGACGGCGCTCGCGGCGCCGCCCACGGTACGTCCCGCGCACTCGCGGAGCCCCGACGCGCCCGTATTGATCGTGTTCATCACGGTCGATCAGATGCGCGCGGACTACTTCGAGCGGTTCCTTCCGCAACTGTCCGGCGGGTTGGGCCGATTGTATCGTGGCGGCGCGGTATTCACGAACGCATATCAGGATCACGCGATCACCGAGACCGCGCCGGGCCACTCGGTGACGATGTCGGGCCGTTTTCCCGAGCATACCGGAATCGTCACCAACACACTCGGCGTACCGGATCCGCAAGCAACGTTGGTCGGCGGCGGCGGCCCCGGCGCATCGCCATTCCGATTCCGCGGTTCGGTGCTGATCGACTGGCTGCGGATGAACGACCCGCGGTCGCGCGCACTGTCCGTGTCGCGAAAGGATCGCGGCGCCATTCTTCCGCTCGGCCGCGCACATCAGCATGCCTTCTGGTACGCGAGCGATGGTCGGTTCACGACGAGTACCTACTACGCCGACACGCTCCCGGCCTGGGTGCAGAGATTCAACGAGCGGAAGATCCCGCAGAGCTACGCCGGTAAGGTCTGGCAACCGTTGCTGCCGCTCGCGCAGTACTCCGAACCCGATTCGGTTCGGTGGGAGAACTACGGGAGCAACTATGTATTTCCGCATCCCTTCCCTGCCGATCCAGCGCAGGCAGCGCGACTGTTCACCGAGTTCCCGGCCATGGACTCGCTCACGGCGCAGCTCGCGCTCGACGGCGTGAATGCGCTGGGACTTGGACGCGGTCCGCAGACGGACGTCCTCGCGGTCTCGTTCTCGACGACCGACGCCGTCGGCCATCGGTATGGGCCGGACTCGCGCGAGCTGCACGACCAGATCGTGCGGCTCGACCGCTATCTGGGAATCTTCATCGATTCGATATTCAAGATTCGTGATTCCTCGCGCATCGTCTTCGCGTTGACGGCAGACCACGGCGTCGCGCCGTTCCCGGAGCTTCGGGCCGAGCGCGAGCACGTTCCGGTCCTTCGCGCGGATCTCGGGCCGGTCGTCGCTGCAGCGAACGCACGTCTGACCGGCGCGGGCGCCGACGGCGGCACGATTCGCGTCGAAGAAGGGATCGTCACGCTGAGCAGACCAGGCCTTCAGCGCGCAGGCCTCGTACCGGATTCCGTGATCGCAGCACTCGCCCGCGACCTCGCGAAGATCCAGGGCGTCGCGCGGGTGGATCGTCCACGAGATCTCGCGCGACGCGATACGACGAGAGATGACCTCGCGCGGCGGTGGCTGCACATGCTTCCGGCGGACTATCCAGCCGAGCTGGTCGTCTCACTCGCGCCGTACGCGTACTACTCGAGCGTCGAGGCGGCGACGCACGGCACACCCAACGACTATGACGCGCACGTCCCCGTGATCTTCTACGGACCATGGTTCACGGTGGGCAAGTACGGCGCACGTGCGCTGGTCGCAGACATCGCGCCGACGCTCGCCGCGGTCGCGGGCGCGCAGCCAACCGAGCGGCTCGACGGGCGCGCACGAACGGAAGCCATTCGCGCGCGCCCGTAACCTGCGCGCCTAGCGTCGCTCCGTTTCAGCGCGATCGCGACGCGCCATCACCTTCTTCCCGCGAATCGTCGTCGAACGCAGCGCCCGGATGACGTGATCGGCTGCGTCGTCCGGCACCTCGACCAGCGCGAAGCGGTCGGCGATCTCGATCGCTCCGATGTCGCGAGAGTCCAGCCCCGCCTCGTTGGCGATCGCGCCCACGAGATCGCCAGGTCGCACGCCGGATTTCCTTCCGAGCGCGATATAGACGCGCGCGACGCCCTGTGCTTCGGCGCGTCCGCGTGCCCGCCGCGGGCGATCGCCGCGGTCTTCGCGCTGCCCATGCTCGCGTGACTCGCGTGACTCGCGCGAGTCGCGCCCATCACGCCCGTCACGCGGCGCGCGATCGCGCCGGAAGCGGTCCTCGCGCTGCGGGACCGCGACATTCGGAATCTCTTCTTCCTGCGCGGCCTCGCCCTCGCCAGCATCGTCGGCCAGCTTCACCGCGGCCGCGGCGACATCGAGCACGTCGTATTCCTCGGCCAGTGATTCGACGACGACGCGATACGAGTCGAGGTTGCCGGCGACGAGCAGCTCCTCGAGCGACGCGCGCGTCAGCTCGAGGCGCCGAGCGCGCAGATCGTGAATCGTCGGCACCGACTCGATCGCGATCTTGCGCTTCGTGAGCTGCTCGATGTTCCGGAGCAATCGATGCTCGCGCGCCTCCGCCAGGGTGATCGCGACGCCTTCGCGTCCCGCTCGTCCGGTGCGGCCGATGCGATGGATGTACGCGTCCGGCGAAGAGGGGACGTCGAAGTTCACGACGTGCGAGACGTGCTCGATGTCGAGCCCGCGCGCAGCGACGTCCGTCGCCACGAGCAGTTCCGATGCACCGTCGCGAAAACGGCGCATCACGCGATCACGCTGCTCTTGCGAGAGTCCACCGTGCAAGGCTTCGGCGCGATAGCCTCGCGCGCCGAGTGTCTCGGTGAGCTCGTCGACTTCGGTGCGGGTGCGACAGAAGACGATCGCGGAGGTTGGCGCTTCCATGTCGAGCACACGTGCGAGTGCAGCGACCTTGTGCCGGCGCTGGACGACGAATGCGACCTCACGGACGCGCGGCGTCTCCCCGGGTGCGACCCGTTCGCGCGCGATGTGCACGAGCACTGGCTCGCGGAGGTGACGATTGGCGATCGCGCGAATCGGCGCCGCCATCGTCGCCGAGAAGAGTGCCGTCTGTCGCTCCGACGGAATCTCCTCGAGGATCGCCTCGAGGTCTTCGGCGAAGCCCATGTCGAGCATCTCATCGGCTTCGTCGAGCACGACCATGCGGACCGCGTCGAGCACGAGCGTGCGCCGACGGATGTGATCGAGGGCGCGGCCTGGAGTCGCGACGACGACGTCAACGCCTCGCTTGAGGGCACGAAGCTGCTGTTGCATCGCTTGCCCGCCGTAGATCGGCAGCACGCGCACGCCCATCTGCCGGCCGTACTTGTGAACGGCTTCGGCAACCTGCATCGCAAGCTCCCGCGTGGGGACGAGGATGAGTCCGCGAACCGTGCGAGCGTCGTCCTCGGAGGGACCGATGCGATGAAGCATGGGCAGCGCGAACGCCGCGGTCTTTCCGGTTCCGGTGGCCGCCTGGCCGAGGACGTCGCTGCCGGCGATGAGCGGCGGGATCGCCTCGCGCTGGATGTCCGTAGGCTCTTCGTACCCGAGCGCGGCGACCGCGGCCACCAGAGCTTGATCAAGGCCGAGCGAAAGAAACCCGCCGTCGGTCGCGGGAGTGATCTCTTCAACGTGTTCTGTGGTCATGTTGCCTTTACCGCGTGTCGAGAAGCGTGCCGGTGAAAAGTCGAACGAGCGCCGCGGTGGCCGGAAGCTCCGTACAGGCACAGTCCGGTTGCGGCGGTTTGGATCGCTCGTCACAATAAACCTACGCCGTGTCAGGAGATGGTTCGTGCCACCCACGTCTGACCAGCCAACGCCCGTCTGCACGCACGAGCGCGGCCCAGGAACAACGGTATGTCTGCATTGCCGTCGCGAGGCGCGGATTGCCGCGAGCCACCGGCGGAAGCAGTTGGTGCTGCGTGGGAGCGCGGGCGCGATCGTGGTCGCGACCTTCCTCGCCGCTGGCGTGTTGAGCGCAAGCGCGCTGCGTGGGCGCTCGGCCCGCGATACGGCGCGGCGGCTCGCCGATCCCCCGCATGCACCGACGCAGAGCGCCGTGGCCGCGCCGACACCGGCAAAGCCCGACAGTGTAACGCAGCAAGGGGTGGCGCCGGCACCACGTCCCGTCACGACGCCGGTGGCGACGACCGGTGCCGCAAGCGGCTCGGTGGCATCTACGCGCGGGCCGTCAGCGGGCGCGCCATTCGGACCGGTCATCGCCGAGGGTGAGGCGTCGATTGCCGCAGGTGTGACCGCGGTGCGCACGGACAGCGCCGTCTCGGTGTCCTTCGACAATCCCGAACGCCGCACGCGCATCCCCGAAAAGTTCGAGGCCTTCGTTCGTGAGACCTTGCCGAAGGTCTTCGGCAGCACGGCGGATTCGGCGCTCGCGAAGCTCAAGGCGGGCGGCATCGCGTCGCAGGGAGATCTGTTGATGGACCTCCCGATTCGAGGCGTGCGCATTCCGGTGAATCCGGCGTGGGACATCATGCTCTATCCGGCGACTCGCCCGGGGCGCGACGGACCGCTCGTCATCCGGTACAGTGCCGTGGTGACGCCCGCGAACAGCGCCCGCTGAGGCGGTTCTACTAAGCTGATAGTTGACAGGAACGAAGTTGCGTCGTATTCTACTATCGGCTTAGTAGAGAGGACGCATTGGACGACTTCGTGCTGGGCGACCGTGAACTCGACGTGATGGGCGTGCTGTGGGACCTCGGATCGGGAACCGTGGCCGAGGTGCGCGACAAGCTGCCCGTGGATCTCGCGTACACGACCGTGCTCACCATCCTTCGCAATCTCGAGGCGAAGGAGTTCGTGCGACACACCGCCGAAGGCAAGGCGCATCGCTATTTCCCGCAGGTCGCGCAACAGACCGCTCGGCGCAGCGCGATCAGCCGCATCGTCGACAAGCTGTTCCACGGCTCGCCCGAGCAACTCGTCGCGCAGCTCGTGCAGGACGATGCGTTGTCCGCGGAGGACCTGAAACGCTTGCGCGCGCTGCTCACCTCGTCGGGCAAGAAGACCGGAGGCAAGCGATGATCACGTCATGGATGCTGTATGCGCTGGCGGTCGGCGCGCTCGTCGTGATTGCGACACTGGTGCTCGAGCGTGTGGCGATCGCGCGCGGCTGGCCTCTCCGGCTCGTGTGGGTCGCGGGGCTCGTGCTCGCGAGCGCGCTCCCCGTCGTGAATGCGATCCGACAATCGATCCCGCATGAAGCCGGGCCGATCCCGATCATGCCCTTCGTCGTCACGATGCCAGCGGTCACCGTTCAGCCGTCCGGCTACGATTGGACGTTCGCGCTGAATCGCGGCCTCGAGGCGACGTGGGCCACGATGAGCATTCTCTTACTGGCGCGACTCGCGTGGGCGATGATCGGCCTGCGGCGCTCCCGGCGCACGTGGCCCATGCGTGAGATCGACGGAACGCCGGTGCGCCTGGCGCCGAACGTCGGCCCCGCGGTGATCGGTCTGCGGTCGATGGATGTCGTGCTGCCCGAATGGATCGTCACGCTCGATGCCCCATTGCGCGCGATCGTGTTGCGCCACGAGAACGAGCATCGCCGGGCGCGCGATCCACATCTGTTGTTCGGCGCCGCAGTCGGCGTGGCACTCATGCCCTGGAATCCGGCGATGTGGTTCGCGGCGCGCCGCCTGCGACTCGCCATCGAGATCGATTGCGATCAGCGCGTGCTGCGCGCGCATCCGTCGCCGGAGCGGTATGCCATGCTGATGCTCACGATCGCGCAACGGCGAGGCGTCGCGCCGACGCTCTTCGCTCCGATGCTCTCTGAATCTGCCACTCAACTCGAACGGAGGATTGTCGCGATGCGTTCAACGACTCGACGGCTTGCGCGTGGGACCGCCATCGCGGCCAGCGCGATCGCAGTGGGCATGATTGCCTTTGCCTGTTCTCTACAGTCGGACAACCCGACGAGCCCGAAGCCGTCGGCGAATACGAACGCGGCGACGACGTCGGCATCGGCGAGCAAATCGCCGTTCAAGGAATTCGCGGTGAGGGCGGAGGTGACTCCCGTTGCCGGCAATCCAGCGCCTCGCTACCCGGATGCGCTTCGTGCCGCCGGTGTGGAAGGATCGGTCGTCGTGCAGTTCGTCGTCGACACGATGGGCCACGCCGATATGAATACGCTAAAGGTCCTGAAGTCGACCGACGAGGCGTTCACGACGGCGGTGCGCAACGCGCTGCCGAACATGAAGTTCAAGCCGGCGGAAGTCGACGCCGGCCGGAAGGTCAAGCAACTGCTGCAGATGCCGTTCGAGTTCAACATGGCGGGACACCAGGCGCCGGCCCCCGCGGCCGTCGAGACGCACGCGTCGCGCGACGGGAAGGGCGTGCGCGCGCTGGCCCCGATCATCGTCACCGGGGCGACGGGTGGACCGAAGCGAGTCTCGAACGCAGCGTTGCCGCCCGATGTCTACTACGAGTATCAGGTGGAGAAGGCGGTCTCGCCAATCCCTGGCAATTCGGCGCCGCGCTATCCCGACTCACTTCGCGAGGCGCACATTCAGGGCGAAGTGCTCGCGCAATTCATCGTGAACGAGAACGGCCGTCCCGACATGAGCAGCTTCGGCGTGCTGAAGTCATCCGATTCGCTCTTCACGCAGGCCGTGATGATGTCGCTGCCGAACATGCAGTTCAATCCGGCCCTGGTCGGAGGGAAGGCCGTGAAGCAGCTCGTGCAGATGCCCTTCCAGTTCAATCTGTCGAAGGACTAGGAAAATTCGTGACGCGATGACGGCGAGTCGGTATTCATTACCGGCTCGTCGTCGTGTCCGGACTCGCGCGCCCACCACGCGGCGTCGAGCACCGACCAGACGTTGAACAACAACGCGCCGAGCGACCACCAGCCGCCGCCGAATCGCCAGGCGGCAATCGCGTAGGCGCCGACCGAGCAGCAATGCAGGAGCGCGGTGCCATATCGTCGCTGCAAGAGCTGCCCAAGTCCCGGAACGAATGCGCTCGCCGCACCCGCGGCCACCGCGCCCGGCGGCCGCGGCGCAACTCTCGCCTGCGGCGTGCGCAGTGGAAGAATCACGCGGCCGCTAGCGCAAGTCGGTCGAGCAGGCGCTCCGCGTCGCTCTCGATGCAGAGCATCTCGCGTTGCGCGGGCCGCACGAATCCCTCGCCGCACGCGTGGTCGAGGAACTCGCCGAGCCGGCGGTAGTAGCCTCCGACCTCGAGCAGGCCATACGGCTTGCGATGCAGGCCGAGCATGCCCCAGGTCCAGATCTCGAAGAGCTCTTCCAGCGTGCCGAGGCCACCGGGCAGCGCGACGAACGCGTCCGCGAGCTCGGCCATGGTGGCCTTTCGCTCGTGCATCGTTTCGACGACGTGGAGCTTGGTGAGCCCGCGATGCGCGATCTCGCGCTCGGCGAGGGCACGCGGCATCACGCCGACCACTTCGCCGCCGGCCGCGATGGCGGTGTCGGCGAGCTCGCCCATGAGCCCGACGCTCGCGCCGCCGTACACGATTCGCAGGCCGCGGGCAACCGCTGCGCGCGCGAACGAGCGGGCGGCGTCGGCGTAGACGTCGGACCGGCCGTTCGCCGACCCACAGAAGACGCAGACCGATCGCAGGGGCAGCATGTTTTTCGAAGACTACTCGCCGATCCGTGGCACGCCAGGGCCAACCTTTGCATAGGGGTGCCCGTATTTCAGGCATACCCCTGCCCCACGTGCTTCGACTTTCGCCGTAACGAGCAGTCATGGCCAAACAGACCGCCCGCCAAGCGCAGCCGTATACGATCGCGCTGCCGCTTCCACCGACCCAGCGATTCCTGCCCCTCCTCCTGCTCCTTTTTGTCGGCAGCGGTTGCGCGGCGCTGATCTACGAGATCGTCTGGTTCCAGCTCATTCAACTCGTCATCGGATCGTCGGCGGTGTCGCTCGGCGTGCTGCTCAGCACGTTCATGGGCGGTATGTGCCTCGGCAGCCTGCTGCTGCCGCGATTCGTGTCGCCGAATCAACATCCGCTGCGCATCTACGCGCTGCTCGAGGGCGGCATCGGCATCCTGGGATTGATCGTGCTCGTCACGGTGCCGCTGGTCGGAGGTGTATATACGGCGACGGCGATGCACGGGCTCGCGGGCATCATTCTCCGCGGCCTCGTCTGCGCGATCTGCCTGCTGCCGCCGACGCTGCTCATGGGCGCGACGCTGCCGGCAATCGCGCGCTGGGTGGAGACGACGCCGACCGGCGTGTCGTGGTTGGGCTTCTTCTACGGCAGCAACATCGCGGGTGCCGTGTTCGGGTGCCTGCTCGCAGGCTTCTACCTGCTGCGCGTGCACGACATGGCCACGACGACGTTCGTCGCGGTGCTCATCAACTTCAGCGTCGCCGGAATCGGGCTCGCGCTGTCCAGGCGCGCGCCGCATCGGCCAGGCGTGCAGACGACCCCCGAAGGCGTCGTCGAAGAAGCGCCGGGTCTTCCGCGATCGAACTTCATCTACACGGCGATCGCGCTTTCGGGTCTCTCGGCACTCGGCGCCGAAGTGGTGTGGACGCGCCTGCTGTCGCTCATGTTGGGTGCGTCGGTCTACACGTTCTCGATCATTCTCGCGGTCTTTCTGATCGCGCTCGGGATCGGCAGCAGCGTCGGCTCGATCCTCGCGCGCGACACACCCTCCCGCATCTCGCTCGCGTGGTGTCAGGCGCTCCTGTGCGGGGCCGTCGCATGGGCCGCGTTCATGATGGCGCGTTCGCTCCCGTACTGGCCGATCAATCCGACGCTGTCGCCGAGTCCGTGGATCACGTTCCAGCTCGATCTGCTGCGGTCGGCGGTTGCTGTCTTCCCAGCGGCGCTGCTGTGGGGAGCGAGCTTCCCGCTGGCAATCGGTGCGGTGATGGGTCCCGGGCAGGACGCGGGGCGACTCGTCGCGCGCGTGTATGCGGCGAACACGGTCGGCGCGATCATCGGGTCCGGGTTGTTCAGCATATACATGATTCCTCATTTCGGCACGCAGGCGTCGCAGCGCGCGCTCATCGTTGTCGCGATGACCTCGGCCGCGGTCGTGTTCGCGTCGCTTATTGGACGGCGGTCGCCGGAACCCGCGAACGCGAAGCGCGACCCGCGCACGTCGCCGATTCCGACGCTGGGCGTGGCCGGTCTCGTCACGGCGGGCGTTGCGCTGGTCATCGCATTGGTGCTGGTGACGAAAGTTCCGAAGGTCCCGCCGGGACTCATCGCCTATGGTCGCTTCCTGCCGACGTACACGAGCGAGCCGAAGTATCTCTACGTCGGCGAGGGCATGAACTCGTCGATCGCGGTGTCCGAGGAAGAGAGCGGCGCGCGCAACTTCCACGTCGCGGGCAAGGTCGAAGCGTCAAGCCTTCCGCAGGACATGCGACTCCAGCGCATGCTCGGCCAGATGTCGGCGCTGTTCACGAATGATCCGAAATCGGTACTGGTGGTCGGCTTCGGCGCGGGCGTGACGGCCGGCTCGTTCGTGACGCATCCAGGCATCAAGCGGATCGTGATCTGTGAGATCGAGCCGCTCATTCCGCAGGTGGTGTCGACGTACTTCACGCGCGAGAACTACAACGTGGCGCACGATCCGCGCGTGCAGATCGTGTACGACGACGCGCGGCACTTCATTCTCACGACGAAGGAGAAGTTCGACGTCATCACGTCCGATCCGATTCATCCGTGGGTGAAGGGAGCGGCAACGCTCTACACGAAGGAATACTTCGAGCTGGTGAAGCAGCATCTGAATCCGGGCGGAGTCGTCACCCAGTGGGTGCCGCTCTACGAGAGCTATCCGGACGTCGTGAAGAGCGAGGTGGCCACGTTCTTCAACGTGTTCCCCGACGGGACCATCTGGAGCAACGACATTCAGGGCAAAGGCTACGACGTGTTGCTCGCCGGCCATGCGACGCCGCAGTCGATCAACATCGACTCGCTGCAGGCGCGTCTCGCGAAGCCCGAGAACTCGCGCGTGCTGGAGTCGCTTCAGGAAGTCGGGTTCAACTCGGGTCTGTCGCTGTTGTCGACGTATGCGGGTCAGGCGCGCGATCTCGCTCCCTGGCTGCAAGACGCCGAGATCAACCGTGACTCGAACCTGCGGCTGCAGTATCTCGCGGGGATGGGGCTGAACTCATATCAGAGCGCCGGCATTCTCGACGACATCCTCAAGTACCGTCGCTTCCCCGAGAATCTGTTCGTGGGTGCGGAGAGCGAGCGGCAGTATCTCCGGCAGCAGTTCGGCGGCGTCTCGGGTCCGTGATGTCGCCCGCACGGGGACGGCGCGTTGCGCTGACGCACGTGCCGTCTCCGAACATGCAAGAGTACGAACGCACGTTCGTCGGCGACGCGACGATCAATCTCGCGCTCGCGAATCGCCAGCATGCCGCGTACTGCGATGCGTTGCGCGCATGCGGCGCCGACGTCACAACGCTCGACGTGAACCGCGCGTTGCCGGACTGTGTCTTCATCGAGGACACCGCGATCGTGCTGGACGAGGTGGCGGTGATGATGTCGCCCGGGGCGGAATCGCGGCGTCCGGAGCCGGCGGGGATCGAGCCGGTGTTGCGCCAATATCGTCGAGTCGAGCACGTGCGGCTGCCGGCAACGGTCGACGGCGGCGACGTCGTCGTGAATGGCCGCGACGTCTACGTCGGACAATCACCGCGAACGAACGCCGCCGCGCTCGATGCACTGCGTGACATTCTGGATCCGCTTGGCTACCGCGTGACCGGAGTCGGGGTGCACGGATGTCTGCATCTCAAGACCGCGTGCAGCGCTCTGCCGGACGGGCAGCTTTTAGTGAATGCTGATTGGATCGACGCGTCGG
>Ga0070679_100000852_pt1 | contig 26543 bp, 17 predicted proteins | sample KBSC63BmetaG_FD_65652 | JGI IMG/M metagenome (GOLD analysis project Ga0070679, IMG submission 65652) | Corn rhizosphere microbial communities from Kellogg Biological Station, Michigan, USA - KBS C6-3B metaG | ecosystem: Host-associated > Plants > Roots > Rhizosphere | place: USA: Michigan... | reverse complement strand
CTGCTCGGCGTGGCGATGGGACGTCAGGATCTCGACGCCGGCATCACGACCGTTCGCGATCTCGGCAACTCCGGATGGGGCGGAGACGTCGCATTGCGCGACGGAATCAACGCGGGCTGGGTGGTGGGACCGCGCATCGTCGCGGCGACGCGCGCGCTCGCGGCGGCGGGCGGACAATTCGGAGGGATGGCTCCCGAAGCGCAGAAGCTGATCGAGAATGAGTATGTCGTGATCAGCGGCGTGGAAGAAGCGCGCAAGGCCGTTCGTCAGGCGTTCTACGACGGCGCCGACGTCATCAAAGTCATCGTCAACACCGGCCCTCGCGTCGTCGCTCTCGATGAGCTGAAGGTGATCGTCGAGGAGGCTCATCGGGTCGGCAAGCGTGTTGCGGCGCACGCGACGACGGACCAGGGCACTCGCATTGCGGCCGACGCCGGCGTCAACTCGATCGAGCATGGCTACTCGTTGCCGGACGATGTGATCAGGACGATGAAAGAGAAGGGAATCTTCCTCGTGCCGACGGACTATCCCGCGGAGTTCTACGTGGACGCGCTGGGTGGAACGGCGACGCCCGAGGAGCGAAAGAATCGGCTCGCCGCGGCAGAGCCCTTCGTCAAACGCAGCGGTGATCGGCTGATGCGGGCAACGAAAGCCGGCGTCCGCATCGCCTATGGCTCAGACGAGTACTACGACGCACCAGGTAAAACGCGGGGTCAATCGAGCCTCCTCACCTTGCAGGCGTATCAAGAAGCTGGAATGACACCGATCGATGTGCTTCGCGCCGCGACGCTCAACTCGGCTGATCTCCTCGGGCTCGGCGATCGTATTGGCGCGATCGAAGCAGGCAAGCTCGCCGACGTCATCGCCGTCGACGGCGATCCGACGAAGGACGTGAAGGACATTCAGCGCGTGCGCTTCGTCATGAAGAACGGGCAAGTCATTCGCAACGACCCACCAGTGCGAAAATGATCGGCGGGGTGGTGGCGGCGCTGGCGGTCGCGTGTGCGATCGCAGGACGAGGCGAGCAGGTCGCGGCGCCGCTCAACTGCATGACGTTGTATCCGACGCCGGACCTGTCCGCGTCCGGCGACGTCGCGCTCCGACCAATCTCGTCGCCTTTTGGTATTGCGGTTCGAGCGGACGGCCGTCCGCGCTATCATCTCGTCGCCGAGATTGCCGGTCTGCCCGAGCCTCGATCGCTCGGCAACTACACGACGTATATCGCGTGGGGCTACACGCTCGCGATGGACAGCGCTGTCAAGCTTGGACCTGTGCGCAACGGCCGCATCGATCTCGGAGAGCTCGACTACATCCAATTCCGAGTGGTGATCAGCGCGGAGCGTTCTGCTGAGGTGCGCGCGCGCGATGGACGCCTGGTGCTGCGCGGCACGTCGCCGAGCGCGCGGCTGCTCGCGCATCGCGACCTGACGACGCCGGTCGCGCCCGGAGCGCTGACCGACGTGCGTGCAGGCGCGCCCTCGATGGCGGGTCACTCGATGGCCACGGGATCGATGTCGTCGGGCACGTGGCGAATGCCGCCGATGCCGCAGCGCATGGTGATGATGCCGGGAATGGCGGGCCTCGTGCCGAGCGCATCGCCGTACTCGCCGGCGGCGTCGTCGCCCATTGCGCGTACGCCCGACGTGCTCCGACTTCGCGACGGCGACACGGTCGCGCTCACGGCCTCGGCCTTCAACACGACAATTGGCGGGAAATCGGTGACCGTCCTCGGGTATAACGGCGGAATTCCGGGACCACGCATCGAGGTGCCGCAAGGAGCGACGATCAGTGCGCGCGTCGAGAATCGGCTCGAAATGCCGACGTCGGTGCACTGGCACGGCATTCGGCTCGACAATCCGTTCGATGGCGCGATCGGGCTGACGCAGCAGCCAATCGACACGGAACAGTCATTCACCTACACGGTGCGCTTTCCCGACGCCGGCATCTACTGGTATCACCCACACGCGCGCGAAGATCTCCAGCAGGGACTCGGCCTGTACGGCAGCATCGTCGTACGGCCGCGTGATCCTCGGTACTACAGCCCTGTGAATCGCGAAGAGACGCTGATGCTCTCTGACGTTCTAATGGACGATCGCGGCATCATTCCATTCGGCAGCGACGCGGCAACGCACGCATTGATGGGTCGCTTCGGGAACACCCTCCTCGTAAACGGGGGCACACAATATTCGCTCGACGTCGAGCGCGGCGCGGTCGTCCGGTTCTTCGTGACGAATGCTGCCAACGCACGCATCTACAACCTGTCCTTTTCGGGCGCCGGGGCACGTATGAAGGTGGTCGCCAGCGACGGCGGCAAGTTCGCGCGCGAGGAATGGGTCGAGAGTCTCGTCATCGGACCGTCGGAGCGGTACGTCGTCGAAGTTCGCTTTCCGAATGAAGGATTTTCCGTGCTCGTCAATCGTGTCCAAGCGCTCGACCACATGGTGGGAGCATATACACACGAAGTCGATACGCTCGGGACGGTCACCGTTGGCGCACACCGGGCGCGGCCTTCTTATTCTCGAGAGTTCGCGACGCTTCGCGTGAATCGAGACGTCGACTCGAGCATCGCACGTTTTCGTGGCGCGTTCTCACGCCCCGTCGACCATGACCTCGTTCTCACGATGCGGACGCAGAACCTTCCGGCGCCGGTCGCGAACATGCTCATCGGGATCAACGCGGCGATCGAATGGAACGACGGCATGCCGATGATGAACTGGCTCGCGACGAGCAGCGAGGTGAGCTGGGTGCTGCGGGATCCCGCCACGGGTAAAGAGAACATGGACATCGACTGGCGCTTTGGGCGGGGCGACATCGTGAAGCTGCGGATCTTCAACGATCCGTCCTCGAGCCACGCGATGGCCCATCCGATTCACCTCCACGGCCAGCGCTTTCTCGTCTTGACCAGAGATGGCGTGAAGAACGAGAATCTCGTGTGGAAGGACACCGCGATCATTCCCGCGGGCGAGACTGTCGAGCTTCTCGCCGACATGTCGAACGCGGGCCGCTGGATGATTCACTGTCACATTGCCGAGCATCTCACCGCTGGGATGATGGCTGCGTTCACCGTTCAGTAGACCCGCCGCCCGCAGACGACGGAAGTGCAGATCCCTCGCTTCGCTCGGGATGACATCTCAAGGAGCCGACCATGCGTCGCACGCTCACGCTTCTCGCCATGTTCGCCGGTACGCTGTCGGCACAGACGCGCAGCCTTCCGCCCGCGGTTCGAAACTTCGTGTCGGTCGACGCGCCGGTCGTCGCGATCACGCATGTGAAGCTCGTCGACGGCACCGGCACGGCAGCCAAGGCCGATCAGACGATTCTGATACGCGGCGACAAGATCGCGAGCGTCGGTCCGGCCGCGAGCGTGACCGTGCCGAGCGGTGCGCGCGTCATCGACGGCACCGGGAAGACCGTGATCCCCGGGTTCATCGGTCTGCACGACCACATGTACTACGGCGGCATGCAGTTCATGGGCGTGAGCTATCCTCGTCTGTTCCTCGGCGCGGGAGTCACGACCATTCGCACCACGGGAAGCGTCGATTCCTATCAGGAGCTCAATCTGAAGCGGCGAATCGACTCGCTCCTCACGCCTGGACCGAACATCGTCGTCACCGGGCCATATCTGCAGGGCAGCGGCGTCGGTCCCGGCGCCATGCATCCGCTCTCGGGACCCGAGGATGCTCGACGCATGGTGCGTTATTGGGCCGAAGAAGGCGTGACGTGGTTCAAGGCGTATACGCAGATCTCGCGTGCCGATCTCGCTGCGGCCATTGATGAAGCGCACAAGCATGGCGTGAAAGTCACCGCGCATCTGTGCTCCGTTGGCTTCCGCGAAGCCGTCGGCCTCGGCATCGATCAGTTGGAGCATGGGCTGCTCACGAACACCGAGTACTTCAGCGGCAAGCAGCCCGACGTCTGCCCACAGGCCGATGACTCGACGATGTATGCGTCGCTCGACATCAACAGCCCGGACGTCCAGCGCACGTTCAAGGAGATGGTCGCGCATCACGTCGCGATGACGTCGACGCTCGACGTGTTCGAGCTGTCGTCACCGAGTCGCGTTCCCGTCGATCAGCGGGTGCTCGACGCGCTCTATCCGACGATGTCCACCCAGATCGCGCGGTTCTACGAGACCGGCAAGACCGCGAAGGACAGCATCCATCGCGTGACGTTCAAGAAGTCGATGGAGTTCGAGCGGGCGTTCGTGAAAGCGGGCGGGCTCCTCGGCGCCGGTTCCGATCCTTGCTGCCTCAGCGCGATCGCCGGGTACGGCGACCAGCGGAACTACGAGCTGCTCAATGAGGCCGGCTTCACGCCGGAGCAGGCGATTCAGATCATGACGTCGAACGGCGCGAAGATCCTCGGCTTCGACAAACGCCTCGGAACGATTCAGCCCAACATGCAAGCCGATCTCGTCATCATCGCCGGAGATCCCGTCCGCACACCGAGCGACATTCGGAACACCGAGACTGTCTTTCGTCAAGGCATCGGATTCGATTCGGCGAAGCTGCGCGAGTCGGTCAAAGGGTTGATCGGGTTGCGCTAACTCCCGCTGCGTGTCATCCTGAGCGAAGCGAAGGACCTATTGTCTGGATCGTGTGGCCGGCTCCTCGGCCGATATAGCAGGTCCTTCGTCGCTTCGCTCCCTACGTCGCCTGCGCTGCTCAGGGCAGGCCTCAGGATGACCATGCTCACTCGCCGCACGTTTCTGAAGGCCTCCGCCGCGATCGGCGGCGCCATTGCCCTCGACCCGCGCGCCGCGCTCGCGGCTGACGCACCGCCCGCGACGGAACGACCGAAGCGAGATGTCGGCAAAGCACCGGCCTCGCTCAGCATTCTGATTCTCGGTGGCACAGGGTTCACGGGTCCTGAGCAAGTCGAGTACGCGATCGCCCGCGGGCATCGCGTGACATTGTTCAATCGCAACAAAACGCGGCCGGGAATGTTCAAGGGCCGAGTCGCGGAAGAGCTGATCGGCGATTTGAACAGCGATACCAGCGCGCTCGCGGGCAAGAAGTTCGACGTCGTCATCGACAATCCGACCACGCTTCCGTTCTGGGTGAAGAACGCCGCGCAGCATCTCGCCGGGAACACGAAGCACTACATCTTCATCTCCACGACGTCCGTCTACGCCGACGAGAGCCAGATCGGCATCAACGAGAATAGCCCGACGGTGCCGTTCCCAGTCGACCTGGATCCGTATCAACCCGATCAGCGCAACCCGCGGCAGCTCGCCGCATCGGCGAATCCGTCCCACTACGGCGAGTTCAAGGCACGCGCCGAGCTGGAAGTACAAAAACAGTATCCGGGTATCGCGACGATCATTCGGCCGTGTCTCATCGTGGGTCCGCTCGACCGCACGGATCGCTTCACCTACTGGCCGGCGCGCATCGACCACGGCGGCGAGGTGCTCGCGCCGGATAAGCCGGACGATCCGTGTCAGTTCATCGATTCGCGCGATCTCGCCGAATTCACCGTTCGGATGGCGGAAGCGCGCGAGTTCGGCACGTTCAACGCGATCGGTCCGGAGAAACCGATGACGATCGCCGAGATGCTCTATGGCGTGAAAGCGGTGACGACCTCCGGCGCGTCATTCACCTGGGTGCCGTGGGAATTCCTGCAGTCGAAGGGCGTGCGGCCGTGGACGCAGATGACCGTGTGGCAGCCGCCGTATGGCCGCACCGCGGGCTATCAGCGACGCAACGCGTCGAAAGCGATCGCGAAGGGACTCACGTTCCGTCCGTTAGCGGTCACCGCGAAGGACACGCTCGACTGGCACAAGACGCGTCCGCCGGAAGAGCAGGAAGGAATTCTGCACGGAAAAATCAACGGCCTCCCTCTGGAGAAGGAGGCCGAAGTCCTCGCAGCCTGGAAAGCGGCGAACGCGAAGTAGCGTCTGTCATCCCGAGCGCAGCGAGGGATCTGCACGTTCAACTACGTAAGTGCAGATCCCTCGCTGCGCTCGGGATGACAACACTAGATCGTCGGACAGGCGAGCGCGGCGTTGTTGCTCGGCACCATGTTCGCGTTCGCCGCCTTGATGAAAGCCGCGATCGGACAGAGCGATTTGGTCGGGCCGCCGAACCCGCCGCGGCGCATCGAGTACGGGCGGATGAACACGCTCATCGAATCGACCGGCAGCGTCGCGACGTTGCCGTAGAAGATCTGGAGCTTGTTGTCGCCGTCCAGATACTGCTCGACGTTCGAGACGTAAAACGCACTCACGTGGGCATGGTGCTCGGCGAGGTACGCGCCGATCGCGCGAATCGCCTTCGGTCCGCCGAAATCTCCAGAGACCGGCACGATGAGGTTTCTCTCGTGCAGCATCTTGATGTACCGGAAATTGTCCTCGGACGAGAGAAAGCTTCGGGTGGCGCCCGAGGCATCCGTCGCGAACCCGGTCAGGTCAGAGAAGTCATATGAGCGTCCGCCAAAACCGCCGCCGCCGTTCCCTCGCGTCGTGATCGCGGGGCCGTAGGCGTAGAACGCGTAGAACACGGCCTTGAGCTTTTCGTTCTCATCCTCACTGAACGTGAAGCCGTGCGTCTTCGTGAGACGATCCACCACGCGCATGTAATTCTTCGCCGCGAGCGCCGAGTCGGTCTTCACCGTGCGGTACGCTTCCCAGATGTTCTGAATCGACGTGCTCGTATCGATGCCGCGCGGACGAGGCTTCGCGAACAGAATCGAGATGAAGTCCGCGCGGTCGTTCGCCAGCTCGAACATCGCCTTGAACATCAGGTGTTGCATCACGGCTTGCCGGCGGATGTCGACAATGAACGCCATCTGCGGGCGAACGGCAGCGATGTACGAAAAATTCTGTTCGGGCCCGACACCCATGAACACGCCGCCCTTGACGCCCGTTTCACGCAGCATCGTGTACAGCTGACCCACCTCGCCCTCGTTGGACGTGTAGTTGTCCTCGATGCGGAAGTATCCGCCGGGCTCGGAGATGTCGTTCTCGAGCTTCCAGTATTCCGCGTCGTCGAGCCTCGTCGGCAGCATCGCCTCGGATACGGTGGCCGTCGTCGACTGAAGCGGCACGCGTACCGTTGTCGCTGTGACCGCGGCCGGGACAGGCGCGCTTGCAGTCTGCACCGGGGGCCCGCAGGCCACGAAAAGGACAACCGCGGCAACCAGTGAGATCGTTCGGGACTGTCTCATACGGCTCGACTACCTCGTCAACGTGTGATCAACGGAGAGGGCGGCGCCTGTAATATCGCCCGCGGACGAAGACCAATCAAACGCTACAGGACTGCCTTCACCTCGACAAAATCAATACCCGGACGTCCGCCGCGAGATTCCACGAGCTTGTTCATCTTGTCCCATGCGGCGCGGATCGGCTCGGGTGCGTTGTCGGGGATGCTTGCATCGCGCCACGTGAAGATCTCGACAAAGTCGACCGGACGACCCGACTCGGCTGACCGAACGATGATGTGTGGCTCAGCGGCGACGAGGCCGAGGCGCTTCGCCGTGCTCCAGTGCTCGGCGAGCACACGCGCCAGCTCGTCCTCGGAGCCGGCCTTCGCGTGGTAGGTCACCATGACCGTCTCCGGCGGTTCAACGGAGCTTGGACTGCGAAAGCCGGAGAGGCTCAGCGTGATTGCCACCGCGCCGGCTGTGCGAACGAACGGTCGCACGCTCATGAGTTGGCCCCCGTCGTGGATTGTGCATTCCAGAATCCGGTAACGGCTGTGATTCGATTGTGCTCGTCGAGCTCGAAGATGTTCGTGCCGGAGCCGCGCGGCTGACCCTCCGCGTTGGCCGCCGTCCAGTCGACGAGAACGGTGTCTCTGCAGCGGCGAACCTGCCCGATCCGTTGCAATCGAATGCCCGGCATGAACCGTTGGCTTGCCGCGATGTGTGGCAGCAGCTCGTCGATCGCGGCGATCATGCTGAACTGATCACCAAACACGAATGCCGGTGCGAGCAGCGAGCGAAGGCTCGCTTCACGGATCGCGGCGTCCGGCTCGGCCCATACGCGGAACCACTCGTCTACCGCCGTGGCCACGTCGCGATGAACGACGTCCGAGACGGCATTCGCGAAGAGGCCCAGCTGGAAGCGCCAGCCTTGAACGTGCTCGTCCCGAACCGTGGCACTATCGACCGCGTGTGCGAGCGTGAGCCTCGTTCCCATTGAAACCGGCTCGAGCCGAATCGTGACGCGGGATGCCCCCGGCGCGATCGGCGTTCCGCGCGCGTAGCCGTAGCTGAACACGATGCGCTCCGGCGCTTCGATCTCGAGCACTTCCCCGAATGCTTCGTCGCCGGTCGGATAGCGAATCACGACGCGGCCCCCCGGGCGCGCGTCGATCGACGAGCCGTCGCCCCACCATTTGGCCCAGCGCGGCGTGTCCGTGAAGAAGGAAAAGACGATGGCCGGCGTCGCCCGAATGATGACGGTGCGATCCACGGTAAAGGGAAGGGAAGGCGCAGTGTTCATGGCGGTCAGCGCTTGCGGCGCTTGGCTGAGGGTGGGGATTTTCGGGCACGTTTGGGCCGAGGTCCGCGGCGTGTCTGCTCGAGCTCCGCCGCGAGCGTCAGTCGCCAGAGGGCGTCGTCCCACATTCGCTCGAGCATCGCGGCCACGTCGCCGAGTGCGTCGCGACGCGCGAGGTAGAAACGATTGCGGCCGTCGCGGCGAACATCGACGACGCCGTGGTCCACGAGCTCACGGAGCTGCAGCGATACGGCGCCGAAGGTGACATCCGGCATCGCGCGGTGAATGTCCCCGGCGCTCTGCTCTTCGGTCCATACCAGTCGCAGGATCTCGCGGCGGCGAGGCGAGGCGACGAGGGCGAACAGGTCGATCGGCGCGGCCATGGACTACATTTTAGATCAAACTAAAATATATGTCAAGCAAAATCGGCGCCCGGTGGGGCGCCGATTGGTTCTTAGCTACGGAACCGCGGATCCGGCTTGACCAAAAAGGTCTGCGTGTAGCTGCGGCCGTTCGCCGTGAGCTTCGCCGTGAATGTCCCAGTGAGCGGCGTTCCGCCGCCGCCGCGCCCGCCGCCACCGCGGCCTCGGCCGCCGCCCGCATTGAAAGCGACCGGAAGCCAGACGACGCGATGCATGCCGCCGCTAGAGGAGAACGGCTCGGGCGTGGGCCGCCACAGCGCCGACGTGTTCGGAATACCGCCGCCTCGACCACCGCGTCCCGCGGGCGCGGCCGGCTGTGCTGTGCCCTCGCTGGAGAACGTGCGCAGGACCGTTCCAGCAGCGTCGAGGATCTCGAGCGTCACCGGACCGGTCGCGTTCTGCCGCAAGTAGTAATCGATGTAGGCGCCATCAGGTGGATTGAGCGCTTGCGGCTCGTCCTTCTGCAGCGGCGTGCCGTTGTCGCCGCCCTGCTGGACGTAGATCGCGTCGCCCGGCTTGAACAGGAACGCGTCGGCCTTCAGCACCGCGTCGTTCACCTGACGCAGTGGGCTGATGTCGTCGATCACCCAGAAGCCGCGGCCATGCGTGGCGACGATCAGATCGTTTTCATAGATCTCGAAGTCGCGTACGGACGTGACGGGGAGATTGAGCTGGAGCGGCTCCCACGTGGCGCCGTCGTTGAGCGACATGAATGCGCCGCGCTCGGTGCCCGCGAACAGCAGACCTTGCCGCATGGGGTCTTCTTTGATGGCATGTACGTAGATGCCGGCTGGCAGACCGTTCGTGATCTTCTGCCATGTCTTGCCCATGTCGCGCGTGCGATAGATGTACGGCTCGAAATCTTGTAGCTGGTGCCGGTCGACGCTCGCATACGCCGTATTGAAATCGAAATGCGACGCTTCGATTCCTGTTACGCGGCTCCAGGATGTCACAGCCGGTGGCGTGACGTTCTGCCACGACTTGCCATCGTTCGTCGTGACATGGATCAAGCCGTCGTCGGTGCCAGCCCAGATCATCGGCACGAGAAGGGGCGACGGCGTCACGGCGTAAATCACACCGCGCTTGCCATTGCGATCCGTATGCTCGGCGGCTGCCTTGTCGAGATTCGGGGGAACGCCAGGGTCAGGGCGCGTGAGGTCGGCGCTGATCTTCGTCCACGTGCGCGCGGAGTCTGTCGATTTGTAGAGGAATTGACTCGCGTAGTAGAGCGAACGTGGATCGGCCTTCGAGATCACGAGCGGCTGCGTCCAATCGCCGCGGTCCTCGCCTTGAGTAACGGGACTGGTCGTGCCGGCGATCGGGACGTTGAGCTCGAGATCGAAGCGTTGACCCGTGCCGCCGAAGACGATTCCAGGATGTAGCGGATCGCCAGCGGTCATGCCGCTTTCACCACCCGCGCCGATCGGCTCCCAGTCGCGCGTCGAGATTTCGCCGAACTTCCCGCGACTCCGCACGGCGACAGCACCCGAATCCTGCTGTGCGCCCGTCACCCAATAGGGAAAACGATAATCGACAGAAACGTGATAGATCTGCGCGGTGGGCTGATTGAGCCACGAGCTCCACGTTACCTGCGTGGCGTCATCCGCCTTCGCGTTGCGCGTGATGATTGCGCCCTGATCGCTCGCCACGATCATGGTATTCGAATCATCCGGCGAGACCCACGCCTGGTGATAGTCGTCGCCGCCAGGCGATCCGCGCAACGCGACCCACGTTTTGCCGCCGTCCTTCGTGCGACTGACCGCGACGTTGGGCACGTAGACGATGTCTGGGTCCCTCGGATCGACGACCAATTTCTCGAAGTACCAGCCGCGTCCCCAGAGCGCCTGATCGGACGACACGCGCGTCCACGTCGCGCCCGCATCGTCGGAACGGAAGAAACCACCTTGGCCCGGCACTGCGGGCGCTCCACCACCGCCGCCTCTGCCGCCCGCGCCAGCCGGAGGCGCGGGTGCGTTTGGATCCGCTACGAGACAATCCACGACCGCGTACACGCGTCGAGGATTGGTTGGCGAAACCGCGATGCCAGTGCGACCGATGCCTTCCGGCGGCAGTCCGTTTTTGAGTTGCGTCCACGTGGAGCCGCCGTCGGTCGACTTGAAGATGCCGCCGCCAGGGCCGTTCGTGGGCGAATACGTATACCAGGGTGGCCGACGTGCATTCCACAATCCTGCGTAGACGATATTCGAGTTGGTCGGATCGATCACGACGTCGACCGCGCCAATGTTCTCGTCCTTGTACAACACCTTCTGCCACGTCTTGCCGCCGTCGCGCGAGCGGAAGACACCGCGGTCGGGATTCGCGGCATAGAGATGTCCGATCGCGGCGACGAAGACGACGTTCGGATTCTTCGGATCGACTGCCACGCGGCCGATGTGGTGCGTCTGATCGAGGCCGAGGTGGGTCCACGTCTTACCGGCGTCGGTCGACTTGTACATGCCGTTGCCGAAGCCCATCGAGTCGCGCAGCGTGGATTCGCCGCTGCCGACGTAGACCGTGTCGGGCGCCGATGGCGCGACCGCGATGGCGCCGATGGATGCCACGGGTTGCGAGTCGAAGACCGGCGACCACACGCGACCGCCGTCGATCGACTTCCACACGCCGCCGTTCACGGCGCCGAAGTAGAACTCGTTCGTGCGACCAGGCACGCCGCTCACCGCGGCGACGCGTCCGCCTCGGAAGGGACCGAGTAGGCGCCAATGCAGGCCGCTGTAGAGGGGCGCTATTTCCTGGTGCGCGATTCCATTTGCGTCGAACGCGCGCTTGCCGAGCATCGCGCGGGCAGCGCTGGGGCCCATGAGGGTCAGCGCGCTGCCAAGCGCGCCCGCGCGGATCAGGAACTCTCGGCGGGAAGTGATGTCGACTTCGTCGGTCACGGCGACTCCGTTGAAGGTGCAGGGGCGGGAGGGCACCCTAATAGTGTCGCCCGTGAGCCGCGACGGCTATGACCTGAGAGCCTCCAGCGGACTCACACGCGTCGCGCGGCGGGCAGGCAGGTAGCTCGCGGCCACAGCGATGATCGCGAGGACCACGGGAGCGCCGAGGAAGGTGACCGGATCGCGGGGCGAGACACCGAACAGCAATTTCGACAACGCTTGGGTCGCGCCGAAGCCACCGACGATTCCGATAGCGACACCAATGAGGGCCAGCACGACCCCCTGACGGATCACCATGCGACGCACATCGGACGACTGAGCGCCGAGTGCGAGGCGGATGCCGAACTCCGTCGTGCGCTGACTGACGGCGTAGCTGATCACGCCGTACAGACCGAAAATCGCCAGGCCAAGCGACAGCGCCGCCAGCCCGGAAAGCACCGTCATCGCCAATCGTCGCGGTGCGAGCGACGCATTGATGCGGTCGTCCAACATCAGCGGCTCGAAGATCGGCGCCGTGGGTTCGACTTGCGTCACGACATTTCGCAGCATCGGAACGACGCTCGAAAGCGGGAGCCGCGTGCGCGCCGTGATGAACATGCTGTTGTACCACGGGTGCTGCGTGTACGGATAGTAGGTCGTCGCTTTCGGAGGTTCGCCGAGCTCGCCCTGGCTCACCGTGCCCACGATTCCGACGATCGTTGCGTCGGGGCCCTGATTGATCTGCTTTCCAATCGGATCTTCGTTCGGGAAATACAACTTCGCGAGTTGTTCGTCGATGATCACGACTGGCTGGCTTTCCTTCGTGTCGGTCGCGTCGAAGAGTCGTCCGCGCAGCAGCGGAATGCCCATCGCCCTGAAGTAGTCGCCGCCGACGTTGTGCATGTTCGCATGCAACGCGGGACCGTTTGGATCCTGCGGCCGTCCGCGGATGCTGAACGGGCTGCTGTTGCTCGTGTTGCTGAACGGCAGCTCGCTCACCATGCCGACGGCGTCGAGGCCAGGCGTCGCCGCCGCGCGTCCCAACGTATTCGTGAAGAATTGCGTGAGCCGCTGCGCTTGAGCACTCGGGCCAGCGAGGGTCACGCGAAGCGTGGCGACCCGCTCAGCGACGAAACCGGGATTCTGAGTCAGCAGGCCGCGCAGGCTTCGGACCATGAGTCCCGCGCCGAGCAGCAGCACGAGCGTCAGCGCTACCTGAATGATGACTCCGACCTGGAGGAGGCGGCTGCGGTGGGCGGTGAGTGAGAGACTGCGCGTTCCTTCCTTGAGCGTCGACTGTATGTCGACGCGGCCTGCACGAACGGCAGGGGCGATGCCGAACATCAACCCGGACAGAATCGTCGCAATCGCCGTGAAGCCCAGAACTCGGCCATCCAGCCTCACGGTCTCGAGCGCGGGGAGCGAAGAAGCGCCCGCGAGCGCAAGCAACTTGAGAATCGCCAGCCCGCACACGAGACCAAGCAATCCGCCGCCGATGGACAGCACGAAATTTTCGACGAGGAGCTGACGAATGATTGTCCCGCGGTCCGCCCCCAATGCCGACCGTACCGCCATTTCCCGCGTTCGAGCGGCACCGTGAACGAGCTGCAAGCTCGCGACGTTTGCGCATGCGATGAGCAACACCAGACCAACCGCACCGAGCAAGGCAAGCAGTGCCGGGCGAAGGTCACCGGCCAACACCGAGACGAACGGGCGTGTCGTGAAGTAGTAGTTGGCCGATCCGTCTCCCGTATGGAACTTGGCGTCGACTGCGTCGAGCGCCGCGTGCAATTGCGCGTTCGCGATTCCCGGACGCACGCGGGCAACGGCATTCATGTACATCCGGCCGTGGTTCTCTTTGTTGTCGCCGATGAACGGAAATGGAATCCACAGCTGTGTGCCGAGTGGATATCGAAATCCGGGTTGCATCACTCCGACGACCTCGAACGACGCGCCGCTCAATTCCATTCGCTTGCCGACGATGGACTTATCGCCGCCGAGCTCTTGCCAGAACTCATACGAGAGGACGGCGACACGATGTTGATCGTTCTCCGATTCGTCTGGCCGATAAAAGCGCCCGAGATATGGAACAGCGCCGAACACGTCGAAGAACTTGCCGAGCGTTCTGGCTGCGACGAGGCGCCTCGCTTCTCCGGCGCCGGTGAGCACGGGATTCGTGGTATGAAAGCCGGCAGCCGCCGAGAAAATGTCGTTGTGCGCCGACAGCTCGAACGCTTCCGTCGGATCGACCGGATATCCCATGAGGTTCAGCTTTGGGATGTTGGCCTGGACGAAGAGGAGCTCATCGAGATCGTGGACTGGTAGCGGCCGCAAGAGCACGGTGTTGACCGCGCTGAAGATCGCCGTGTTCGCGCCGATGCCGAGGGCGAGTGTGATAACGGCGACGAACGTGAAGAGCGGTCGCTTCGCGAGCTGGCGAATGGCGTAGCGGATGTCGCGAATGATGGCGTCGAATCGTTGGGTGCGGCGCATGGCGGATTCTCGTTGGTTGGCGAGGGTGCGCATGGAGCGGGCGATCATATCTCGGTCGCCAAAGCGTTCGGCGGCCAGTCGGCGGGCGTCATCCGGCGGCATTCCGCACTCGACGTAGTAGGCGACGAGTTGCTCGAGATGAAAGCGGATCTCGTCGTCCACATCGGCGAGCACGTTCGCGCCCCAGAATCGGAGGTACCGCCGCCACCGATCGGCGCCGGCGGAGCTCTCGTTGTTCATGCGGGACTCGGGACCGCGGTCATGATCTTCGTCATCGCCCCGGCGAAGAGCTGCCAGGTCTTCGCCTCTTCGGCGAGGCGTCGTTTGCCCGCGGCAGTGAGGCGGTAATACTTGGCGCGGCGATTGTTCTCGGTGATGCGCCAATCCCCCTTCACCCAGCCCTTGTTTTCCATCCGATACAGGGCAGGGTAGAGCGTGCCTTCCTCCACCTGAAACACGTCATCGGTGACGCGCTGGATCCATCGCGCAATGCCGAAGCCGTGCATCGGCTGCCAGCGGAGCGTCTGCAGCACGATGACGTCGAGACTGCCCTGCAGGAGATCGATCGAAGACGATGGCACGGAGTCGCTCACTTAGGATGACCAGGGGGACATGATACTCCCTTGGACATTCTGGGGAAAGAAAGAGTTTGTTTTGGCGGGGAAGCGGCTGGGCTTGCGCGCCGGCGTCCGCGGGCGTTATCGACTAGAGGGTCTTGCGAGGCCGAACCATCTCTGGACCTGGAGCACCCGTATGCCGCTGGCTACGTCCGCCGAATTCATGACCACCACCTCGATCGGGATCGACGGCTACGATGTCGTCCAGACGCACGGCGTCGTTCGCGGCATCGTGGTTCGCTCGAGATCGGTGTTCGGCCAGGTCGGCGTGAAGTTTCAGACGCTCTTCGGCGGAAACATCACGCTGCTCGAGGAGCTGTGCGAGACAACTCGCGCCGAGTCATTCGAGAAGGCAGTGCATCACGCGCGAGCGCTCGGCGCCAACGCGCTGATCGCGATTCGCTACGACGCGACGGAGATCATGCCGGGCGTCTCCGAAGTCCTGTGTTACGGCACAGCCGTACGCGTCGCGCCGCGGCTTCGCGACCGCAACGCGCAGGGCTGACATCGGCAGACGCGAGTGGACGCCTGATCAGTCGGTCCACACCCAATCGCGGATTTCGGGCTGGTCGTCGAAGTGCTCGCGCGAATACTGCACGGCATCGTTGATCCGCTGCCGAAAATCCGCGATGAGCGAATCGCGCCGCGCTTCCGCGATCGGCGAGAACTCCAGCGCGAGAATGGCGAGATGGAAACGGCTCATCTCGTTCAGCACGACCATGTCGAAGGGTGTCGTGGTCGTGCCCTGTTCGTTGAAGCCGCGAACGTGGAAGCGCGCCGGATCGGGACGCCGGTGAATGACTTGATGCAACGCGTACTGGTACCCGTGAAATCCGAAGATGACCGGCCTATTGTGAGTGAAGAGCTCCGTGAACCGCCGGTCGTCCATGCCGTGGGGGTGAATCGACGGCGCATAGAGCGACATCAGGTCGATCACGTTGACGACGCGTACGCGAAGATCGGGTGCGACGCGGCGCAGCCACCACGCGGCGGCGACTGTCTCGAGGGTCGCGGTATCGCCCGCACAGCCCAACACCACGTCCGGCTCGTCGTCGCCGGGAGTGCTCGCCCATGACCAGATCGATGCGCCTTTCTCTGCCTGTTCGCTCGCCTCGTCGATGGTGAGCCACTGCAGCTGCGGTTGCTTGTCGATCACGATGACGTTGATATAGTTCTTCGATCGCAAGCAATGATCGGCGACCGAGAGCAACGCGTTGGCATCGGGCGGCAGGTAGATGCGCGAGACCGCGCCGCGCTTGGACAGCATCACGTCGATGAGCCCCGGGCCTTGATGGCTGAAGCCATTGTGGTCGTTCCGCCAGCACGTCGACGTCAACAGGACGTTCAACGACGGAATGGGTTCGCGCCAGCGAAGATGTCCAGCCTCCTGGAGCCACTTCGTGTGCTGCACGATCATCGACGCGCACACCATGGCGAAGGATTCGTACGTGACGAAGAGCCCGTGCCGGCCCGTGAGCGAATACCCCTCGAGCCATCCTTCACAGAGATGCTCGCTCAGCACTTCCATCACGCGTCCGTCGGGCGCGACGCGGTCGTCGATCGAGATGCGGCGCTCCACGAAACACCGGTGTTCGACCTCGAACACGCTCGTGAGGCGATTCGAGTTCGTTTCGTCGGGACAGAACAGCCGAAAGTTTGCGGCGGCTTTGTTGTCGACGAAGATGTCCCGCAGCATCTCGCCGAGTTGGCGTGTGGACTCTTTCCGGACCGTTGCTGGTGCTGGGACGTCGATGGCGTACCGGCGGAAATCTCGAATCTCTAACGGCCGCAGCAGCCGGCCGCCGTTCGCATGCGGGTTTGCACCCATGCGTCGGTCGCCGCGCGGCGCCAGTGCGGCAAGATCGGCCGCAAAGCGTCCGGCATCATCGAACAGTCCTTTGGGTTCGTAGCTGCGCATCCACGCATCGAGCATCGCGAGTTGGCGCGGATCTGTGCGCGTTTTCGGAAGCGGAACCTGGTGCGAGCGAAACGTCCCTTCGATCGGAACTCCGTCGAGCGAATGCGGCCCGGTCCACCCCTTTGGTGTTCGCAGCACGATGGCCGGCCAGGTCGGCGGGGTGTCTGGTTGTTTGCCGCGTGCTCGTGCCGCGCGCTGGATGTCCCGAATCTCGTCGAAGCAGTCGTCGAGCGTCGCGGCGAGCGCTTGGTGGATCGCGAGCGGATCGTCGCCTTGGATGAAGTGCGGCGAGTAGCCGTGCGTCTCGAGAAAGGCACGGACGTCGTGATCGGGTTTGCGCGCGAGGACTGTCGGACCGGCGATCTTGTATCCGTTCAGGTGCAGGATCGGAAGCACGGCGCCGTCGCGCACCGGATTGAGAAAGCTCGCACCCTTCCACGACCCTTCGAGCGGGCCTGTTTCCGCTTCGCCGTCGCCGACGACTGCGGCTACTACGAGGTCCGGATTGTCGAACGCCGCGCCAAACGCGTGCGCGAGGACGTACCCGAGCTCACCGCCTTCGTGAATCGATCCCGGCGTTGGAACGCTGACGTGGCTCGGAATGCCGCCCGGTGTCGAGAATTGCCGAAAGAGGCGCCTCAGACCGGGCTCATCGCCCGAGACTTCGGGATAGATCTCCGAATACGTTCCCTCCAAATAGACATTCGCGACGACAGCCGGTCCCCCATGCCCCGGCCCCGCCAGAAAGATCACGTTCGCGTCTCGTTGCTTGATGATTCGATTCAAATGCGCATACAGCAGACTGAGCCCGGGTGATGTTCCCCAGTGACCCAACAACCGCGGCTTGATGTGGTCCGCGGTCAGCGGTTGTCGCAGCAGCGGATTTTCTTGCAGGTAGATCTGGCCGACCGTGAGATAGTTGGCCGCCTGCCAGTACCGATGAATGAGCAGCAACTCGTCCTTCGACAGCGGCCCGCCTTGGATGGATTCGTGCTCGTCGGACGCCATCGGCGCAGGTTCGGCGACGGCGACCTCACTCGAGATGGTGGGATCGAACACGAACGTGGGTGACGGCACAGGGGACTCCGAAAGTCGGGACCCGATTGCGTGCAATCGCCTTACCGTGGCGAGACAGTCGAGCTCGTCGGGCTAGCTATCTTGCGACGACTCGCATGCACATCCTCGTTCTCAACGTCGGATCCTCCTCCGTCAAGTTTCAGCTCCTCGACACCGACGGTGACGCCATCGCCGAGCGTCGCGATCGACGACTCGCGAAGGGACAGATCGATCGCATCGGCGGCGAGGCGATCGTCACCGCGGAAGGTGAGGGTCGACCGACATCGAAAGTGACCGCGCGAATTCGCGATCACGCCGCTGCCGCCGACTATGTCGTTGGTTGGCTGACTCGCCCGGAGTTCGGCACGCCGATCACGACGATCGACGCGATCCAGGCGGTCGGCCATCGCGTGGTACACGGCGGAGCGCGGTTCAAGCAGTCCACACGAATCGACGACGACGTGCGGCGTGGCATCGAAGAGCTGATCGATCTCGCGCCCCTCCACAATCCGGCCAATCTTCGCGGCATCGCGGCAGTTCGCGCCGTGCTGGGACCCGATGTTCCGCAGGTGGCCGTGTTCGACACGGCGTTTCACCAGTCGATGGGAGAGACGGCATTCGTCTACGCCATTCCGTATCAGTATTACCGACAGTACGGCGTCAGACGATACGGTTTTCACGGGACGTCGCACCGATATGTCGCCTACCGGTATCGCGAGCTCACCGGGCGCTCGCGTGCAGAAACGAAGATCATCACGCTCCACCTTGGGAATGGCGCATCGGCCTGTGCAATCGCGGCTGGACAGTCGGTTGACACGTCGATGGGGCTCACGCCGCTCGAGGGATTGGTGATGGGCACGCGCTCCGGCGATCTGGATCCCGCGATCGTCGAATTCATCGCCGCGAAGGAGGGCATGACTCCGCGCGAGATCGACTCGATGCTCAACAAGCAGTCGGGTCTGCTCGGCATCTCCGGACTGAGCGGGAACATGCGCGACTTGCTGTTCGAGGAAGGCGAAAATGCCGACCGGCGGGCGCGCCTCGCGATCGACGTTTTCTGCTATCGAGTCAAGAAATACATCGGGGCATACATCGCGGCGTTGAACGGCGCCGATGCGATCGTGTTCGCCGGTGGCATCGGGGAACATGCGCCGGCTGTGCGCTCGCGCATCTGCGCCGGACTCGACGCACTCGGCATCGGCGTGGACGAGTCCAAGAACGCGGCGCTGGTCGCCAACGAGGGGCGGTTCGACGCTGCAGGCTCGCGCGTCGAGCTCTGGGTGATTCCGACCGATGAGGAATTGCTGATCGCGCGCGACACATGGAGAGTGGTGACGGGGGCGGACTTGGGATAACTGCCGGGGACGGGCGGATGTTGGGGGACGGGCGACGGGCGACGGGCGGCGGCACGACGGGACAACGACGACAGACGACGGACGACGGACGACGGACGACGGGCGGCACATCTTCTGTCGGGTCGGGTAGGGACTAACTGGGGCGCAGCGTTGCCGATCGGGCGTGGAGCGAGTCCTGCGGCGTGGCATTGCCGCACCCGACCGACCACATTGTGTTCCGGATCGGATCCTTCGACGCAACTCTGGCAATCGAACCTGCATGTTCTTTACAACTTTGAAACGAGCCCACGCCGTCTTCGCCATCCTCGTCGTGTCGGCGCTGCCGCTGGCCGCGCAGGGAACGCCGCAACAGTCGCAGCTCACCATCGAGCGGATCTTCTCACGTGAGTTCGCGCCGCAGTTCGTCGGTCCTTCTCGATGGCTCGACGACAGCACGTACACCGTGCTGCGCGGGGGCGGCGGCGGACGTGGACCTGGCTCGGATCTCGTCAGAGTCGACGCGGCGACGGGGAACGAGACGGTCCTGATCCCGGCGGCCAAGTTCGTTCCGTCCGGCGCATCGGCGCCTCTCGACGTCGAGGACTACGACTGGTCGGCCGACCACAAGAAGCTGCTCGTCTTCACCAATTCGGCGCGCGTGTGGCGCGCCAATACGCGCGGCGATTTCTGGGTCCTCGACATCGGCAGCGGCAAGCTGCACAAGCTCGGCGGCTCCGCCGCGAAGCCGTCGACGCTTCAGTTCGCGAAGTTCTCGCCGGACGGAAATCGCGTCGGGTATGTGCGCGAGCACAACATCTATGTGGAATCGCTCCTGAACGGAGCGATCATCCCGCTGACGCGCGACGGCTCGAAGACGATGATCAACGGCACGTTCGACTGGGTCTATGAAGAAGAGCTCAGTATGCGCGACGGCTTCCGGTGGAGTCCGGACGGAAAGCGAATCGCATATTGGCAGCTCGACGCATCGGGCGTGCGAAACTTCCTTTTGATCAACAACACCGACTCGCTCTACTCCTTCACGGTTCCTGTCGAGTACCCGAAGGCCGGCACGACGAACTCCGCCGCGCGCATCGGCGTCGTGAGCGCGAGTGGCGGACCGACGACGTGGATGAAGATTCCGGGCGATCCACGCAACAACTATCTCGCGCGGATGGACTGGGCGGCGAACTCCACCGAGCTCGCGATTCAGCAGCTCAATCGGCGACAGACCGTCAACACGATGTTCTTCGCGAACGCGACCAGCGGCGCCGCGAAACCACTCTTCGTGGAACGCGACAGCGCGTGGATCGACATCTACGACGATCACGAGGACTGGGGTCCCGGACCGTCGCTGCATTGGCTCGACGACAATTCAGCGTTCGTGTATCTCAGCGAACGGGACGGCTGGCGCCACGCGTATCTCGTCTCGCGCGATGGAAAGATGCGGCTCATCACGCCCGGCGCGTACGACGTGATGAAGGTTTCGTACATCGATACGAAGGGCGGCTGGTTGTACTTCTACGCGTCGCCGACGAATGCGACGCAGATGTTCCTGTGGCGTATCCCGCTGGCGGGCGGAAAACCGGAGCGACTCACGCCGGCGTCCGTCGGCGGAACGCACGAGTACGATATCGGACCGCACGCGCGGTTCGCGTTCCATACCGCTTCATCGTGGGCCGTCCCGCCGGTCACCGACCTCGTTCGGCTTCCGTCACACGACGTCGCGCGTACGCTTGTGGACAATCACGAGCTCAAGGCGAGGATCGCGCAGCTCAAGCAGGCACCGGTCGAGTTCACACAAACCGACATCGGCAACGGGACCAAGCTCGACACGTGGATCATGCGTCCGGCCAATTTCGACTCGACGAAGAAGTATCCGGTTTTGTTCTATGTGTACGGGGAGCCGGCCAGTCAGACGGTGCGCGACGCGTATGGCTACAGCCAGTGGCTCTGGCATCTCATGCTGACACAGCAGGGGTACATCGTCGCGAGCGTCGACAACCAGGGCACGCCGGGACCGCGCGGTCGCGATTGGCGGAAGGCAGTGCTCAATCAGATCGGCAGTCTGCGCGTTCGCCAGCAGTCGGCCGCCGCGCGCGTAATCGCGCAACGTCCGTATGTCGACTCGACGCGTCTCGGTGTGTGGGGATGGAGCGGCGGCGGATCGTCGACGCTGTTGCTCATGTTCCGCGCGCCTGACGTCTACAAGACCGGCATGGCGGTGGCGCCGGTTGCGGACGTGCACAACTACGACACGATCTATGAGGAGCGGTACGTCGGTCTTCCGACGACGGACTCGGCGGCGTACTTCGATGCGTCAGCGGTCAACTTCGTGAAAGGACTGCGCGGCAATCTGCTCGTGGTCCACGGCTCCGGTGACGACAACGTGCATTATCAAGGAACAGAGCAATTGATCAATGCGCTCGTCGCAGCCGGAAAGCAGTTCCAAATGATGGAATATCCGAACCGAACGCACGGCATTTACGAGCGGCCGGGGACGACGCTTCATCTTTACAATCTGCTCACGGACTATCTGCACACGCATCTGGAGAGCGGGCCACGCCCGGCGATGGGTGGCGCGGTAACGCCCTAGCCGGAAACGGCTCATCACGGATCGGCAGGGACACAGGCGGGCGGGCACGGAACGGCGAGAAACTTTCTTTGATGACAACCGCTCGGGACGCTTCGATCCTTGGTGCGTTGGTCGCTGCCTTCGTGGTCGCGCCCATCGGTACGGCTCGCGCACAGTCGAAGGTGACCGTGACTGGCGTCGTTCGAGATGCCGCGAGTGGGCAGCCGCTCATCGGCGCGGTCGTCACGCTCGGCATTGGGGATGGCGCGCGAACGACGCGCACCGAGGAGAAGGGGGCGTTCTCGTTCGTGAACGTGCTGTCCGGCTCATACGTGATCGACACGCGCCGGCTCGGTTACGAGCCGGCGCGCCGCACGGTCGATGTTCTGCCCGAGCCAACGCCGATCGAGATTGCACTCACGCGAATCGCGGCGCTCGATGCGGTCCGCGTGCGAGCCGCAGAGCAAGCGATCTATGGCGCCGTCGGCACGTCGACGGATTTGCAGCCGCTGCGGCAGGCCGTTGTGCAGGTGTTCGGCAACACGACCGGCCAGGTCACCGTCGATTCAACGGGGCACTTTTTCTTCCCCGTGAAGACGTCGGGCGCATACGTGGTTCGCGCGAAAGTCGACGGCTACACGGCGCAAACGGTCTCAGTGACTGTGCCACACAACGAAGGCGTGGAAGTCGCGCTGCTGCTCGACTCGGCCGTGAATGGTCCGTCGCACATGCTCGAAGCCGGATACGCCGACTTCCGATCGCGGCTGCTCGTTCGACGCATGTCGAGCGCGCTCGTCCCTCGAAGCGAGATTCTCGAGCATGATGCAGGCGAGATGCTCACCGCCATCCAGTTCTCGCGGTCCTTCCTGTCGCGCCCACTTCGCATGGGGCCGACGGCCTGCATCTTCGTTGATGGAAATCCGCGGCCTGGCTATTCGCTCCGCGTCGTGGAGCCGCGCGACGTCGAGGCGGTCGAGCTGTACGGTGTCGACGGCGACCAGTCAGGAACGCTGGGCCTTCGCTGGCCGAGAAACGCTCCGTGTGGAGACACCGGAGCGTCGTCTGTGACGCCAGGGAAGGACGTCGTTCGGTGGATTGTGATTTGGCTGAAGCACTAGCCGGGGACCGGCGACCGGCGACGGGCGACGACTTCGGGAGTACGGACTACGGCAACCCATGTCAGGATTTAAGTTCTTTGTACCAGGCGTTGAAGGCCGTCGGCAGCATGCTCTTGTTGAAGAATTGCCAATCACCGAGTGATGCCGGCATGTTGAACGCAGCGCCGGCGTCGGCAGCAGGGGTACCAGCCGCGAACGCTTTGCGCGCGGCGCGCTCGACTTCGTCGAGCATCGCCACGTAGCGGTCATACTCCGCGGCGTGGCCAAGCGGGCCGTGGCCTGGCACGTAGAGCGTGTCCTTCTGGCGCCGAAGCGCGCGCACCGAAGCGGCGAGCTTCGTCGGAATCGCGTCGACGAAGTTCGGGAACATCGCATTCCAGAACAGATCCCCGCAAAACACGATGCTGGGATCCTCGAGCTCGAGCGAGATGTCGCTGTCGGTGTGGCCGGCGCGAGGCACGACGCGCACGGTGCGTCCACCGAGATCGAGCGTTGACGCGTCGGAGGCAGACAGGAGCGTGGCCCCTCGAACGGCGGCGACGCGGGAGTCGTCAGTCGGCTTGTTTCGCTCGATCACGAGGTCGCGCGTCCGTTCCGTCGATCGCACAACGGGACGGTCTGTCTCCGTGAGGTAGCCCGCGACGCCATTCGCGTGATCCGAGTGATAGTGCGTGAGCGCGACGTGCGTCGGCCACTTACCGGTCAATTCCTTTGCCTTTCCCGCGAGCCACACCGCGCCCTGCGGCTGATTGAAACCCTCGATTGCGAGCACGGCGTTTCGTCCCGCGATGATGCCGCCGTTCGACAGTGTCGTACGGTCGCCCGACAGCGGCGTCGAGATGAGCGCCCACATGCCGTCGCTGATCTTCTCCAAGCTGCCGAACGGCTCGCGAGCGACGACGTTGGCGTTCGAGGAACGCGCCCACGCGAGTCGTGCGGCGCGCGGCATCAATGAGCCAGCGAGCGCCAGATGTGCCGCGCACGAGCCGGATTGGACGAGAAAGTCGCGTCGATTGATCGCGCCGGAGTCGCGCTCAGAGGATCGAGTCATTGGGGAGCCTTCCAAGGTTCGGGCTTGGTCAACACGGGGAGTACGGTGGCGAGCGTCGCGCCTGTCCACATCGAAGGCACGCCTCGAATGAACGTAACGAGGCCATCGATCTCCGACCGGACATCGCCGATTGGACGTCCGAGAAAGTCGGTCATGTGGCCGAGGATCTGTCCTTTCTTCACGCGGGTGTCGCGCGCGACGGCGGCGGAGAAGACGCCGGCCTGCTTCGCGGTGATGCGAGGCGACGCCCCGGAGAGCCAGACCGGATTCTTCACAATCGCGACGGTTCGCGGAATCATCTTCAGCTCGCCGAGGACATTCAGCGATCCGTTGATCAGCGCGTTCACGTCCGCCGGTGTGACGACGCCGCTGCGTCCTGCTTCGGCGACCAGCACGGTCTTTCCCTTCACGAGCGCTTGGCTCGACAAGCTCCGTCCAGGATTCGACTTTGCGTCAATGTCGTTGACGATGATGTGGTCGAGACCGAATGCCATGACGAGCCTGAGACCTGCCGAGTCCTGCGCCGGACGTCCGCCGCGGAACCAATAGCTGTAGGGACGAAGATCTTCGTCGAGGTCGCCGCCGTGCAGATCGACGACGACGTCGGCGGGCACGACGATCTGTTGTTGCACGAGAGCGAGTGCGCGCGCGGTCTGCGTGCCGTTCGCGTCGCCGGGGTAGCCGGCGTTCATGCCGTTGCGGTCTATGGGATTAATGTGCGGCGTCATGGACAGAAACGACGGCACGTTGAGCAGCGGCGCGACGATCACCGTGCCGGAAAGCGTCTTTGGATCGATCCGGCTGATCAGTCGTTGCAGCGCGATGATCGACGTGTATTCAGTACCGTGACTCCCGGCGACGAAGGCAACGACGGGGCCAGGTTTCGCGCCGCGGATCACGGCGACTGGCATCTCGAGCGCGGAATCGGAGCCAGCGGGGACGGAGAGATTGCCGTAGGCGGTCGTGCCAACGGAGGCCGTGGCGGAGCCGACGGAGAGCGTGGTTTGTTGCGCGGTCGCTGTGGAAGCGATCGTGACGACAAGTGCCGAGAAGTACGCGAAGCGCTGCATGGGCGTATCCGGAGGGTGGTGGGAGACGATACCACCAATTGTCATCCTACGCGAGCGAAGCGAGCGTAGGATCTGCTGTCCCAACTCCGACGTCTGCTCACGCGACCACTATAGTAGATCCTCCGCCGCGCGTTGCGCGGCGGAGGATGACTACCGAATGATCACCCCGCTGTTATCGCCCGCCGTCGACGATCGCAAGAACTTCAATACTCGCGTGTCGAGATAGTTCGAGATCTGCATCGGCAGCTTGCGACGTTGCGACGCGGTGAGGACACCCTTCGCGTCTGGCACGATGGCGAGGAGATAGTCGACCGTGCGCTCTCGCGCCTTCACATACTGATCGTACGCCTCACTCCGGCTGTACGAGTCCGGTAGCCCAGCAAGATGGACGGCAATCGGCGTCCAGATCGAGTCAGCAACTACGGCGAACGCGTGGCTCAGCGTCGCGAGACTATCGGCCTGCTCGCGAGTCAACCCGAGCGAATCCGACTGCGAGAGGATCATCGACATCGGATTCGGGATCGAGCTCGTACCCAAGCTCTTCATCGTTTCGGGCGCCTGCTTCGTTCCCGGATGCCCGCGGCCGAGGTCGAGCCGTTGCGTCAATAGCTGTCGCTCGCGCGGAGCGCCGATGTCGAGCTGCACGCTGAGACTGATGTACGGCAGCGCGTGCGTCGTCGCCTGCTGCGGTCGCGTCGAACCGAAACGTTGATTCACATCGTACTTGAACTGCTTCGTCACCGGATCGAAGCCCCGGACGAAGAACAGATTCTGGTCGGGCGAAATGATCTGGCCCCAACCGTGAATGTCATTGCTGCCGTGGAGCGCGAGATCGGCGAGACCGAAGGGATTCTGTACCTGGAATCCGATGGTCACGCGCTTCGGAAGTCCGATCTTCTGCGGATTGAGCTTGATCTGAAGACCGCCGATCGCAGTCCAGGGCGCCTGGCAACTGCCGCGGCTCGCAAGCGTGTTGAGCTGCTGCTCGAGGCAGTCGCGCGCCGAGCGCGTGCCGGTGCTGAGCAGCGATCGCATTGCCGAGGACGCCGCTGAATCCGCGATCTTGACTGGATCGAACACGAATGCGCGATCGTTGGCGAGGCCATCGCCATTCACATCCCCAGCGATCATTGGCGTGTAGCGTTGCCCGGATGCCATCTGCACGGCGGCACTGAGATACACGATGTCGAAAATCGGGAAGTCGCTCCACCGAACCGTGACGGTGTGTCGCCCGCCGGCGAGGTGCGGTCCCCAGTACGTGTCGAATGGATTGCCTGCGGTATTGGAGAACCCAGAGACTTTCTCGTTCACGTCGAGCAGTGTGTACGTAACGTCCCATTTGAGACGCGCGTTCGTCGTGACGGGCTTGAGATTCGCCGTCAGTTGTCGCGAGTCGACGCGAAGATCGGATCGCTCGAACCAGACACGCTGAAAGCCGGTCGACACGCGCGACGACACTGTCGACACCGCGCCCGTCGATGAAACGATCGCGCTCGGGTCGGCGAAGATCGGACGGCTTCCTTCGGTCGCCAAACTGAAGCGGGCAATCGGATTGAAGTTCACATCCACCATGTTCGAC